>Ga0315286_10006554_pt1 | contig 11342 bp, 14 predicted proteins | sample YL17G10_0_MG_FD_205038 | JGI IMG/M metagenome (GOLD analysis project Ga0315286, IMG submission 205038) | Sediment microbial communities from Yellowstone Lake, YNP, Wyoming, USA - YL17G10_0 | ecosystem: Environmental > Aquatic > Freshwater > Lake > Sediment | place: USA: Wyoming | collected...
CGGACCGCGAGGTGAGGCCATGGAACTCGTGCCGCTGACCACCGTCCACGACATCGGTCTGGCGAGTATCGTCCGCGGCGTCCTCGAGCAGGCCGGCATCGAGACCGCCATCGCCGGCACCACCGAAGACGTCTTTCCCGTGGACGAAGTGATCCCCATCCAGATCCTCGTGCTTCAGGGCGACCTCGACCGCGCCCGCGACGTGCTCGCGACCTACGAGAACGAGCCCGAAGAGGACGAGGAGGAGTGACCTGCCGGAGCCCGCGCAACTGAGCGGCGTCGGCCTGCCGAGACGCCTCGGCGCCGGTCTCGTCGACCTCGTCATCGCGCTCGGGCTCTTCGCCGGCCTCGCCTACGCGAGCACCGTCCTGACCGGCGTCGCCGTGGTGCTCCGCCTGCTCGCCGTGCTCGTCCCTTCCCTGCTCTACTTCGTCGTCGCCGAGCACTCCTACCAGGCGACCGTGGGCAAGTGGCTGTTCGATCTCAGGGTGGTCACTGTCGACGGCGAGCGACCTGAGCTCCTCGCCCACATCGTCCGCGGCATGACGCGGGTGCCGGAGGCCATGATGCTGATGATCCCCTATCTCTTCATCGTGCCGTTCTCCCAGCGGCACCAGCGATTCGGCGACACGATCACCGAGACGCTGGTCGTCCGCCGATCCGACCTCGATCGTCGCTGAGCGCCGCCGGTCGGGGTTCCCGGGCGACGGTTCCCCGACCCCGCGGCCTCTGCTATGCTGACCTCCGCTTGCAGCGCTTTTTCCGCCCCTTGGGGCTGCCCTGACGAGGGAGTGCGTGATGCTGGGACGCCTGTTCGGCAAGAACAAGGACGCCAGCGGCGAAGCCGTCTGCGCCGAGTGTGGGCGCACGCTCCTGGCCGGTGAGCTGACGCAGAGGATCGTGGACAACGACGGCACCGAGCGGTTGCTGTGTTCGCTCTGCGCCCAGTCAAGCGAGCTCGCCGGCGGCGAGCTTCAGAAGGCCAGCAGCGGGAACGCGACCCGCCCTCCGGACCAGGACGCCGAAGCGGCCGGGGCCGGGCCCGAGGAGCCGGGGCGCGACGAGAACGCCGCCCTCTGGAAGGCGATCAAGGACCGCGACGCGCAGATCGAGCGACTCGAGAAGGCGCTCGCCCGTGGCGAGGCCGAGCGTCAGGAGCTTCTCGGCCGGCTGGCCCGCCTGCAGGCGGCCACCCTGGCCGAGGTGGTCGGCGAAGCCGGGGTCGAGGCGGCGGCGATCGGCGGCGAGACGGCCGAAGACGCTCAGCTCGCCGTGTCCCTGGACTACCAGGCGACCGTGGCCGACACCCCCAGCGAGGCGAGCGAAGAGGTGCTGCTTCCAGACGAGCCCGTCGTAGAGACGGGCGCGCAGGCTGCCGCCGAGGACACCGCCGACATCGCCGTCCCCGAGCCGCCAGAAGGAGAGGCGACCACCGAGACCGAGGCGGCCGACGCCTCGTCCGACGCCGCCGAGACCGAGGAGGCGGCCGACGCCTCGTCCGACGCCGCCGAGATCGAGGATCAGGCCGCGTCCATGACGCTCCTGCAGCGCGGCGTCGACCTGCTCAACGTCAGCGCCGTCCCGCGCAAGATCGCCGAGACGAACGCGGACCTCGGCATCCCGAGCGTACACGTGGGCTTCGAGGGCGCGGCCACGACGGTCACGTTCATGTGGTCTATGGGCTGGTATCGCTTCGCGGTCGACGTCGACTCCGGGGCCGTGAGCCTCGGCGACCGCGGGTACGAGGAGCGCGACGACTTCCAGCCGAACGCGACCGTGCGAGCCGACGGCACCGTACAGCTCGCCCCGGCGAGGATCAGCCGGGCCGCGGCGCAGCGTCAGCAGGCGGAGCAGGGCGCGGCGCCCGTCGAGGACGCGGACGAACCGGCCGCCGGGCCCGCGCCCGAGGCGCCGCCCGAAGCGGCGCCCGAAGCGGCGCCGGCCGTCGGAGGGCCCGAGATCCTCTCGAAATCACTGCTTGGTCAGCGCACCGACGACGAGCGGCCCAGCTGGGAGGGCACGCAGGCGCGCGACTTCGACTGGGACCGCTGACGCCCGGCGCGCGCCGGGCGGACGGCGGAGAGACGCGACGGGCCGCCGGCGCCTCTCGGCGCCGGCGGCCCGTCGCGTCTTCGTCCCGGCCGCTCAGGCCGGAAGGACACTCGCGTCGATCAGAGGCTCGTGCTCCCGCCCATCATGCCGCCGACGAGCTGGTTCATGAGAGTGTCGAAGTCCTTCGCCTTCGCCGGCGCCTTGACGTCGAACGCCTCGTCGAAGTCGGCCATCGTGAAGTCGACTTCCACGTTCATACCGCTGACGCCTTCGGCTCCCTCCATGCCCTTGGTGTTCATGTTGATCACGACCGAGCCCTGGCGGAGGTACATCGACTCCGTCTCGATCCAGAGGTCGACGCCGACGCTGTCGAGAGCCTTCTGCAGCTCCTTGAGCTGCTTGGTGTTCTGACCCTTCAGCGCCTTGAGCTGCTGGGCCGTCTGCGGGTCGCCGAGCTTCTCGTACAGGGCGGGGTCGCTGAGCGCCTTCATCACGTCGCCGGCGATGGTCTTCGCATCCGGCGATCCCGTCAGGTGATAGGTCTCGGCGCCGTCGACGGTCTCGGTCCCGACGAGCTCCCACTCGACCTTCCACGCCTGCGGGTCGAGCCCGAGGTCGGCGAGCTGATCGGTGGGCAAAGCCCCGCCATCGTTCGACTGGAGCGCCTTCGTGTTCTGCGGCGGCACGGCGTACCACACGTTCTCGTACTGGATCCAGACCTTCTCGCTGAGGGACAGCACGCTCATGGCGAGGTTCTGGCCCATGAGACTGACCGTCATGTCCATGTCGGCCGCCTGCGGCTTCTGGCTGCTCTTGCCCTCGGCGTGAAACGTGATCGGCGCCGAGAGAAGCTGCTTGGCGGTCGGGTCGGTCATCTTGGCGGCATCACCCTGGATGTCGAGCTTCATGTCCGCCGTGAACGAGGCGGAGTTGATGCCGTCCATCGCCGCCGTGCTCTGGTCGACGATCTCCTGGGGAGTCAGCCCGGCGACCGCGGAAGGAGAGCCGCCCGTATTCGCGGGCTCGTTCGTGCCTTCGTCGCCACCGCATCCGGCCGCGAACACGACCGCCAGCGCCAGCGCCAGGACGGCCCACAGTGACAGGTTCTTGCCACGCATCTGTTCTCTCCTCCCTCGTGTACCGAGACGAGCCGGCGCGCCCGTGGCGCTTGGCCCTCAGGCTCTTCTATCGACGAGGCTCGGGTCCTGCTTGAGCGTGGCGCGAACGCGTGCGCCGGCGGGACGCGCGCTCCCGCCGGCGCTCAGGCGCGCCGCGACCGCGGCGAGACGACGACGGACCGGAAGGGCTCCTGGCCCTCCGACGCCGTCTCCACGCGGGGGTCGTCCTTCAGGTGGAGATGGATCACCTTGCGCTCGGCGGCCGTCATGGGCTTGAGCTGCACGCTGCCTGACTCGCGGGCCACCTTCTGGGCCATGCGGTCGGCGAGCGCCTTGAGAGACACCTCGCGCCTGGTGCGGTAGCCCTCGGCGTCGATCACGACCTGACGGCGGTGCCGGCGGTCGCCGTTGACGGCGATGGCGGCGACGTACTGCAGCGCGTCGATCGTCGTCCCGTGGCGGCCGATGAGGATGCCGAGGTCGTCGCCGCTGATCTCGGCGTGGACCGCGTCGGGCGTGTCGTACGCCTCGACACTGGCTTCGACGCCCATGAGATCCACGACAGTCTGGACGAAGGCGCGCAGGGCCTCGGCCCCCGGTGGCGGACCCTCATCGGAAGGCGTGGGGGCTTGCCCAGACGGGCGCAGGCGCGCCTCGACCTGGGCTTCGATCTTGCCGCGGCCGAAGAAGCCGCCTTTGTTGCCCTCTTCGAGCACGACGAACTCGACGTCGGCCTCGTCGACCGACGGGACGATCTTGCGGAGACCCTCGAGCGCAAGGCGCCTGGCCTCCTCGACGGTGGGGGCGCTCACCACGGTCGCGTGGGCGTCCTCGTCCTCGTCGTCCTCGTCGTCATCGTCTTCGTCGTCGGCGTCTTCGTCGTCCGCGTCGTCGTCGTCGTCCTCGTCGCCATCCACGTCCGCGTCGTCCGCGTCCTCGGACCCCTCGCCGGCCACCTCGTCGAACGGCTCGTCGCCGGCGTCGCGCAGGTCGCCCTCGGGCCCGTCGTCGACCTCGCTCGCGAGGTCGGCACTCGTGTCGTCAGCCGATTGAAGCTCGGACTCGTCCATCCGTGCCTCCGATCACTCTCGGTGTGCGGATCCGCCGATCCCGCTCAGCGGTACGGCGGCTTGTCGTCCTCGTCGATCTCGGGGGCCGGCGCGGCCGGCTTCGCCCGCGCGCTCTTGCCCGGAGGCGGCCGCTTGCCGCCCTTCTTGGCGCCGGTCTTGGCGGCGGAGCCGCCACTCCCGGCGGCGCCCTTTTTGGCGGCCGAGCCGCCCTCTTTCGCCCCGCCCGAGCCGCCCTTGCGGCGCTCCTCGAGCTGCGTCTTGCGCTGCTCCTGGGCGGCCATCATCGTCTCCATGAAGCGGCTCCGCTTCTTGGGCGGGGCTGCCTTGCCGCCCTTCCCCTCCCCGCCGCTGCTGCCGGCGGCCGCCTCGAGGGCGACGATCGGCATCCTCTTGCGGATGATGAGCTGCTGGCCGATGGTCCACAGGTTGGTCGTCACCCAGTAGACGAAGAGTCCGGACGGGAAGTTCTTGAGGAAGAAGACGAACATGACCGGCATCGCGCGCATCATCATCTTCTGGGTCTTGTCGGTCTGCGGCGTGAGCATGAGCTCGGTGGAGATCAGCTGCGTGACGATGTAGATGACGAGAAGGACGTAGTACGGGTCGGGCTTGCCGAGGTGAGGCAGCCAGAGGAACGGCGCGGTGGCGAGAGCCAGGGTCTCGGACTTGGGCAGGTAGTCGGTGCCCTTGATCGTCCAGTACAGGGCGAAGAACACCGGAAGCTGCAGGATCAGCGGAAGACACGAGGCGAACGGGTTCACCCGGTGCTCCTGGTAGAGCTTCATGGTCTCCTGCTGCAGCGTCGCCCGGTCGCCCTTGTGCTTCTTCTGGAGCTCCTTGATGTGTGGCGCCAGGGCCTGCATGGCGCGCGACGACTTGTACTGCTTCCAGGTGAGCGGGAACATGATCAGACGGACGATGATGGTGAGGCCGATGATGGAGAGGCCCCACGTCCATTGCCGCCCCAGACCTATCGATGCCAAGGCGTCGTGGATCCAGATGAGGACCCAGTGGAGGAGCTCCACCAGCGGCTTGAGGATGCTACTCATTCGGCGACCCCTGGCTCCGGGGGGTAGGGTTCTCTCTCACGCGCGCCGCGGCGGGACGGGATCGACGCCGCCGTCGCTGAACGGGTTGCAGCGCAGGACACGCCACGTCGCCAGTCCCGCGCCGCGGACCACCCCGTGCACGCGCAACGCCTCGATCGCGTAGTTCGAACACGACGGGTAGTACCTGCAGCGCTGCCCCAGCATCGGCGACAAGACGAACTGATAGGCGCGGATGAGCACGATGAAGACCTTGCTCACGGCTGCTCCTCGGCGCCGGCGGGAAGGAACCCCGCGCGGCCCAGAAGGTCGTTGACGGCCGCGCGCACGAGGCCCTTCTCGCCCTCGCTCTCGCGGGTGATGAGCTCCAGCAGGGGCAGACGTGCGATCAAGACGAAATCGTGGTCCTCGGCCAGCTGCTCGCGCGCCGACCCGAAGGCCTCGCGGAGCAGACGTTTCACGCGGTTCCGTACGACGGCGCCGCCCATCTTCTTCGAGACGGACAGGCCAAGGCGCGGTCCGTCGGCGCTCACTTCAGCGGGGCGGCGGAACGAATACAGCACGAGGAACCGCGAGGCGGTGGAGCTGCCCTGGCGGTAGATGCGCTGAAAGTCGGAGGAGCGCGAAAGGCGGGGGCGCTTACTGGTCATCGAGGCCGGTCAGGCCGAGAGACGCTTGCGCCCCTTCTGCCGCCGCCGCTTGATGACCGCCCGACCAGCCCGCGTGCTCATGCGCTTGCGGAATCCGTGCGTCTTCTTGCGCTTGCGGGTGTTCGGTTGGTACGTCCTCTTCACGGCGTCCTCGCTCGTCGTCCACTACCCGGAAGGAGCAGTATAGCGGCGCCCATACGCTAACGCAAAGCCGCGCCAATGCCGACATAGGAGGCGACAACGACCGCCTCCGACACTGAAGACGATGCTGCTGCAAGGATCCATCTCCCGCTTCGATCTGGCGAGCGTGCTGCAGTTTCTCGCGCAGAACGCGTCCACCGGCGTGCTCGAGGTCCGCGACTTCGAGGAGTTCGGCTTCATCTACCTCGTCGAGGGTCGCGTCGAGGGCATCTCGCTGCCCATCACCGACGAGAAGCTCGGGGCGCGCCTCGTCAAGGCGGGCTGCCTCACCGAGCTGCAGCTGGCCGAAGCGCTCATGGAGGACTCCACGCGCTCGCGCGAGGAGAAGAGGGCCAAGCCTCTCGGCCAGCGACTGGTCGAGATGGGCTACACCGACGAGCAGGCGATCCGCGCCGTCATGGAGCGGCAGACGATGGACCAGGTCTTCGAGCTCGCCCACTGGGAGAACGGCGTCTTCATCTACGAAGAGCCCGAGCAGATGCCCCACTTCCAGGTGGCGATCCAGGGCAACGTGCAGCGGCTGCTTCTCGAAGCCTACCGGCGCATCGACGAAGGGGAGAAGGCGCGCAAGCAGCAGCTCGAGCTCGACAGCGAGGTCTGCTACGCCTGCCCGCTGAGCGAGGACTGCTCGCCCGGCATCCAGCGCAAGTACCTCAAGAAGGACGTCTGCCTGTGGCGCGAGATGGGGGCGGTCCTGGACGATCACTACGACAAGGTGCGCGACGCGCGCTCGCTCTACCGCTCGAAGGACGAGGACGCGGCCTCCGTCCTCGACGCCTCCCTGGACGTCGAGTAAGCTGGCCCCCGGCGGCGGTCTCGCGCGCGGCCGGCGAAGCCAAGCCGCGAGCTCCCACACGTGATGGACCAGCCTACGAAAGACCCTGCGGACACCGGCGGCGAGCTGCGCCGCAACCCGGTCTCGGGCAAGCTCGTCATCGTCGCCCCCGGGCGCGCCGCGCGGCCGCAGGACGGCGCGCCGCGGCCGCGGGGGAACGCCGCGCCCGCTTCGGCGCCCCGCCCCGCCCCTCCCGTCTGCCCGTTCTGCGAGGGCAACGAGGCGCTGACCCCGCCGGAGATCGAGGCGCGCCGTCCGGAGGGCGGCGCGCCGGACTCACCGGGCTGGACGCTGCGCGTCGTGCCGAACAAGTACCCCGCCCTGGCCGGGCGCCACGAGGTGATCGTCTGGTCGCCGGACCACCGGGCCGATCTCGAGGACCTCGCCCCCGGGGCTCTCACCGCCTTCGTCGCCTCTGCGCAGCGGCGCATCGCCGCCCAGCTCGCCGACGGCGCCGTCGCGGCCACTCTCGTCGTGAACCGCGGCCTCGGCAGCGGCGCCTCCCTCGAGCATCCTCACGCCCAGCTGTTCGCGACCCCGGTCGTGCCCTCACTGCTCCAGGACGAGCTCATGGAGTTCGAGCGCCACCGGAACCGGTACGGGACCTGCGTGCTCTGCGACGAGGCGCAGGACGCGGGCGAGCGTCTCGTCTTTGACGGCGACTACGTCGCCTGGACGCCGGCGGCGCCGCGCTTCGCCTACGAGTCGTGGCTGGCGCCGGCGGAGCACGGCGCCGACGTCACCACGGCCGACCCGGCGCCGCTCGGCGAGGCCCTGCGGCGCGCCCTGGTCGCGGTCAGGACCGCGACCGCCGGCGCGCCCTGCAACCTCTGGCTCCACACGGCCCCATCGGACCTCAGGGGTCCCTTCCACTGGCATGTCGAGATCGCGCCGCGCCTCTCCGGCATCGCCGGCTTCGAGCTCGGCAGCGACATCGCGATCGTCAGCGTCGACCCCGCCGCGGCAGCGGCCAGGCTCCGCGCCGCGGTCCCCGCGCCTCCCCTGCGGTAGAATGCCTGTCACCGCCCGGCTGCGCGTTGGCCGGGGTGACCGACGGAGAGCCACGATGCATGCACGCCGATCGCCCAGTCTCACACGCCTTGTCGGCGCAGTGCTGTTGACCGTAGCGCTGGGCGGGGCCACGGCCGCGCTCGCCGCCTGCGGCGACGGCGCGGCCCCCGCCCCGCCCAGGCGCACGCTCACCCCCAGCACCGACGCGAGCCCGGGCAAGAAGCACTCCTCGGCCAGCCCTTCGGCCTCCCCGAGCGCCAAGCCCGAGACCCCCACGCCGTCGCCGAGCGCGACGAAGATCACCGACAGGACGATCAAGGCCGGAATCCTCTCACGCATCGCCGAGGAGCCAGGCCTCCAGGGCTTCGACATCCGCGTCGTCGTGAACGACGGTGTGGTCTACCTTCGCGGGCGCGTGCGTACCAAGCAGCAGCGCACGCTGATCGAGCAGATCGCCCTCACCGAGCCCGGCGTGAAGAAGGTCGTGAGCGCGATCGACGTGGACGACGCGGCCGGCTACTGAGCCGGATCGGCCGCCCGGCGCAGCGCCAGCTGCCCGCAGGCGGCCTCGATGTCGTCGCCCGGCGACCGGCGCACCGTGCACTTGACGCCGCCCGCTTCGACCCTCGACCGAAACGCCTCCAACGCCCGAGGGGTCGGGCGCGCGAAGTGCCCCCCGGCCTGGTTGTAGGCGATCAGGTTCAGGTGGTACAGCGGCCGGCGCAGACGCCCCACGAGCGCCTTCACCTGTTCGGGCGTGTCGTTCACGCCGGCCAGCACCACGTATTCGAAGAAGAGCTTGCGCCGCGTGCGCCCGACGTACGTCTCGCAGGCGGCGAAGAGCGCGTCCAGCGGGTAGCGCCGATTCAGCGGCACGAGCGTGTCGCGGAGGGCGTCGGTCGCCGCGTGCAGGCTCACCGCCAGGTTGAGCTGCAGCGGCTCGGCGGCGAAGCGCTCGATCCCCGGGACGACGCCCGCCGTCGACACCGACATCGCGCGCGCGGCCAGGGCGAAGCCGTCGGGGTCGTTGAGCAGGCGGCAGGCGCGCAGCGTCTCGTCGTAGTTGTGGAACGGCTCGCCCATCCCCATGACGACCACGTTGGTGACGCGACGCCCGTCCGGCCTCAGGGCGCGCTGCGCGGCGAGCACCTGGTCGACCATCTCCTCGGCCGTGAGGTCCCTTCGCAGGCCGAGGCGGCCTGAGGCGCAGAACGGACAGCCGACGGCACACCCTACCTGGCTCGAGATGCAGACCGTCGCGCGCCGCGCGTAGGTCATGAGCACCGCCTCGACGGGGTGCCCGTCGGCGGTCGCGAACAGCGTCTTGCGCGCGTCACCGCGCCGCGACACAAGCGTCTCGACCTCGTCGAGGCTCACCGGTCGCAGCCGCGCGGCGAGCTCCTCGCGGAGGGGCCGCGGGAGCGTCGTCATGTCGGCGAACCCGGTCGCGAGGTCGCGGGTCAGAGCGACGTACACCTGTCGCGCGCGGTACGGCGGCGCGCCCACGGCGGCGATGGTCTGCTCGATGACGGCACGCTCGATCACGCCGCGATTCTACGCCGCCGCCCGAAGGGATTGTCCGAGGCCACGCGAACACGTAGACGCACGCGTGCCAATCACGACCCATCGAGGGGTCATGTCAACGATACAGATCGTCGGCATCGCCGCCGCGGCCGTCGTCGTCCTGCTGCTCGTCATCGCCCTGGTCGTCACGCGCAAGAGCGGCGGGGACGAGGCCGGCGAAGCTCGCGAGGCCGACGCCGGAGCCTCGTTCCTCGACTCCGCTCCAAGCGACACGCTCGCCAAGCTTGGTCGTCCCGAGCACGCTGCTTCGCCGGCGGTCATCGGTGGCGACGACCTCGGGCTCGACTGGGACCACTCCGCAGCGGCAGCCGCGGCGCCCGAGCCGACCATGCCCGACGAGACGGAGACGACAGGCGAGCTGCCGGTCATCGAGCCCGAAGCCGCGGAAGCTGCCGAAGAACAGACCGCAGACCCGGCGGCGACCGAGTCGGAAGCCGCCGAGCCGGAGGTCCCCGCCGCGGAGGCCGAGGCACCGGCGGCGAGCGAGCCCGCCGCGGCCACCCAGGCGTCGGACAACCTCGTGCCTCTCTCCAGCATCATCGTCACGACGAGCACGAAGATGGTCGACCTGGACGATCCGGAGATCAGGCGCATGCTCACCGACCTCGTCACCTTCGAGATGGACCAGGCGACGCAGTTCCGCCAGCAGGGACAGACCATCGACGCCGTGCTCCAGCTCACGGAGGCGGAGAAGGTCTGCAACGCGCTCGGCAAGCGCGACATGGCCCGCGAGATCCGCGACATGATGCGAGGGCTCAAGGCCTGAGCCGCCGCGCGGCGACCGCGCCGCGCCCCTAGTTTGTGAGACCCTGGAGCGGCGCCGGGATGCGGCCGCCGCGGCCGACGAAGGCGTCGTTGCGGGACGTGCTGACGGCCATGACCGGGCCTTCTCCGAAGAGACCGCCGAGGGTCACCCAATCCCCCACCTTCTTGCCGTGGGCCGGGATCAGGCGCGCGCCCGTCGTCTTGGCGTTGACCATGCCGATCGCCATGACGTCGGCGATCACGCCGGCGAGGGCGTTACGCGGCGTGTCCCCCGGCACGACGATCATGTCGAGGCCGAGCGAGCAGACGGCGGTCATGGCCTCGAGCTTCTCGATCGAGAGCACGCCGTCGGCCGCGGCACGCGCCATGGCGGCGTCCTCGCTCACCGGGATGAAGGCGCCGGAGAGGCCGCCGGTCGACGACGTCGCCATCGTGCCGCCCTTCTTGACGGCATCGTTGAGCATCGCCAGCGCCGCCGTCGTCCCGGGCGCCCCGGGCTGCTCGAGCCCCATGCTCTGCAGGATCTCGGCGATCGAGTCGCCGACCGCCGGCGTGGGGGCGAGCGAGAGGTCGATGATGCCCATCTGCGCGTCGAGCATCTCGGAGGCCTCGCGGGCGATGAGCTCGCCCACGCGGGTGATCTTGAACGTCGTGCGCTTGATCAGGTCGGCGAGCTCGATGAGCGAGGCCTCCGGGTGGGCGGCGACGACGTTGCGCACGACGCCCGGGCCGGAGATCGCCACGTTGACGCTCACCTCGGGCTCGCCGCTGCCGTGCAAGGCCCCCGCCATGAAGGGGTTGTCCTCGGGGACGTTGCAGAAGACGACGATCTTGGCGCAGCCGATCGAGGCGTCGCTCGCCGTGCGCTTCGAGACGGCGAGCAGGACGTCGGCCATGCGCACGACGGCGTCCATGTTGATGCCGGCGCGGGTCGAGGCGACGTTGACCGACGAGCAGACGCGACGCGTGGAGCCGATGGCCTCGGGGATCGCCTCGATCAGTGCCGCGTC
>Ga0315286_10006557_pt1 | contig 11341 bp, 10 predicted proteins | sample YL17G10_0_MG_FD_205038 | JGI IMG/M metagenome (GOLD analysis project Ga0315286, IMG submission 205038) | Sediment microbial communities from Yellowstone Lake, YNP, Wyoming, USA - YL17G10_0 | ecosystem: Environmental > Aquatic > Freshwater > Lake > Sediment | place: USA: Wyoming | collected...
CGCTGTTCTCGGGGGCGGTGCTCGGCGAGCGGGTGCCGCCGCGCGTGCTGGCCGGGGCCACGCTCGGCTTCGTCGGGGTGGCGGTGCTCGCGCAGCCGGCGCTGCACGTCTCGGGCGACCTGGCGCTGGCGCTGCTGCTGGGCGCGTTCTCCTACGGCTTCGCCATCCTGCGGCTGCGCCGCCTCGGCCCGAGCGAGAGCAGCGAGGCCATCGCGCTGCACATGTCGCTGGTGGCCGGCGTGACCCTGCTGCTGGTGTCGCTGCCGCACTTCGTGGTGCCTTCGCCGCGCGCGTTGGTGCCGCTGCTGGCGAGCGCGGCGGCCGGCGGACTCGGACAGATCGCGATGAGCCGCGCCTACGGCCTGGGTCGCGCGGCGCGACTCAGCGCGGTCTCGTACGCCGGCGTGGTCATCACCTACGCGTTCGAGGCGCTCTGGTTCGCGCGCACCCCGGTGCTCCACCAGTGGGCGGGGGCGGCGCTGGTCTGCATCGCGGGCATCGTGGTCTCGGCCCGCAGCCGGGCCACCGCGGACGCCGACGTCCCGGCGCCCGAGCCCGGCCGGTGAGCGGCGCGGGTGGGGTGGCCGCGCCCCATCTCGCACTCCCGGCTGGCGCTTCATGAATAGTCCGGGCTAATCTCGCGGCCGTGATCCACACCGTCCCGGTCCGCACGGCCGCCCAGCTGAGCGACGCGCACGCCCTGTTCCTCGAGTACAAGTCCGCGATCGGCTTTGACCTGTGCTTCCAGGACTTCGACCTCGAGGTGGCTACGCTGCCCGGCGAGTACGCTCCGCCAGGCGGCACGCTGCTGCTGGCCATGGTGGACGGCTGCGCGGCGGGCTGCGTGGCCCTGCGCGCCATGGACGAGCGGACCTGCGAGATGAAGCGGCTCTACGTGCGGCCGCGGGCGCGCGGCCACGGCGTCGGCCGCCTGCTGTGCGACGCGGTGATTGCCGAGGCGCGGGCTCGCGGCTACACGCGCATGAAGCTCGACACCGTCCCTCAGATGACCGAGGCCATCGCGCTCTACCGCGCGCTGGGCTTCGTTCCGGTGGAACCCTACCGCCACAACCCGATCCCCGGCGCGATCTTCATGGAGCTGATGCTCGGGTCGCGTTCGGGCGAGGCGGCGCCGCCCGCGGACGAGGTGGCGCCGTGATGCTCCCGCTCTACCAGGTGGACGCGTTCACCAGCGCGCTCTTCGCCGGCAACCCGGCCGCCGTCTGCCCGCTCGAGCGCTGGCTGGACGAGCGGCTCATGCGGGCCATCGCGGCGGAGAACAACCTTTCCGAGACGGCGTTCTTCGTCCCGGCCTCCGCCCGAACGCCGGCCGGGGGCGGAGATGCCACCGGGCCGGGGCGCGACTACGACATCCGCTGGTTCACGCCGTCGGCCGAGGTGGATCTGTGCGGGCATGCCACGCTGGCTTCGGCCTACGTGATCTTCCACTGGCTCGACCCGACGCTCACCAGCGTGACGTTCCACTCGAAGAGCGGCCCGCTGGTGGTGGAGCGTGGTGGCGACCTGCTGGCGATGGAGTTCCCGGCGCGCCCGGCGGTGGAGTGCGAGCCGCCCGCGGGGCTCGCGGAGGCGCTGGGCGCCGCGCCGCTCGCGACGCTCAGGTCGCGCGACCTGCTCGCGGTCTTCGGGAGCGAGCAGGAGGTGCGCGCGCTCCAGCCGGACTTCGCGCGCGTGAAGGCACTCGGATTGCACGCGGTGTGCGTCACCGCGCCGGGGCGCGACTGCGACTTCGTCTCGCGCTTCTTCGCGCCCCTGGTCGGGGTGCCCGAGGATCCGGTCACGGGTTCGGCGCACTGCATGCTGGTGCCCTACTGGGCGCGCCGGCTGGGCAAGCGCACGCTCCATGCCCGGCAGGTGTCGGCGCGCGGCGGTGAACTGTTCTGCGAGGACCTGGGCGAGCGTGTCATCATCGCCGGCCACGCGGCGCCCTACCTCGAAGGCACGATCGAAGTGCCGGAGTAGGAGTGCGGGCGGGCTGCCGTCGATACCGCTACTCGTCGCGCTCCGGCTCGGCGCCCAACAGGTCGAGCGGCCGCGTGAACGACACGCTCCAGCGTCCTTCGCGCGCGTCGGGCCCGATGGGCCAGGCGTAGGAGCAGTGCAGGGTCGGGAACAGCGCCGAGTTGTAGAGCAGCGACGCCCCCGCCTCGCTCAGCCATTCGTGCGCGTCGGGCCAGTCGCCCCCGGGCACGACCTCGCCACGGTATGGGTCGAGCCCCCAGGTGGCGCCGCTGGCGAGGAAGAGCGCGCCCTGCAGGGGCAACGCCGCCGGGTGCGGGATGCGCAGGAGCGCGAGCAGGTCCTGCGCGCCGATCAGGTCCAGCTTCGCGAGGGCCAGGCGCGAGCCGCCGCACTCGTCGCGATGCAGGCTCCGCAGCGTGCCGCCGCCGCCGAGGTAGAACGAGGCCTGCGGCAGGAGATCGCCGGTCAGGCGTCCGTAGGAGAGCTGTGGCACGAGCGAGGCGAAGCGCCCGAGTGTCAGGTCGAGGCCGGCGGCCGCGTGCAGACGCCGGTACTCGAAGTCGCTGCCCAGGCGCCGGCTCGAGGTCTGGCAGTCGATCTCGGTGTGCAACGGCAGGCGCGGCCAGTGCGCGGCCGCCGCGTATTCCAGCTCGTGCGTCCGGCCGCGCATCGCGGCCAGGTTCCCGGGCCTCTCAAGGTCCCGGTCGGCGAGGTTCCAGGTCGCCGTGGTGTGCAGCGGCGACTGGAGCAGGTCGCGGTAGCTGGCGTTCACCCGCCACCAGCCCTGCCGGTGCGTGACCGAACCCTCGAAGCCCTCGTCGCGGTGGTACTGCGTCCAGTCGCTGCCCCGGAGGAAGGCGCGCAACAGCGTGAGCAGGCCCTCGTCGTCGCGGTCCAGGTGCGCGGTCTTCCGCCCGCCCCACAGGTCGAGGTCGAACGGCTGCCGCGCGAGCCAGAGACGGTTCGTGTAGCGGGCGTTGCCGAACATCACGTCCGGGCCGTTGGCGTGCGCGATCCCGCCCTGGAGCTTCCCCCAGCCGGTGTGCTTCGGCTCGGGCGGCGTGACGCCCAGCGAGGCGGAAAGGCCCGGCGTCGAGCCGTCCACGCGGCTGAAGCCGAAGGTGGGCGCGAGGCCTAACTTGAGCCGGCGGGGGGGGAGCGTGGCCGTGTCGGCGAGCACGGTGTCGAGGCCCGCCGTGTCCACGGGCGCAGCAGAGATCTCGAAGTAACGGTCGGTCGAATCGGAGAGCTGCTCGAGGAACCCGCCGAGGCTCGTGTCGCGCACGGTGGGCGTCTGCGCGAGTGCGAGCGGCGGCGCGGCGACGGCGAGGGCCAAGGCGAGGGCGGTCAAGGAGGGCCGGTGCGCCTTCATCGCTTCACCTCTGCCTGCCTGGCGAAGAGCGAGTCGGGCAACCCGCGATTGATGGCGTAGTCGTCGAGGCGCATGGAGAAGTCGAAGCTCCTTCCTATCTCGGGGAGCGGGATCGTGGTCTCCGCGCGCAGCAGCACGCGCTTCAGCACCCAGTAGCCGTCCACGTTCTGCCGCTCGATGACGACGCGGTTGACGCCCTTGATGAGAGGCGCCGCCGGCGAGCGGTCGAAGATCAGTTCCTGGTGCACGATGACGAAGTCGTTGGTGTCGATCCACACCACGCCCCGGGGATCCGAGGCGTCGAGCAGCGAGCGCGGCTCGAAGGCGATGCGATAGATCAGGTGGCCGCCGACCAGTTCGCGCCCGAGGATGCGGTAGCGATACCGGCCCCGCGCCTCGGGACGGAAGGCGAAGTTCACGACGCGCTCGTCCATCCCGGCGCGCTCGCGGAAACTGACCTCCACCTTCACGTTCTTCTTCTTCTCGGCGTGTGCCTCGTAGTCGCGCAGCACCTGGGTGCGCACGAGGTCGGGCCTCTTCTTGTAGACGCGCGAGACCGTCTCCAGCAGCAACTCGGCCGGGCGCTTGCTGTCGGCATTGCGCACCAGCCGCGCGGTGGCCAGGTAGCTCTGGTCGGTCATGAGCGAGTCGCGGCGGCGCTCGCCGCGGGCCACGCGCCCGAGGATCTCGTCGAGCGTCACCCGCGGCGCGCTCACCAGCACCGGAGGCACCTCGGTGTACATGGTGTCCTCGGCCGCGAGCGTGGGGCCGGAAGAACGGGCGGGCGACGCGGGCGGGGCGCCGCTGCCGGCGAGGGCCGCGGCGGCCAGCGTGAGCGCGGTCAGGCAGGTGATCGGGGCGGCCATGGGCTTCCGAACCTATACGTGGTGCGGCGGGGCCGCAACACCCCGCGACCACCCCGCCACGGGGACTGCGACCGATGCACACTCTTGCGCCGGAAAGGGCTATCCTAGGGCGTCCGGAAGCAAGGGATGATCCGGCACGGGCCGTGCGAGAGAGCTGCATCGTCGTCCCCGGCCCGAGCCTCACCCAGCACGGAGGGTATCCGATATGCGCACCTACCTGTGGAAGGCAGTACTTGCGGCCGCGCTGCTCCCGGTCGCCGCCGCGGCGAGTCCCGGCACCTGCGGGAGCCTCCTGCAGACCCGGCCTTGATGACGCCGCTCGTGAGCGTTACGCCGACCACCATCGTCGCGGCGGAGGTCGGCGCGCCACCCACGTTCGCCCTGGCGACCCCGTTCGCGGGCGGGGTCGGCTACCGACCGCGCGCCTATCGTTCGCGTGCCTCGGTGATGCCGACCACGACGCAGGTGCACCTCGGCTTCTTCGATCCGACCGGCGACTTTTCCACCGGCTTCGTCGGTGGCTTTCGCATGGGCCCGCAGGTGGACCCGCACGTGCAGATCGGCCTGGCCATGGACTGGTGGCACCGCTCGGAGAGCACGACCATGAACCTTGGTGAGGTCCGGTTGCCGGTCGGCAGCGGCACCGAACGGCTCGTCCTGTCCAAGGCCAGCGCGGACCTGATGCCCGTGCTGGGGTTCGTGCAGGTGAGCGGCGACGAGAACCTGCCCGTCATCCCGTACGGTGGCTTCGGAGTCGGCTACGAGTGGCTCTTCCTCACGGCCGACGACTACCTGACCAGCGAATCGTTCGACCAGACCTTTGGCGGCTTCGGCTGGCAGGTGTGGGGCGGCGCCGGCATCCCGCTCGACGGCCGCACGCGCATCAACGGTGAGGTGTTCTACAACGGCTCCGAGGTCGGCAGCGACGTGGACGTGATGATCCCCGTCTTCGGTCCCGCGACCGTGCGCGACGTGGTCAAGATGAACGGCCTCGGCATGCGCTTCGGGATCTGCTGGGGATTCTGAGCTCGACGCAGGGAACGGAGTGACCCGGCGCCCGGGCGCGTGACCCGCCCGGGCGCCGCGCGCGTCCGGGCCGACTCCGACGAGGCGATGTGCCTGCGGGCGGGCCGCGCTCCTCCTTGCCTCGTCGCGGGGGCCTCGCTAGTGTCACCGCACCATGCCGCGCAAGTCGCCGCGCTCCCGTCGCCGCCGCACTCCCGAGCCGGGCCTCCCGGGCAAGAGCCGCCCGCGCGCCACGCCCGGAGGCAGCCGCGCCCACAAGCGAGTCACCGGCGCGGGCTCCGCCTCCGCCCCCCGCACGGGCGCGGGGCCGGCGCACGCGCCGCGGGGCGCGCGGCCCAAGGCGGGGAGCGCGCCGCGGTCGAAGGCAAGACGCCCGCCCGCGGCGAAGCCCCGCGCCAGGGGCCGCGCCGCGTTGCGCCCCGCGCTGCGTCCGGGCGCCGGACCCGCGCGGGTCGCGGCCCTGCTCGGTATCCTCGAGCGCCTCTACCCGGACGCCGCCACACCGCTCGTCCACGCGAACGCCCTGCAGCTGCTGGTCGCCACGATTCTCTCGGCGCAATGCACCGACGCGCGCGTGAACCTGGTCACGCCCGCGCTGTTCGAGCGCTTCCCCGACGCCGCGGCGCTCGCGGCCGCGGACCGCAACGAACTCGAGGAACTCATCCGCTCGACCGGCTTCTACCGCAACAAGGCCCGGGCCATCCAGCTTTGCTGCGCCGACCTCGTGGCGAAACACGGCGGCGAGGTGCCGCGCACCATGGAGGAACTGACCGCGCTGCATGGCGTGGGGCGCAAGACCGCGAACGTCGTGCTCGGGGGCGTCTGCGGGATCCCGGGCATCGTCGTGGACACGCACGTGCAGCGCCTCGCGCAGCGCCTGGGACTGACGCGGGAGCGGGATCCGGTCAGGATCGAACTCGCGCTCCAGCCGCAGGTGCCGTCCGAGAAGTGGTCCGCCTTCTCGCTCTGGCTCATCTTCCATGGGCGGCGCGTGTGCGCGGCGCGCAAGCCGAGGTGCTCGATCTGCCCCCTGCTCCCTCATTGTCCGCGGCTCGGGATCGGGTCGTCGGAGTGACGTCCCGACGGCGCGGTCCGGGGTTCCCGACCCCGCTGCAGCGGCTCGTCGGCCGGACCATGGGCGAGGCATCGCGCGATGCCACGCGCATGCCTGCGCCGGGCGCGATGCCCTGCTGGACGGATGAAGATGCGACGCCGTAGGGGAAGGCGGCCGGCGGACGAGCGCGAAGCACCGAGGCGTTCGGACGAGCGCGGCGCGCCGAGGCGTCCCGACGCGCGGCCGGGGTCGCGACCTCCCGATGCGCACGACCCCTGGCGACCCAGCACTCGCACGCACGGCGTGATGGAGCACGCGCCCGACCCTGCGCCCCGGCGCGCGGCGCTCGCGCTCTGGGCGACCCTGGCGCTGCTCGTGGTGGCCCGCGCGGCGCTCACCTTCGTGCCGAACATGGTCGGCTGGAGCCTCAACCTGCAGCGCTTCCTTGCGCCGTGGTGGGCGTGGGCGCCGTGGACGCTCGCCGCGCTCGCGCTCGTGCCGCCGCTCGCCCGCCGCGCGGAGCCGGCGTTCCGCCGCGCCGGCGAGGCCATCGCGCGCGGTTCGTGGGTGGCCTCGCTCGTGGCAGCCACCTGCGCGGCGCTCCTCGTACTCGCTCTTCCGGACCGCGTGCGCTTCGTGGGCGACTTCCTGTTGCGTCTGGGCGCCATCAACTTGGCTGATTCCGCGGCGCTGCTCTTCCCACAGGCGATGCCCCTCGACCTGTTCCTCCACTTGGACCTGCAGGCCAGACTCCTGGGCGGGTCCCAGATCGACGTGAACTGGGCGCCGCGGGCCCTAGGTGCGCTCGAGGCCGGGTTGCTCGCCCTGCTCGCGCTCGCCTTCGCGCGCGCTCTGGCCCTGCGCGGCACGGGCGCACTGGTGGTCGCCGCGGCCGTCTTCTTCGGCGGCTACCTCGGTCTCTTCACCGGCTACAGCAAGGTCAGCGGGGAGATGGTGCTGGTGGCAGTCGCGGTGGCCACGTTCGGTCTGCGAGCGGCGTGTGACCCGAGTGCGACAGGCTCCCGTCGCGGGTTGCTCTGGCTCGGCGTGACGCTCGCGCTGGGCGCGTTCCTCCACCGCTCGGTCGTGGGCTTCGTCCCGGCGGTGCTCCTGGCGTTCGCGCTCGCGCTGCAGGCGCGGCCCGCAGCGCTGCGGGACCCCGAGACCTGGGTGGCGGTGGGTCTGCCGGTGCTGGCGTTCGCGTTCACGCTTGGCCGCATCGTCGGGACCTTCACGCGTTTCGATCCCGGCATGCACCTGGCCTCGACCGAGGTGAGGGCGCAGGGCGGACTGCTGGCCTCGATGTTCGCCGGCATGCGGGCCGTGGACCTGCCCAACGTGGTGGTGCTGCTCGCGCCGCTGGCGCCCATGCTGCTGCTGGTGGCGCTGGCCTGGGGCCGGAGGCTCCCGCGCGGTCGCGAGGCCGCGCTGCTCATCACGCTCGCCGTCCCCTTCCTCGGCTTGCTGCTCTTCGTCCATCCGGCGCAGGGCGTGTTCCGCGACTATGACACCCTGTCAGAGGCGGGTATCGCGATCGCCCTGCTTGCGGCGTGGTTCGCGGGCGAGACGCTGCGGCGCGCGCCGTCGTTCGCCTGGGTCGGCGTCGCCGTGGTGCTCGTGGTGGCGGCACCCAGCGTGCAGTGGCTCGCGCACCAGACTGACGTGGACCGCGGGCTCGCGCGCGTGGTGGCGCTGATGACCGAGCCGCCCGCGCGTGGTCCCGAGGAGCGCGGCAAGACCTGGAACTACGTGGGGCTGCGCAACTTCAACCGCGAACGTTGGGACGACGCGGCCACGGCCTTCGCACGCGCCGCCGAGACGCAGCCAAGTGCGCGCGTGCTCACGAAGTGGGCCATGGCCGAGACCATGCGCGGCGACCTGCGCGCGGCGCAGCGAATCTACCTGCGCGCGATCGCGCGGGACTCGTCGGTCGTCGTCGCCTGGCAGGGCTACGGCGTCGTCTCGCTGCGGCTCGGAGAACTGGATGAGGCGCAACGTGCGGCCCTGGTGCTGCTGCGCCAGGCCCGCGAGCGCAATCCCGAGGGCTCCGCCATCCTGAAGGAGATCGAGCGCCTGCAAGCCGCGCGGCAGCCGAGCGGCGCGGGGCGCTGAGCAGAGCCAGGCGCATCGGCGTGCCGGGGCGGGGCGCCGACCGGCAGCAGGTCCACGCCGCTCAACTCGCCGGGCTTCGCACACCCATCCGCCTGGCGCAGCACCCGCAGCTTCTCCGCGGCCGTGAACCGCCGCCGCTGGGCCTTCGCTACCACTTCGGTCTCCAGCGCCACCGGCACGCCCTCCACCATAGTAGACATCCTCGTTTCCCGCCTCGCCCTCTACACTAGACTTCCGGAGGGTCGGTGTCTCACGCATGTTGGCAGAGAGGGTGTTGCCTCAGCCGCAGGACGGCCGATCTGGGGCTTGTGGCGGTATTGCCACGCGGCTTCCCCCCAGCAGGCGACGCACGTGACGGCCGCCGGCTCCGGTGATGCCCCCTGGCGGCGCCGGCTCCCGCTGCTGTTTTCGCGGGGCACCAGGCTGAGATGGGCCGTGAGCTGGCGGGCCGAGGGGAAGCGCCGCGGGTCATGCAGCTCGGCGACCAGAGCCAGCGCGGTCACGATGTCGATGCCGTGGAAGCAGCGCAGCGTCGCCACCGGAGCGCCGGAGAGGCGGGCCCGGCGTGACGGCTGCCGGGGGATCCGGAGGCGGGTGCCCTCGAGGGACACCCGCGGGCTGAGCTGCGGCCAGGTGCGACCGGCCGAACAAGTTCGGGCAACGAACGAAGAGCGGTCGCGATCTCGGAACTCCCCCGAGGGAAGGCAGTCACGTTCGTGCTATCATCCGACCGGGACTCGAGACTGAGGTTCAAAGGAGGCTCGTCAGGAAGTTCTCGCGTCACTCCGCTCCGACTGGTGACCGCCTTCGATTGAAACCGGTGACCACGGTCTGTCGGATCAAGCGGCCGTCTCCATCGGAATGGCCCTCCTGATCTGCAAGCCTGGTGCCCATTGAGGGCGTAACGTTCCACCCGCCTCCCCGGCGCCCCAGGGTCGACCGGGAAGAATGGCACCAAATCCGACTGCGGAGTCCGCCGAGGCCGCCTCCCGAGCATCCCGGTCGCCGAAGCGCTTCCCGAGCCAGAACACCGTTCCCCGAGGTACCGTGATTCGGAAAGTCGCCTTCCTCCTTGCCCGGCAGTCGTGGTTCCGAAAGTTCATCATGAGCGCCCCGGTCCTCCGAGACCTCGCGGGCAGGTTCATCGGCGGCGACGACCTCAGGGCCGGCCTGACCGCGGTGCGCGGGCTGAACGTCCGGGGCATCAAGGGTTCCCTGAATTTCCATGGCATGCACGTCCAGGACGTGGAGGAGGCGAAGCGCGCAGCAGACCAGGCCATCGACGCGCTTCGGCGGATCCGCGAGGAGGGGATCGATTCGCACGTCTCGGTGAAGCTCACGAAGATCGGCCTCGACGTCGACGTGGCCCTCTGCCGGACCCAGCTCCGGCGCATCCTGGACTGCGCGGCCGAGACCGGGGGGTTCGTCCGGATCGACATGGAAGAGTCGGTCTACGTCGAGGAGACTCTCCGGACCTTCGAGCAGATGCAGGACCTCTACGGTGGCGGGACCGTCGGTCTCGCCATCCAGTCCTATCTGCGGCATCGCTCGGAGGACCTCGATCGCCTTCTGGACCGCGGGGCCAGCATCCGGCTCGTGAAGGGGGGCTACCGGGAGCCGCGGAGCCTGGTGTTCCACACCAAGGCGGAGGTCGATGCCGCCTTCAAACGCGACATCGAGCGACTCCTGAAACGGGGGACCTCACCTGCGATCGCCACGCACGATGCGGAAGCGATCGCCTGGACCAAGACGCTGCAGGAGCGATTGGGGCTCGGAAAGGACGCCTTCGAGTTCCAGATGCTCCTTGGTGTGAAGCCGGATCTTCAGGAGGGTCTCGTGGCGGATGGGTACACAGTCCGCGGCTACGTCCCATATGGCGGGGACTGGGCCACCCACCTGGTCGGATGCCTCCGCCGGATCCCCGCGGACGCGCTTGCGCGCCTTGGGCGCTCTGCCTCTGGACGCTGGAGGACGGGTTTGTGTTGAGGACCGAGAATCTGCATCGTGGGATCGTGGGGCATTTCCTTGATGCGCATTCCCCGGACCGGGGAGAGAACGTCCACCAGACCGACCCGATCGTCGGGTGGCCAGCCCGCGCACAGGAGGCCGACCTGCCGAAGGATCTCGGGGACATGAGAGCCGGGTCCGCCTCTCCATGGTGGGAGACGGCGAGCCGGGTCCGATCTGGAGCTGCCGTGGAACACCGCCGCAGGCGGCCGGAATGACCCCGGAGGTCTTCGCCGAATGGCTCCGGCGCATGGGACACCGCGTGGTCCGCACGCGAAGCACCTACTGGTTCGACGCGGGACCACGGGTGTTCCAGGCCTTTCCCTACCACTGGGTCATCCAACCGACGGAGGACGAGCTCCGCGAGTTCCTGTACAAGGAGAACGCGATCGGGCTCCGGTACTCCACCCCCCTGGAGGCGGAAGAGGGATCCTGCAGCTACCACGTTGTCTACGAACGTGCGACCTACGAGCTCAAGGACGTGAACCCGTCGATTCGAGCCAAGGTACGTCGGGGCCTGGAGGCTTGCAGGGTCGGCCCCATCCCGCTGGAGCGGTATGCCAAGGAGGGCTGGTCCATCGAGCGGGACACCCAGGACCGCCAGCGCCGCCGTTGCCGACGCGGACGCGAATGGTGGGAGCGCATGGTGGGGGCCACCGCCGGCCTCAGCGGATTCGAGGCCTGGGGCGCGGAGGTCGAAGGCAAGCTGGCGGCGGGCCTCATGCTCGTGCGAATCGACGACTGCGTCTGCATGCTCTACCAGCAATCCCACAGCGACTACCTGCCCCTGCGGGTGAACAACGCCCTGCTCTTCGACACTACCAAGGCCCAGGTGGCGCGGCCGGGTGTCCACCTGATCCACAATGGTCTTCACTCCCTGGACGCCCCGGCCAGCGTCGACCGGTTCAAGACGCGGCTCGG
>Ga0315286_10006558_pt1 | contig 11341 bp, 9 predicted proteins | sample YL17G10_0_MG_FD_205038 | JGI IMG/M metagenome (GOLD analysis project Ga0315286, IMG submission 205038) | Sediment microbial communities from Yellowstone Lake, YNP, Wyoming, USA - YL17G10_0 | ecosystem: Environmental > Aquatic > Freshwater > Lake > Sediment | place: USA: Wyoming | collected...
GAGCGTCGCCTGCGCCGCTGCCCTGACCAGCTTGACCTTCACGTTTGAGCCGTTGTCCCGCGGCAGGACGGGCGGAGCGGTGAACGTGAACGGGGCGCGCTGCATGACCGTCGGAGGGCGTTGGGAGGCGGCGAGCGCGGCCAAGGCCGCGGCGGAGACGCTCCAGTCACTGGTGATGGAGGGCGCGCGCGCCGAAGCGGTCAAAGTCGGGAAAGCGCAAGGCGGCTACGCCATCACCGCCGACGACCGGCGCATCATCCTGGTGGACGAAGCCATGGCCACGGCGATGAAGTCCACGCGCGACGCGCTCGCCGCGGAGTGGGCGGGACGGATTCGCCAGGCGCTGTCTTCGCCATACCTCGCGCTGGCCATCGAGTCGCACATCGTCCCGCTGGGCGAGCGGCGCACGTTCGCTGTCAAAGGGTATTTCCAGCAGGTCTTCGTGACAGCGAATGCGCACGTCGTGCAAGTCCAGTTTGACCCCGGCGCGCGAATGCTCTCCGTGGTGGGGATTGCCGCCGGCGAGACGCAGGTGGTGCTCGACGCGGCGGGGGCCAAGGTGACGCTGCTGGTGAAGGTCATGAAGTACGCGGGGCGGATCGCGGCCACCGCAGAGGCGGTCGTGACCGGGCGCATTGCCCCGGCGACGGTGATCAAGCAGGCGGCTTCGGCGGCGATTCAGTACTCCATCAACACCGAGCCCGGAGCGTGGGCCGAGGTGTCCGACGTTCTCGTCAACACGCCCAACATCGCGCCGGGGCAGTCGGCGATGGTGACGATGCGGGTATCGCTCCACGGGCCGAACTACCTGCCGGTGCAGGCGACGCCGCAGGTACGCGTGGTGAACGAGGCGATAGCGCCGACCCCTGCGAAGGTGCTCATGGTGAGCAACCGCCCGGAGCGCCTGCCATCGTACGGGTTGTGGTACGAGGGCCGGGTGCCCTCCGGCTACCCGGCGCGCCTCCTCTACCACCACGTCAACGCGACACGCGCCAACGGCGAGCTGGCGGTGGAGCTTGCGAACACCTCGGATCACGCGGTGCGCGTGCAGATCGTCGAGGCGAAGGGCGGGCCGAGCCATGACGAGGTGTTCGCAGGGCACAAGGCGGCGCGCGATTTCTTGCAGCGGCAAGCCGACGATATCGGCTACATGGTGACAATTCCGGCGGGCGCGAGTTACACTGCGGCTGCGCAGGTGGTCAAACCGGGCGAGGTCATCAGCGGCCTGGTGGAGATGCGCGTGATCGGTGACGGTCAGCTGCGGGTTGGCGTGCGCCTGCGGCCACCGAGCTCGGATTTGATGGTCCCGGTGGCGCAGATGCCGCCGGAGCGGGCTTCGACCTGGATCTTCAGTGAGCCGCACAAGGAGCTGAGCGCGCAATACCGCGTCGGATCGACATGGGCCTTCGCCACCATTGGAGACAAGCAGGTGCTGAGCTCGACCGGGCGCGAGCTGCTCGACGGCGACTACGGCGTGTTCTACGACGTCACATTCGAGGTGGAGAACCCGACCGACGAGCCGGCGCACGTTGAGCTGGCGCTGATGCCGGGCGGAGGGCTTGCCCGGGGCATTGTGATGATAGACGGGCAGATCTACGAAACCGGGCTGCTGCGGTACGGCGAGGCTGAGCGCGTATATTCGTTCACGGTCCCGGCGCGGGCCAAGCGCCAGCTGCAGGTACGCACCATGCCCGAGTCGGGCAGCAACTACCCGGTCAAGCTCGTGATGCGCCCGCGTGGGGTGTGGGATTAGCCGCAGTACTGTTCACTTAGCGCCGGGTGATGTCATTCTGAGCTGGCTCGCGCTTGCGCGAGCTCCGGAATGCGGCGTTGAGCGCCGCATCAAGCGAAGAATCTTGGCACCGATTATCCCCAGGCCAAGATCCCTTCGCGTTGCTCAGGGCAGGCTCTTCGCGTTGCTCAGGATGACAACTGGTCCCAGCTAAGTGAACAGTATTGGGATTAGCCGGCGCGGCCGGGTATCCCCTGCACCTTATCCACATGCATCCGCGCTTGTCCGCCATAGCTCGGTACCCGCGCAGCCCGCAGCCCACGAAGCTTGGGCGGCGTTGGCTCGGCGAAGCAGGACTAGCGACGGCGGGTTCATCTGCGGCCTCTCGATGTTCATCCCATCTCCCCGAAGTGGTAGAGGGCGATGGTCGCGGCGACGAGGCCGGCGGTCTCGGAGCGCAGCACCCGCGGGCCAAGGGAGACAGTGCGCGCGCCGGCCGCGCGGAAGCGCTCGACCTCATCGGTCGCGAAGCCGCCCTCGGGGCCGATGAGGATGGCGACGGAGCTTGGTCTGCCTGCTGACGCCGCGAGCACAGTGCGGATCGAGGTGTGCGAGGCTGGAACCGTGTCCGTCTCCCGTTGTGCCGGCACAGTGTGATCAAGATCCTTCGCTGCGCTCAGGATGACAGAGGCGAAGGGCTCGGATGAGTCGCCCCCGGCCACATGCGGCACCAGGGCCAGGTCGAAGGATGGGAGACGCGGGATCAGGGCGTCTGCGGTCACGGGGTCGGCGACTGGTACGAGGTAGGCCCGGCCCGACTGCTCGACCGCATGGAGGGCGATCTTGCGCCAGCGCGCGAGCTTCGCGCTGTCGCCGGAGCGCGGCCGCGCGACGCTGCGGCGGGTGCTGATGGGGATGATCTCCGCGACTCCGATCTCGACGCCTTTCTGGATGACGCGCTCCATCGCGTCGCCGCGCGGCACAGCCTGACAGAGCGTAATCTTGATCTGGGGCTCCGGCACCGGCTGCACCGGGCGTTCCACTCGGAGCAGCGCTTGCGCGTGGTCGGCCGACTCGATGACAGCCTCGTATTCGTTGCCGCGGCCGTCGAAGATGCGGATGGCGTCATTGCGGCGCAACCGCAGCACGCGCGTGACGCGGTGATGCTGCTCGCCGGTGAGGGCGACGCGATCTCCAGCGATGCTTTCAACCAAGAGCCGGCGGATCATTAGCGAAGTCCCAACGTAACGTCACCCAATCTTCCACGCGGTAGGTGTCGCGCAAACGCATTCCAGCGGCCTCGACGGCATCGCATACGGCCGCGGCCTGTTCGCCCTCAGCGGCGATGCCCGAAGCGACGAAGACACCCTGCGGCCTCAGGTGGGCTACGACATCCGCTGCCAGTTCCACGATCTGAGCCGAGGTCAGATTGGCGACAATGAGGTCGGCACGGCCACCGATGGCCTGCAGAGCGCGGCCACAGATGACCTCGACGATTGCTCCGACCTCGTTCAGCGCGACATTCCGCTTCGCGATGCGCGCCGCCGATTCGTCCACCTCGATGGCAAGGACATGCGCCGCACCGAGTTTCGCCGCCGCGATGGCGAGGATGCCGCTGCCGGTACCGATGTCAAACGCGATGTCCCCACGCCGAACCGCCCCCGCGAGCGCATCAAGGCAGGTGCGCGTCGTGGCGTGCTGGCCGGTGCCGAAGGCCATGCCGGGATCGAGCTCGACGACGACCTCTCCTGGCACCGGAACGTACGTCTTCCAAGTCGGTTTGACCGCGAGCTGCCCGCGGATTCTGACCACATCGAAGCCGGCCTTCCACGCTTCCTCCCACACCTTCGAGCGAATCCGTCGCCGCGTCACGCTGCCCCGGCCGATGTCCACCCCGGCTGCCCGAAGCGCTCGGAGCCGATCCTTCACTCGCTCGACCGCAAGCTGCGCATCGGCATCGGAGGGCAGATATGCTATCAACGCCACTTCCGAATCGGTCACGCGCTCCTCGACCCCATGGGTGAGCGAGAGCAAGACGTCGGCGATGCCCGGCGCGGCCTCCGGTGCTACCTTCACCGTCAATCGGACGAACGTTGGTTCTCGGGATTCGTGAGGCGCCATGCGCTTCGGCAATCCGGGCGGCGAGGGTCAGCGGCCGCGCTCCGATTCCAGCGGAAACATGATTCGGACCGCCTCGACGTTCTCGAGCGCCGTGTCGGCCCATGCCGGCAAGGCAACGTTCGCGCTTGTGCCCACGCTCAAGTGCGGCATCGCCTGCCATGCGCCATTGATCTTGACGTCGGCGAGAAACCTGCCGAGCAGACGCTCCTGCCAATCGTCGGCATAGAGGTCGGCCTCGTTGTACTTCGGGCGCAGGTAGTGCAGGAAGAGCGGTGCGACGCCTTCCCAGGAGGGGTCGCGCGCGTCGAGGGGGCCCACCACCATCCACTGCGTCAGGCGGCGAACATAGGTCGTCTCCGGGCTCATGGCGTGATTGGCCGGGATGATCTGGAAGCCGCCGATCTCGCCGACCAGCGAAGTTGAGATATCTATGACGCCCGGGTGATTGGCGCGGATGCGCCCGATCCCGGCCCAGAGTCCGCCGACGAATCTGCCGATGCCGATGACGGGCCGCAGCACCTCGCCGATCATCTTACGATAGCCGTTCGGGTATTCGAGGTAGATGAACCCGCCAAAGCGGTTCTCGAACACAATCTGGGAAGGGTACTGCTTGGGACGGCGGATGGAGATGACCAACACGTCGCCGCGCGCGGGAAGGTAGTCCCGGGGCAGCGGGGTCAGCTCGGCGCCGCGCTCGAGGAATACGGGATTGCCGACGAGGGGGGCATAACCGCCCCCAAAGATCACCGTGCCCGAAGGAATGTCGGTGAAGATGCTCGCGCCAGGGATAGATGCCTCCTCGAACGGCTGGCGCGAGCCGGGCGCGAACTCGCGCGGGAGCACGGAGAACGTGATGCCCCGGTCTTCCTGCTCGTTCTGGGCGACCTTGACATGCAAAGCGTTGACGGCGGTTGCGGCGACGGTGCCTGGGATCGCCCAGCGGCTAGCCGAAAAACCGCGCAGATCGAGCTTCTCGGCCGGGCGGAGCACCTTCCCCACCGGGCGCCAGGCGTTGTTCTCGCTCACGGACACCGCGCCGCCGGGGGCATTCTCGATGCGGATCCTGCCGATCTCCTCCAGCTCGCCCGAATTTTCGGCGAGGACCTCGGGCGATGGGCCGCTCACGCCGGCAACGACGCAAGAGCCCGACGCCGGCGCCAGGGCGAGGACGACGACGGCCATGAGGAGGCCAAAGGCCGTCGAGGCGGCGACCGGGCGCTTGTCGCATTTGCGGCGACCCATTACTTTGCAATCTCCACGAAACCTGTTATACTTCATTCGGCCTTCGTGTCCTGTCGGGCCTGAGGATATCATGGGAGCGCCCCGCGAAATCGTCACCTGTAACTGCGGCCACCAGATCGGCACCAAAGAAATCCTGCAAACCAGCCTCTATCTCAGCTTGCTCGGGCCGAGCTTCGTGTACGTGCGTTTCCGCTGCGGCAGGTGCAAGCGTGTCGGCGAGCAGCTCGTGCGCGAAGAGAAGTGGAATCAAGGTATGCTGCGCCCTGACGGCCCTTCCCTGTCTGCCGAAGAGCGCAAGAAGTTCGACGATCTCGGCGCCATCACCCCGGCCGAGAAGATCGACTTCCACTACGCGCTGGAGCACCTGGAAGCGGGTTCGGTCCCGCAGCGGCGCAAGGCGTAGGCCGAGATCCCCCCGTGCGACACCAGCTCCTCCCGGAGCTTCCCGGCTAGGCCGTCGTTGCGCGAGCGAGGGCTCGCTCGGGCGGGGGTCGGGCTCCGTGCCCCAGCAATCTTCATCTGCCGAGCGCCAGGCGTTCCCCAAGCAGCGCCGGCAGCCCCACCGTCTCGATCTTCTCTCGCACTCGTTCGACCGGATAGGCGACGCGCTTGACCTTAAGCTCGCGCTTTGCCGAGTCATAGATCCCATAGCTCGCCATCGGGTTGCCGTCACGCGGCTGGCCGACGCTGCCACAGTTGACGATGTAGCTCATGCCTTGCTCGAACTTCGTGTCCCCGCCCTGCGCCAACGACCGGCGTTCCACATGCGCCGCCCCGTGAGCACGCGCGTAGCGCTCGGCGACGTGCGTATGGCCGATAAGGCAGACCGATGTGATCATCTCGGTGAAGACCTGGCGCGCCTCGACCTCGGACGTCACGTAGTCCATGGGCTGGGGCAGCGAGCCGTGCACCAGCGTCAGCGAGTTCTCCATTTCCATCAGTGGCAGTGAGAGCAGGTATCCGCGGCTGGCGGGGCTCAGGCGGGTCTGCGTCCAGACGATGGCCTCGCGCGCCATCCAGTTGAACCAGTTGATGTCGTAGTTACCGACACATGCGAGGTCGTGGTTGCCGACGACGCACTTGAGGTTTGGCAGGGCGCGCACGATGTCCACGCATGGGTCGGGGTCGGGGCCGTAGCCCACGATGTCGCCGAGGCAGATATAGGCGTCGACCTCCTTGAGGCGCTTGAGCACGACCTCGAGCGCCTCGAGGTTGGCGTGAATGTCGGAGATGATGCCGTATCGCATGAGATCTGGTCGCAGGGCGGCGTGATACGCGCTCGCGCGAGCCGCGTGCCGGTTGACCCAAGCCTCGGTCTGCCGCACCGCAAAGCTTGAGCATGATTTCCGCGCCCGAACTACGGTATCCTTTGGCGTCACCTGTCTTAAGCGAAGCAACACCTGGAGGGCCGACGCCCGTTTACGTCGAATAGATTGTTTGCTGTTTCCAGTTCGTCAGATCCCGGAGTGCTGTGATGTTCGCGTCACTCGTTCAACCTCCCCGACGTCAGCCAAGGCGTACCGTGCGGCGGGCGCTTGGCGCCCTGGCATTCGCGGTGGCGACGTGGGCACTGAGCGGCGCATCGCCCGCCGACCTGCCGTTGCTCGACGTGCAGCCGAAGTCGGTGCGGCAGGGCGACTGCGCCTTCGTCATCGTGCGCCCGGGCGCGATAGCACCCACCGCCGGCGAGTGCCGGTGGCGCGGCAAGACGTACTCGCTGTTCGAGGCGGACGACGGGTACAGAGCGATCGTGCCCATATCGCCCGACTCGCCAGCTGGGCGGCAGACCATAACCGTGCTCCTGAAGGACGGCACCGACGCGGTGAGGCAGACGGGCCTGCCAGTGGTCGTCGTCAAGCGCGACTTCGGGGTGCAGCGGCTGCGCATGAAGAAGCAGACCACTCAATTGTACGATGACCCGTCGGTCAAGCTCGAGGGACAGACCATCCACGCGGCGCTGACCAAAGTCAGCAATGAGCAATTGTGGCAAGGGCAGTTCATCTGGCCGTGCAAGGGGCGCGTGAGCACCGATTTCGGAATGGCGCGTTCCATCAACGGACGGATTCAGTACCGCCACAAAGGCCTGGATATCGCTGCGGCCATGGGCGCGCCGGTGGTCGCCGCCAACGCCGGGGTCGTAACGCTGGTGCGCCCGGACTACAAGCTGCACGGCAAGACCATCGCAATCGACCATGGGCAGGGCGTGGGATCGCTATACCTCCACCTGTCGGCAATCTCGGTGAAAGAAGGGCAGCGGGTGGCGCAGGGGGGCCTGATCGGCGGGGTCGGCGCCACGGGCGCGGCGACGGGCGCACACCTGCACTGGGGGATGTACGTTGGCGGCGAGGCGGTGGAACCGCAGTTCTGGATCAAGCTGCCGGAGGCGGGGCAGTAGGGGCTGATCGGAACACTGTTCGGTGATGTGCTGTACTGTCATCCTGAGCGGCTCGTCCCCCGACCTGTCCCCCAGAGCCTCGGCGACGGGGGAAGCCTCGCGCGAAGGGGGAAGCGAAGGATCTTGCCCGCGCCGACAATCCTGTCCAAGATTCTTTGCTGAATGCGCCGCCAGGCGGCGCATTTCCGGAGCACCCGGTGTGCGGCGGTGTCCGCCGCTCCGGAGACGCGGCTTCGCCGCGTCACGAGTCGGGGCGCCGGCTCAGAATGACATCCCGCCGCCGTGACCCGACAGTGTTCGGTCTAACCACGGATTCACACAGATGAACGTAAGTTCAGAGCGATTGGCGCAGCAGATTCGGTTCGTGATCGAAATTGACAAGCTCAAGCACGTGCTGCGCCGCACGTACCTGCTGGATCAGACACGCCGGGAAAACGATGCCGAGCACTCGTGGCATCTGGCGGTGATGACGATCCTGCTGCAAGAGTATGCGGAGACCCCGGTTGATCTGCTGCGCGTGCTGAAGATGGTGTTGATCCACGACATCGTGGAGATTGATGCCGGGGACGCCGCGCTCTACGACGAGGCCGGCAACGCCGACAAGGCGGAACGCGAACTCGCCGCCGCCGATCGCTTGTTCTCCCTGCTGCCACGCGACCAAGCCGAAGAGATCCGCGACCTATGGCAGGAGTTCGAGGCCCGGATCACGCCGGAGGCGCGATTTGCACGGGCGCTGGATCGGGTGCAACCGATCTTGCACAACTATCACACCGGAGGCAGAACCTGGCGGGAGCTCGGGGTTACGGCGAAGCAGGTGCTCGCCAAGAACCGCGATGTCGTATTCGATGGCTCCCCCGCCCTGGGGGAGTATGTGGTCGGCCTCATCGCCGATGCAGTGGCGTAGGGGCATCTGCCGCCGGGGTGACGGGCCGCGGACGATCTGCACCGGGAAAGCTCCTCGCTGGCAGCTCCGCGGAGCATAGCCGCCTCGGCTGCGTCCTCTCTTCGACCGAAGCCGGCGCCCGCGGGATCGCAGGCGAGGGCGCCTATGCTCCATTCACTCGGGCCGTCGAAGGCTCACACTATCGCGCTCCCGGCTCGGATCGTGCCAGCGGGATGTCGATAACAACGTAGGGGCACGGCATGCCGTACCCCTACGTTCCGTAATCCGCGTTGATCCGCGTCTATCCGCGGCTAACTGCGGCCTAGAAGTCGTAGTCAGGGGCGCCGCCGCCGCCGGGAGGGCCGGCGGGGGCCTTCTCCTTCTCGGGCTTCTCGGCGACGAGCGCCTCGGTGGTGAGGAGCATGCTGCCGATGCTGGCGGCGTTCTCGAGCGCGGTGCGCGCGACCTTCACCGGGTCAACGATGCCCGCGTCCACGAGATCAACATAGTCCTCGCTGATCGCGTCGAACCCGACGCCGTCCTTGAGGCCCTTGACCTTCTGCACCACGACGGAGCCTTCGAGCCCGGCGTTAGACGCGATGGCGCGCAGCGGCTCCTCAAGGGCGCGGCGGACGATCTGGATGCCCGCCTTCTCGTCGGAATCCTTCGCCTTGAGCTTATCGAGCGCAGGGGCGATGTTGACGAAGGTGGTGCCGCCGCCGGGCACGAGCCCTTCCTCGACCGCGGCGCGGGTGGCGCTTAAGGCGTCCTCGAAGCGGTGCTTCTTCTCCTTGAGCTCGGTCTCGGTGGCCGCGCCGACCTTGATCACGGCGACGCCGCCGGCGAGCTTCGCCAGGCGCTCCTGGAGCTTCTCCTTGTCGTACGAGGAATCGGTTTCCTCAATGGCGCGGCGGATCTGCGCGATGCGTCCCCGCACCGCCTCCTTGCTGCCGGCGCCCTCGATGATGGTAGTCTCTTCCTTGGTCACGATGACGCGCTTGGCGCGGCCCATCATCGTAGTGTCGACGTTCTCGAGCTTGATGCCGAGATCCTCGGAGAGGAACTGACCGGTGGTGAGGATCGCGATGTCCTCCAGCATGGCCTTGCGGCGATCGCCAAACCCCGGCGCCTTGACCGCGCAGCAGCTGATGACGCCGCGGATCTTGTTGACCACGAGCGTCGCCAGCGCCTCGCCTTCGATGTCCTCGGCGATGATGATCAGCGGCTTGCGGGCGGATGCGACCTTCTCCAGCACCGGGATCAGATCCGGGACCGCGCTGATCTTCTTCTCGTGAATCAGGATGTAGGGATCCTCGAGCACGGCCTCCATGCGCTCGGGGTCGGTTACGAAGTAGGGCGAGATGTAGCCCTTGTCGAACTGCATGCCCTCGACGATGTCCACGGATGTCGTCGTGCCCTTCGACTCCTCAACGGTGATAACGCCGTCCTTGCCGACCTTGTCCATCGCGTCGGCGACGAACTGGCCGATCTCGCGGTCGTTGCCGGCGATGGCGGCGACGTTGGTGACCTCGGCCTTGCCCGCGACCGGGATCGAGCGCTTCTTGATCTCCTCCACCGCCTTCTCGACGGCGCGCTCGATGCCGCGCTTGAGCATCATCGGATTAGCGCCGGCGGCGACGAGCTTCATCCCTTCGTGCACGATCGCCTGCGCGAGGACCGTGGCCGTCGTGGTGCCATCGCCCGCGACGTCGTTCGTCTTCGACGCCACCTCCTTGACGAGCTGCGCCCCCATGTTCTCGTAGGGTTCCTCGAGCTCGATCTCCTTGGCGACGGTGACGCCGTCCTTGGTGATGGTGGGCGAGCCCCACTTCTTGTCGAGCACGACGTTACGGCCCTTGGGCCCCAGCGTCGCGCGAACGGCGTGCGCCACGGCGTTCACCCCGCGCTCGAGAGCGCGGCGAGCATCTTCGCCATACGCCAGAATCTTCGCTGCCATTTTCCACCTCCTAAATGCTTACGTTGAAATGTCGAGCCCCTGAGCTACGGGCGAAGGGCCACAGGCGTGAGCGCCATCCCCACGAGATCCTTCGCTTCCCCCTTCGCGCGAGGCTTCCCCCGTCGCCGAGGCTCTGGGGGACAGGTCGGGGGACGAGCCGCTCAGGATGATCGCCGCGCAATCACTTGATGGCGAGGATCTGATCCTCATCGAGAATGACATACTCGGTGCCATCAACCTCCACCTCGGTGCCGCCGTACTTGGAGTAGATGACGGTGTCACCGACCTTCACCTGCACCGGCGCGCGCTGCCCGTTCTCGAGCAGCTTGCCGCTGCCCACCGCCACCACTTCGCCGTCCTGCGGCTTCTTCTTGGCGGTATCGGGGAGCACGATGCCGGTCGGGGTTCGCTCCTCCTCCGGCCCGGGCTTCACGACGATCTTGTCCCCCAATGGTTGTATCACGACGCTCACCTCCCTTTTTGACGCGGATTAGCACTCTCCCGCCGAGAGTGCTAATTTCCGCTTTGTATTATAGCGCGCTGGGCGGGCTTGTCAAGGGGGTGCGTGGCGCGTTTTTCGTCATTCTCTCAAGCCGTCCGGCGATTCCGAGTCTCAAGCGAGGCTGGCGGCTGGTCGCCGTTCCCGGGTCCACAGTGCGTCCGGGCGGTCGCAGAAGGCGCAGCAGGGGTGGCAGGGCGGCCAGAGAATGAGGCGTCCTGGATGTTGCCGCAGGCGCCGGCTGCTTGGCCGGGCGCGGCGGAGCGGCGGGAGGAGACGGATGGCCACTCGAGATGGCACACTGTTGCGGCTCAGATCGTCCGTACTGTTGCTAGCGATCATGGGGCTGGGCGCGGGTGCCTTGGCTCAGGCGCGCCCCCGTGCGACCGATGGCTTTGCGCGTGCCCAGGGGCGATGGCTACTGGACAGCGATGGCCGGGTGCTCATTCTCCGCGGGGTCAACCTGGCGGAGTCATGCAAGTATCCGCCGTTCCTGCCATGGCAGACAAGGG
>Ga0315286_10006560_pt1 | contig 11339 bp, 8 predicted proteins | sample YL17G10_0_MG_FD_205038 | JGI IMG/M metagenome (GOLD analysis project Ga0315286, IMG submission 205038) | Sediment microbial communities from Yellowstone Lake, YNP, Wyoming, USA - YL17G10_0 | ecosystem: Environmental > Aquatic > Freshwater > Lake > Sediment | place: USA: Wyoming | collected...
GGCGCTTCCGCTGACCCCGTCCCGCACGGTCCGCATCACCGACCACGGCGCGCGCGGAGACGGCATCAGGCTGAACACCGACGCCATCGCCGCCGCCATCGCCGCGTGCGCCAAGGCCGGCGGCGGTCGCGTCATCGTGCCTCGCGGGGTCTTTCTGACTGGGCCCGTGGAGTTGAAAAGCCGCGTCGACCTCCACCTCGAACGCGGCGCGCTGCTGCTGTTCAGCCCGAAGTTCGAGCACTACCCGCTGACGCGCACATCCTATGAGGGGCTCGCGAGCGTGAAGGCCACCTCACCCATCTGGGCGCGCGGCGCCCAGGACATCGCCATCACCGGCGAAGGCGTCATCGACGGTTCGGGCCAGGCGTGGCGGCCGGTGAAGAAGGCGAAGATGACCGCCGGCCAGTGGACGGCCCTTCTCGCCTCGGGCGGCGTCGTCGACAAGGCGGGCACCACATGGTGGCCGTCCCTCGAGGCGTTGAACGGCGCCGACACCGTCAAGGCGCTCGACTCGAAGCCGGGCGCGACCCTCGGCGACTACGCCGCCGCGCGCGAGTTCCTGCGGCCGGTCATGATCTCGCTCGTCGAGTGCCGCCGCGTGCTCCTGGACGGCCCCACGTTCCAGAACTCGCCGGCGTGGAACATCCACCCGCTGCTCTCCGAGGACATCGTCATCCGCAATATCACCGTGCTGAACCCGTGGTACTCGCAGAACGGCGACGGCCTCGACCTCGATTCGTGCCGGCGGGCGATCGTCTACAACTGCCGGTTCGACGTGGGCGACGATGCGATGTGCATCAAGTCGGGGAAGGACGAGTACGGCCGCAAGCGCGGGCGGCCCACCGAGGACGTGGTCATCGTCGACAACATCGTCTACCACGGCCACGGCGGGTTCACGGTGGGCAGCGAGATGTCGGGCGGCGTCCGCAACATCCTCGTCGAGCGCTGTACGTTCCTCGGCACCGATGTCGGCCTCCGGTTCAAGACGACGCGCGGCCGCGGCGGCGTGGTCGAGAAGATCTGGATCCGCGACATTCAGATGAAGGACATCCCGACCGATGCCATCGGCTTCAACATGTATTACGGCGGCGAGGCGCCAACCGACGTCGCCGACAACGCCGACGTCGCTCCGCGGCCCGCGATACCGGTGAGCGAAGGCACGCCGCAGTTCAGGGACATCGTCCTGACACGGGTCCTCTGCCGCGGCGCCGACCGGGCGGTGATGCTGGAGGGCCTGCCAGAGATGCCGATTCGGGGCATCGTGCTCGACGATGTGCGGATCTCTGCGAAGAAGGGGCTCGCCGCCGTGGACGCCGATGCCATCACGCTGCGCCGCGTCGAGATCGCGTCGCAGACCGGCCCCGCGCTGGCGGTCCGCCACAGCCGGAACGTCACGATTGAGGGCGGCGCGGCGGCGCCCGGCACAGACGTCTACCTGCGGGTTGACGGCGCGGCCACCAGCGGCATCCGTGTGTCGGGCGTCGACCTCAAGAACGCGAAGACGCCGGTCGAGACGGGCGCCACCGTGTCCGCCGGTGCGGTCGTGTTTCCCGTGCTGCCGCTGGCCGCGCCGACGACCGGCAGGCAGCGCGGAAGCCAGGTGGTGTGGACTCTCGACAATCTGACGCGCGTCGGCGGCCACGCCGTGACGGTTGTCGGCACGCCGCGCGTCGTCCCGACGCCGGTCGGACCGGCCGTCGAGTTCAACGGCTCGACCGACGGCCTCATGCTGGACGTCAACCCGATCGAGGGCCTCGCGAGGTTCACCGTCGAGGCGCTGTTCGAGCCGTCCCCGGACGGCCCCGAGGAGCAGCGCTTCCTTCACGTGTCAGAGACCGGATCGGAGCGGCGCCTGATGATGGAGACGCGGATCCTGCCCGACCGCCGCTGGTGCCTCGACACCTACCTGCGGATGGAAGCGCCCGGCCTGACGCTCATCGACCGCGCGAAGACCCATCCGGCCGGCCGCTGGCAGGCGGCATCGCTCACCTACGACGGCAAGACGATGGCGAGCTACGTGGACGGCGTCCGCGAGTTGTCTGGCGAGGTCGCCTTCGAGCCGTTGAAAGCCGGCCGGATATCGATCGGCGTCCGGCAGAACCTGGTGTCGTGGTTCAAGGGGCGGATCCGGCTCGTGCGCGTCACGCCGGAGGCGCTGCCGGCGCCGAAACTGCTGGTCGCGCCGAAGGGGTAACCCGGCTCACGGCTTGTTGAGGTATGTGATCAGGATCACCAGGTCGTCCTTGCCGGTCTGGCGCAAGCCGTGCGTGCTGCCGCGGCGCGTGAGCAGGGCCGTCCCGGCCGACACGGTTGTCGTCTTGCCGTCGAGCGTGTAGTCGCCCGTGCCGCTGATGACGTAGTAGATCTCGTCGTCGTCCTGCGGGTGGACGCCGATGCTCGCGCCCGGGTGCAGCGCTCGTTTGCGGAAGACGAGGCGAAGGTCCTTCAGATCGGCGAAGAACGGGTAGGCCGTTGTGACGCCAGTGCCGTCGTGCGGTCCGGGCTGCTCGACGGCCACGTCGGCGTCGCGCTGGATGCGTGACCCGGTGGCCGACGTCGAGGCGGATTGCGGGGCGGCCGGCAGCGCGGCGCTCCCCCCTGCAACGGCGGCGATCGCGAGGACGGCGGCGGACAGCATGCGGGTGGTCATGCCCGCAGAATAGCACGCGTCATTCAGACGCGGAGGTCGGGTGATGAAGACAGCCGTGAGGCGCGGCGCCGGCGCCGCGCTCTGCGTGGCAGCGCTGCTGGTGGCGGTCGCGAAGGGACAGGCACCGAAGGACACCGGTCTGCTCTTCTACCTCTCGGGCGACCGCGGGCTCACGGCCGACGTCGCGGCCGGCGGCGATCCGGAGCCGAACTTCGCGAGCGGGGTGGAGGTCATTCCCGGCGGCGCGAAGGGGCCCGGGCTGCAGTGCGCCCACACGCAACTGCTGTCGTACTGGGCCCCGGGGAACATCTACGCCCAGCGCGGCACCTTGTCGTTCTTCTGGCGGTCGCGCGAGAGGGTCGGGCCGACGGCGTTCCCGTTGTTCCGCGTGGGCTACGCCGACCATTCCAGCTGGGACATGGTGTGGTTACGCATCGACTACAACGGCGAGTCCGGGTTCGACGCGTTCGTGACCGACGCCAGCCTGGCCCGCACCCGCGTGTCCTACAAGATGCCTTCGTTCCCTGCGCCAAGCGCGTGGGTGCACCTCGCCCTGTCGTGGGACGAGACGCAGGGCATCCGGTTCTACGTGAATGGACGACTGGCCTCCCGGCTCGACGGCACGGCCGTCTTCGACGCGGCGCTCGACCAGTTCGGCCCGCACCAGCGCATCGTCAGCCCGTACCAGGTGCAGAGCGCCTACAATTTCGTGCGCGGCGGAGACATCGACGAGCTGCGCATCTACGACCGGATGCTGTCGGACGAGAACGTGGCCGCGCTGGCGGCCGGGAGCGCGCCGGAGAGCGTGCCGCCGCTGAGGCGCAGCGTGGACGCGCCGCAGTGGCGCGAGGAGTGGTGGTATCGGTACGGCTGGAATCGTCCCGGCGACGCCCCGCCGGCGCTCGGGGAAGCCAGCGTGGGCATCCGCAAGGTCGAAATTCACGACGCCTACGACCTGAAGCGCTGGTGGTGGAAGGCCAACGACGGCATCCGCGAGACCACCTGGCCCGGCGTCTACAACAGGTCGAGGCTGCCCGGACGCAACGACTACTTCCAGCTGCCCGACTGGGACTGCTACTCGCTGTCCGGCAAGTCGGTCCGCTTCGCCCTGCCGGACGAGCCGTGGAACCAGGTCGAGGTCTCGGGAGCGGCGTTCGGATCGTTCGCGATCGACACGCCGGTCTTCGAGCGTCCGAAGGGGCAAGAGCGGACGTTCCACCGGCTCGCGCGGCCGGCGCGCGGCGGCACGCTCACGTTCACGAACGTCGAACAGGAGACGCCGATTGGCGAGCTTGGCGTGTACTCGGTGACGCCGGGCCGTGAGCCCGCCGGCACGACGCGGCTGACCTATCGGCTGACGGCCTCAGTCGAACCGGATTTCGCGAGCACGCAGACGGCGGTCCGATTCATCAACGGCCGCCACGGCGCCGATGAGAGGGCCACGCTGGTGGCGGTGCCGGTGACGGCGCCCCGTTCCGCGCGCGTCGCCCCCGCCGCGCCCCCTGCCGCAGCCTCGAGAGCCCTGCCGATCGTGCACCTGCTTATTCCGTCCGATTTCCGCGACGCCGACCGCGGGGCCAGGCGCGCGCAATTCGCGTACTCCTGGGTGAACATGGACGCAGGTCTCGACGGGATCGCGATCGACCTGCCCGCATTGAACGTCAAGCCGACGCACGGCGCGTACTTCCCGCTGAACATCCAGGTGAAGGATCCTGTCTGGCCGCTTCGCAACATGCTCGACGTCAGCGTGTCGGTGAAGCCCGGAGAGCCGCATACCCTCTGGCTCGACACGCGCGACCGGATCCTGCCGAACGACAAGGGGCTGTACCTGACCATCGCCGGAGCCGGCAGCGACTTCGGCGCGTCGTCGCTCGAGGGAGCCGAGGTCCGGCTGATCTTCAAGAGCCGCAAGGACGCCCTTGCCGAGCACACGCTCGATCGCTTCACGCAGGTCCGCGCCGTCTACGCCCAGATGGTCGAGGAGTCGCCGCGTACCCGCCGCCTCAACCTCTTCACGCAGTTCGAGACGGATCTGTCCGACCTCCTGCGCGTCGATCCCGATCACGTACTGGGCCGGCGATACTGGTACGACTACAACCGCGAGCAGGCGCGGCCGCCCATGGTGCTGCCCGCCGTGCCCGCGGGTGTGCCGGCGTGGGCGTTCCGCCAGGTCGAACACCTGAAACTCGTCAGCCGGTTCGTGAACTGGTACATCGACATGCGTCAGATCGAGAACGGCGAGTTCGGCGGCGGGTTGTCCGACGATGGCGACCTGACCAACTGGTGGCCGGGCACCGCGCTCATGGGCGCGGCGCCGGACAAGGTCCTGCGCTCGTTACGGCGCGAGATGGACGCCTTCTACGCGCAGGGCATGTTCACGAACGGGCTGTCCACGATTCAGACGGACGAACTGCACAGCTACGAAGAGGGCATCCAGGTCCTCGGGCAGGCGCTGTTGCTCGACTACGCCAGCCCGCTGCAGCTCGAGCGCGCCATGGAGACGGCAGGAGCCACGGAGAAGATCACCGGCGTCAACGGCGCCGGCCATCGGCACATCAAGACGGCCTACTTCAGCGGGACGAAGTTGGCGACCGAGGGCGTGTGGGGGTGGTCGAAGCCTTCGTCGTATCTCGTCCTCCATCCCGCGATGTCGCTCGTGGAGTTCAACGGGTCACCGCGGGTGAAGAAGTGGCTGCTCGAGCTTGCGGACGGCCTCCTCGCGCATCGGCGCGTCGACGCCAACGGCGTGTCGTCGATCGCCACGACCATCGAATTCGCCACCGACAAGGACCTGCCTGGCGCCGGGCTTGGCGCCGGCGCGGATCGCGCGCTCACCGTGCTCTGGGCCGCGTACCGCTGGACCGGCGACCGGAAGTACCTGCAGCCGTTCCTCGACGCCGGGCCGCGCGCGCTCGGCCAGCTCTCGGCCAACGGCCTCGACCTGATGGGCGTCCGCGAGTCGTGGGGCCCGAAGCTGCCCCAGCTGGCGGCTGGCGGCGACGCCGCTCTCCGCCATTTCGCCTGGCAGGCGACCGGCGACGCGAAGTACCTGGAGGATCTCTACACCGACCAGGCCCGGGCGGCGCGGCTTCGCGAGTACATCAACACGCTCGGCAGCCTCTGGATTGACCGCGTCAACGTCCCCGACGCCGAAATCCAGCGCGCCCGGCTGGGCGGCATCGCGCTGATTCGCAACTACACCTACGCCGGTCATGTGGTGAGCTGGCGGTTTGCGGAGGCCGGCGCGGAAGCGCGCGTGGCCATTCTGGTGCGGGAGTCGACGCCGGACCACGTGCGCATCACGGCCTGCAACCTCGACGCGAAGCCCGTGGTGGCCACGATGACGGGCTGGGACATCGAGCCCGGAACGTGGTCGCTGCGCGTGGGCGGCGGGGCCGCGCGGACCGTCCCGTTCGAGCGCACGACGAGCGTCGACGTGACCTTCCCGCCTGGCGCCGAGACGAGCATCGAGATGCGCCTTGTCTCGAGGGGCGTGCCCTACTGGTCGCGGCCGGACCTGGGCCTCTCGGAGGGCGACGTGCATGTGAGCGGCCGCACGGTGCGCGTCAGGGTCCACAGCCTGGGGTCGGTGGACGCGCCGGCATCGAAGGTGTCCGTGCGCGACGCCGCCGGGCGCACGATGGCGTCGGCCTCCGTGCCGCCGCTGAAGGCGCCGATCGACCTCGCGCCGAAGACCGCCGACGTCACGCTCACGCTTCCTGCGGGCGCGAGCCTCGAGGGCGCGTCGGTCGTCGTGGAGATGTCCGGGACCGCACCGGAGATCACGCTGCGCAACAACGTAGTGCCGGCACCGGCCAGGTAGTCGAGGTTACAGGAGGAACGACAGCACGATCGCCGCGAGGAAGAAGACGACGAACGTCACGGCCGCGGTTTCGAGCGCCATTCGGCGCGCGCTCTGATCGGGCCGCAGCCGGCGGTGCCGGTACTCGGAGTAGCTGATCGCGTAGGCGCCGGCCGCGCCAAGCGCGCCGAACACCGTGCCGAGCACGAGGAACAGTGGCAGCATTGGGGCTCAGACTACCCGGCCACGAACGGGTCCAGGATGAGCGCCAGCGTCAGCACCAACGCGAAGGCGTTGAGGCGGACGAAGGCGCGGCGGAAGACCGCCGCGTCGGGGTCCGGCCGAAGGAGTGGCGCGCCGCTGTACACCAGCCAGAAGACGGCCGCCGCCAGCAGAAACAGCGCCGGGAGCGTGACGATGGCACGGAAGATCGGGAGTAGCGCGCAAGCGGCGGCCGTGCCGCAGATCCACATGAAGCTCAGGCGCGCGAGGCGCTGGCGACCGAGCAACTTCACGATGGTCGGAAAGCCGGCCGCCTCGTAGCCTTCCGCGTGCATCGCCACCAGCATCCAGAAGTGCGGCACCTGCCAGATGAAGAACACGAACGCCAGCGCCAGAACGGTCGGATCCTCCACATGCCCCCCTGCGGCAGTCCACCCGATGGCTGGGGGCAGCGCCCCGATCAGGGCGCCCGGGACGACCGCGAACGCGCTGACGCGCTTGAGCGGGGTGTAGAAGGCGTTGTACCACGCCATGGCGAGCCCGCCGAGGAGCGCGGGAACCAGGCCGTGCGCCAGCAGCAGGACGAGGAAGCCGGAAACGGCGAGGCCGCCCGCAATCGCCAGCGCGGCCAGAAGGCTGATGATGCCCTGGGGCAAGGGCCGCGCCTCTGTGCGCGCCATTCGAGCATCGAACTGCCGCTCCTGGCACTCGTTGATCGCGCTCGCACCCATCGCCATCAGCAGGATGCCGGCGAGCGTCGTCAACAGCCCTGCGTCCACGTGGCGGAGACACGCGATGTAGCCGGCCGCCGCCGTCACGGTAGACGCTGCCGAGATCCGCAGCTTCGTGAGCTCGATCAGCGCAACGACCAGGCCCTGTTTGTGGGCGGCATCGGCGGCGGCGTTCAACAAGACTCCAGGGCTACTTCAGGTTCTTGATGTAGGCGACGACCTCGCCCAGTTCGTTGGGCTCGATCTTGATGACGGGCATGGCCGCCGGATAGCCGCGCACGACGTGATCGGCGGGGTTGAGGATGGCCAGGCGAAGGTACGCCTCGTCCACCGTGACCACCCGCGTCGCCTCCGCCACCTTGACCCGCTCGGCCTTGCCATAGAGGCCCTTGAGGGTGGGGCCGACCGTGGGCTTCCCGTCCACCGAGTGGCATGTCAGACACCCTTTGGTCTGGAGGATGGCCAGTCCAGGCGGGATATCGCGCAGATCTGGATGGGCTTGGGCCGCTCTGAAGCCCGCGCCCGGTTCTGGAGCGCTTTCGCCGCCGAAGTACCACGCCTTGAACTCCTCCTCGGGCACGACAATCACCTTGCTCAGCATCAGGCTGTGATCGACTCCGCAGATGACCGTGCACTCAATGTCGTACGAGCCCGGCCTGGTGGCCTGGAACCACGTGGTGTTGGCACGGGCGGGCACGGCGTCGATCTTCAGCCGGAACGACGGCACGTAGAAGCCGTGCACGACGTCGGCGCTCCGGACCTCCAGCTTCATCGGCCGGTCGAGCGGCGCGAAGAGCACCCTGGTGACCTTGCCGTTGGGATACTCGAACGACCAGTTCCACTGCCGGGCCGTCACCTTGATGACCATGGAGTCTCGGGGCGCCTGCCGCATGAACTCGTAGTTGGTCCAGCCGTAATAGAAGATCGCCAGGAAGAGGACCAGCGGCACCAGCGTCCAGACAATCTCCAGGCCGGTGTGTCCCTCGATCTGCGACGCGACCGGGTTGCGCGTCTTCGAGTACCGGATCACGAAGTAGATCATCAACCCCGTGATGCCCACGAGGAAGACCACCGACAGCGCGAACACGTAGAAGAACACCGCGTCCGACTTCTGCGCGGAGAGCGCGGCCTCATTCATCCAGTTCATTGCAGCATCCTACTGAAACGCCACGTCCGCGAACATGAGCACGAAGAAGATCAGCAACGTGCCGAGCGTGATCAGAAGGACGCCCTTCAGCAGCGCACCTTCGTACCTCAGGTGCATGAAGAAGTAGAAGACGAGTCCGGCCTTGAGCGGGGTAATCGTCAACAGGCCCCACACGGCGTAGTTCTGGCCGATCCGGCTCATCAGAAGCAGAATCCCGGTGAGGACGACCAGGGCCGCCCATACCTTGATGAATGTCCCGTAGCCAGGGTGGTCGTCCATATCGTGTCCTTACGCCGCCAGGTAGAACAGCGGGAGGAGGAAGATCCAGATCACGTCGACGAGGTGCCAGTAGAGGCCGCCGTTCTCGAGGTGGACGTAGTGGTCCTGCCTGATCGATCCTCTGGCGACCATGCGGGCCAGCGCCGACAACACGCAGATCCCCACCAGCACGTGGAGACCGTGGAGGCCGGTCATGGTGAAGTAGAGGCCGAAGAACACCTGTTCACCGGCCGGCAGGGTGGCCAGGTGCGCGGAACTCGGATACAGGCCGTGCTGGAACTTGGCCGCCCATTCGAATCCCTTGATCACCAGGAACGTGAGTCCGAGTCCGACAGTGGCGTAGAGCAACGCCATCGTGGTGCGCCTGTCCGCACGCTGGATGGCGACGATACTCAGCACGACCGTCAGGCTGCTGGTGAGCAACACAACGGTATTGACGACACCCAGCGTGACGTTCAACTCCTGTCCGCCGTGATGAAACTCCGCTGGATAGCGGTAGCGCATGTACGAGTAGGCAACGAAGAGACCGCCGAACAGGACCATCTCGGTGACGAGAAACAGCCACATGCCGAGCTTGGCGCCCTGGTCGTCCCGATGCATCAGCTCAGTCATCGGGCCTCCTGGGGGAAGTGGTATGGCCCGGTCGTGACGGTGGGGATCTCGGCGAAGTTCTCGACCGGCGGTGGGCTGGCGATCGTCCATTCGAGCGTCACACCGCCCCACGGATTGGCCTCGGCCCTCGACCCCTTGACGGCCGCGCGAACCAGCGTTCCGATGAACATCAGCACACCCGCGACCAGGAACCAGCTGCCGACCGTCGCCACGACGTGGAGGGTGTGGTACTGCGGGAGATGGACGTAGTAGCGACGCGGCATGCCTTCCAGCCCGAGAATCAGCATCGTGAAGTACAGCAGGTTGAAGCCGACGAACAGCGGGAACCACGATGCGTAGATCGCGTTCTTGCTGTACATCCGCCCGAACATCTTGGGGAACCAGTAGAGCAGCGCGGCGAAGAAGGCGAAGCCCGTCCCTCCGAACATCACGTAATGGAAGTGGCCGACGATGAAGTAGGTGTCGTGAACGGCGATGTTGATCGCCAGCGCGCCCTGCATGACGCCGGTGAGGCCGCCGATGCAGAACAGGAAGATGAACGTGAGGGCGAAGAGCAGCGGCGGTTGGAAGTCGATGGAGCCCTTGTAGAGCGTGCTCACCCAGTTGAACACCTTGATGGCGCTCGGCACGGCCACCACCATCGTCAGCAGCGAGAACAGCAGTTGGGCCAACGGGCTCATGCCGCTCGTGAACATGTGGTGGGCCCACACCAGGCTGCCGACGCCTGCGATGGCGAGGCTCGAAAATGCGATGGCCTTGTAGCCGAAGATCGTTCGCTTGGCGAATGTCGGCAGGATCTCGCTGATCGCGCCCATCGCCGGCAGAATCATGATGTAGACGGCCGGGTGCGAGTAGATCCAGAAGAGATGCTGGTAGAGCACCGGGTCGCCGCCCTTGGCAGGGTCGAACACCCCGATGCCGAACGCCCGCTCCAGGATCACCAGGACCAGGGTGATGGCGACGATCGGGGTCGCCAGGATCTGGATCCACGCGGTGGCGAACACGGCCCAGCAGAACAACGGCATCCGGAACCACGTCATCCCCGGGGCTCTGAGCCGGACGACGGTGGTGATGAAGTTGATCCCCGTCAGCATCGACGAGAAGCCCAGCACGAATGCCGCGAACACCGCCAGCGAGACATTGGTGCCGGTCCTGAGGCTGAACGGAGCGTAGAAGGTCCATCCCGTGTCGGGCGCGCCGCCGCCGGTGAAGAGCGACAGCACGGCGAGAATCGCGCCGGCCATGTAGAAGTACCAGGACGTCAGATTCAACCGCGGGAACGAGACGTCCTTGGCGCCGATGAGAATCGGCAGGAAGAAGTTGCCGAACACAGCGGGCAGGCCGGGAATCACGAACAGGAAGATCATGATGACGCCATGGACCGTGAACATGGCGTTGTACGTCTGGGCGCTGACCAGTTCCTGGAACGAGGTGAGCTGGACCAGCCGCATCACGAAGCCGATGCCCATTCCGACGAGGAAGAAACACGTCATCGCGTAGAGATAGAGCAGGCCGATCCGCTTGTGGTCCGTGGTCGTCAGCCACGCCACCAGCCCTTTGCGCGTGCCGGTATCCACCAGGAAGCTCGGCTCGATCGTGGTCGCGTGATCGCTCATGCGCGCTCCTCAGGTATGGGCTTCTTTCCCCGGCCCCTCCGGCTGATGAAGACGACGAAGATGACGGCTGCAACCACCGTCGCCGTGGCGGCCACAGACGTGACCGTCAGGACGAGCCTGCGGCCCTGCGGGTCGTAGCCAAAACAGAAGCTCAGGAACTTCGCGATCGTGGGACGCGCTTCGTTTCGCGCCGCCTCGAGCGCCGCCATCTGAACGTCGGCCGGCAGGTACGTCACGCCGTACATGTAGCGTGTCACGGTGCCTTTGGGGCCGACGAAGA
>Ga0315286_10006561_pt1 | contig 11337 bp, 6 predicted proteins | sample YL17G10_0_MG_FD_205038 | JGI IMG/M metagenome (GOLD analysis project Ga0315286, IMG submission 205038) | Sediment microbial communities from Yellowstone Lake, YNP, Wyoming, USA - YL17G10_0 | ecosystem: Environmental > Aquatic > Freshwater > Lake > Sediment | place: USA: Wyoming | collected...
TCCTCACTTTTTCAATTACCCCAGCCTCACGATCTATCTCCAATTCATCTTGCAAGGACTGCTGTATCTCGCGTTGAGGGTCGGAGGGGTCGTCGCCTCGGGAGTCGACTACCACGCGCGCTACCTCGTCGACCCGGAGCCGGTCCATTATGTCGGCCGGTTGCTGTCGGCACTTTTCGGCGTCGCGACGGTGTGGTTGACGTATCAGGTCGGACGGCGCTTTTCCGGTCGGCGGGCGGCCGTTGCCGGCGCGGCGCTTCTCGCGGTAAGCACGTTTCACATTTCCCGCTCGCAGCTCATCGAGGTCGACGTGCCGCTCACATTCTTCGTGATGCTCGTGCTGTGGCTCCTGCTCCGTCTCGCCGAACAACCCACACTCAAAGGGTACGCCTTTGCCGGAGCCATGATCGGCCTGGCCGCGTCGACAAAGTACACCGGCGCCATGCTCGTGCTTCCGTTGGTCGTTGCCGACGTTTTCGCCCGCAAGACGGCGACAAAACAACCCCGTGTGTGGTACCCCATGCTGTCGGTTCTCGTCGCCGCGGTTGTTTTCGTGCTGACGTCTCCTTTCGTGGTGCTCGATCCCGGGACGTTTGCGGACCACTTCGCGACGGAGCGCCAACACATGCGGTTTGGTCACTTCGGATTGAGTGGTTCTTCGAGTTGGATGTTTTACGCCCGGGCGTTGACCGACAGGCTGATGGGTTGGCCGGCGGCGGTCTCGGCGCTCGCCGGTCTGGTTTATTTTGCCGTTGTGCGGCGGCGGGGGACGGCGTTGATTCTTGCGGCCTTCGTGGTTCCTTACGTGCTCGCCGTCTCCACGTGGTCGATGCACGCGGACCGCTACCTCCTGGCGGTGATCCCGGCGCTCTTGTTGTTCGCGACCGCTGCTCTTGAAAAAGCGCTCAAAACACTACCGATATCACGCTGGCCGGATCGTGTCCTTGCCCTGACCGGCGCGGCGCTGACGCTCGTGCTTGCCGCACCCGTCGCCGCGGAGTACCCGGCGTATCTGCGGAGCATCCGATCGGACGCCCGGACGACCGCATCGGAGTGGATCGAGGCCAACATCCCTGGAGGATCGTACCTGGTCATCGAACCGTACGGTCCGGACCTATTCGGGCCCCAGAAAATATCGCAAGTGGATCCCGAAATCCGAAAGAAGGTCCTGGAGCTCAAGAAGAAATCGCCGAACTATGCGGTGCTGGCGATGCCGATGTTCCAGGTCGTGCCGGAACGCTCGCAGGTTTTCTACGACCACTCGTTGTATGAGAACGCGGATTACATCGTGACGACAGGCGCGGTGCGGTCCCGGTACGCCGCGGAGCCCGCCCGTTTCCGGCGGCAGATCGCCTTCTACGACAGTCTCGAGGTCGGGTACACAAAGATCGCCGAGTTCTCTCCGTCCGACGGGGGTGGTTCGCTCATCACCGTCTACAAGAACCCCCGTCACCGCCTCCCGTTCAGCAAACGAGAAGGAGTCGCCCCGCCGCCGCGGCTTCACCCTGCGGGCTTTCCGCCCACCGGCGCCGAAGAGCTGTTCTACTTCAACGTCGGGCTCAACTACGAGGTGTTTCTGTACATGGAAGGCGCCATCGCCGCGTACGACATGGCGTTCCTCTATCCGGTCGACCGGCCTTCTTCATACAAAAACCTCGTGATGAGAAAAACGCAGTGCCTGTTGGTTCTGGACCGCAGGGAGGAGGCGTTGGGGTATTTGGATAAGATGATAACGAAGGCCCCGACGCGCGGGGTGCGCACGCAACTTCAGAATCTGCGGGATGCGATCGCCAGGGAGAGTGAACCGCCGGTCACGGGGTAGTACGATAACACGCCGGCTCGCGGCATGAGGCCGTATGAGAAAGATAACAGAGATGCGACGTCACAAACTTCCCGCAACAGTCATCGCGCTGGGCATCACGAGTTTCTTCAACGACGTCGGCTCCGAGATGATTTTCCCGTTGCTCCCGGTCTTCATGACGTCCCTTGGAGCGGGAGCCGCGTTCCTCGGTCTCGTCGAGGGGTTGGCGGACGCGGCGTCCAGTCTTCTGAAGCTCGGCTCGGGGTACGTCGCGGACCGCGTCGGGCACAAGAAGTCGTTGGTGCTCTTCGGCTACGGCATCGCCGCGTTTGCGAGACCTCTCGTCGCGTTCGCCGCTGTGCCGTGGCACGTGCTCGCAGTGCGAGTGACCGACCGCGTCGGCAAGGGCGTCCGCGCAGCGCCGCGGGACGTGTTGATCGCGGCTTCAGTCCCACAGGAAGCGACGGGGCGGGCGTTTGGTTTTCACAGGGCCATGGATCACGCGGGTGCGGTCGTGGGGCCCCTCGTTGCGACGGCGCTGCTTGGGCTCGGCTGGGACATGCGCCGCGTGTTCCTGGTAGTTCTCGTGCCGGGGTTGCTGTCGGTTCTCTGCGTGTTCGCCGTACGCGAACATGCGGTCGCGCGCTCCGTCGCGGCAACCGATGAGTCATCCAAACTCGAGCACAAGCGGGCCCAGCACGGCCGTCTTCCCAATTCGCTTCGGAGCTACCTCGCAATCCTCGCTCTGTTCTCGCTCGGCAATTCGTCGGACGCCTTCCTGTTGCTTCGCGCCCGCGACATCGGTCTGCCGATTGCATTGCTGCCGCTCCTCTGGTCGGTGTTCCACGTCGCGAAAGTCGTAACGTCGTACGTCGGTGGGGACTGGTCCGATCGCATTCCGCGCCACAAGCTCATTATCGCCGGTTGGGCCGTCTACGCGGCCACCTACCTTGCTTTCGGTTTGGCGACGGACGCGTGGCACGTGTGGGCGCTGTTCATCGTTTATGGTACGTACTACGGCCTCACGGAACCGGCGGAAAAAGCGCTCGTCAGAGACATCTCGCCCGCCGGCGTTCGTGGCCGCGCGTACGGTTTCTATAACTTCATCGTCGGCGCCAGCGCGCTGCCGGCCGGACTACTGACGGGATGGCTCTGGCAGACGTGGAGCCCCTTTGTGGCCCTCGCGACGGGTGCGGGGATCGCGGCGGTCTCCTCCGCGATGTTGGTCGTTTGGGCGCGGCGTCGCCCGTCGGCCGCGTGAGGGGTGGCCCGTTTTCTCCGTGTCCTTCCCGCCATCTCGCCGACACACGACAAGTCAAGGCATGTCTTGATCGAGGGCCGTCGAATGCGCTACAATGCTCGCCACGCCGTGAGCCTCGACGGTTCCGCGTGACGACGTAACGATGTCGATCTAAGCGCTTGGAAGGAGTATGACGAGCACCATGAAGAAAGCGATCCTCATTCTCGCATCCGCCCTCGTTCTAGCGCTCGCGCTGCCGGGTCTACCGGCGTGGGCATGCACGAATTTTCTCATCTCAAAAGGGGCCACGACCGATGGCTCGACCATGATCACGTACGCGGCCGATTCCCACGAGCTCTACGGAGAGCTCTATTTCACACCGGGCCGACAACACGCTCCCGGATCGAAGCTCGACGTATACGAGTGGGATACGGGGAAGTACCTGGGGAAGATCGACCAGGCGGCTGAGACGTATTCGGTCGTCGGCCTAATGAACGAGCATCAGGTCTCCATCGGCGAGACGACATGGGGGGGCCGCGAGGAGCTTGGCGACCCCAAGGCCATCGTCGACTACGGGAGCCTGATGTTCATCGCTTTGCAAAGGGCGAAAACAGCCCGTGAAGCCGTCAAGATCATGGGCGAGCTGGTGGCGCAGTACGGGTACGCGAGCTCGGGCGAGACATTCTCCATCGGGGACCCCAACGACGTGTGGATCATGGATATGATCGGCAAGGGTCCCGGGAACAAGGGCGCGGTTTGGGTGGCGCGCAGGGTGCCGGACGGATATGTCTCCGCGCACGCCAACGCCGCCAGGATCCGGGAATTTCCCCTGCACGATTCCCAGAACACCCTTTACGCTCCCGACGTCATCTCGTTCGCCAGAGAGAAGGGATACTTCAACGGGAAAGACAGCGAGTTCAGCTTCGCCGACGCCTACAATCCGCCGAGCTTCGGAGCTCGGCGCTTCTGTGATGCCCGCGTCTGGTGCATGTTCAACCGCGCCGCGCCGTCACACAAGATCCCGATCGGTTGGGTGGAGGGCGAAGAGAACGCGGAGCCGCTGCCGCTGTGGGTAAAGCCGGACCGGAAACTCACGGTGTCAGACGTCATGGGATTCATGCGGGATCACTTCGAGGGTACTGAATTCGACATGACGAAAGACATCGGCGCCGGTCCGTACGATCTGCCTTACCGCTGGCGCCCCCTCACCTGGAAGGCCGGCGACGGCGAGTTTCTCAACGAGCGGGCGGTCTCGACGCAGCAGACGGGCTTCTCCTTTGTCGCACAGGCGCGATCCTGGCTCCCCGATCCGGTCGGTGGGGTGTTTTGGTTCGGGGTCGACGATACGTACAGCACGGTTTATTTTCCGGTGTACTGCGGCGTCACGGATGTCCCCCGAAGCTACGCCGTGGGCACGGCGACCTTCAATGAGTTCTCGTGGGACTCCGCCTGGTGGGTGTTCAACTGGGTGGCCAATTTCGCATACTTGCGCTACAGCGATATGATCAAGGACATCCAGGTGGTACAGGGTGAACTGGAGGACAGGTTCCTGGCGGAGCGAAGCGAGATCGACTCGGCGGCTCTTGCTCTCTACAAGCAGTCTCCCAGACTCGCCAAGGACTACCTCACCGAATACACCGCGACAGCGGGTGAGGACGTCGTGAAGCGTTGGCGGAAGATGGGTGAATTCCTGCTTTACAAATATCTCGACGGCAACGTGAAAACCGAGCTCGGCCACGTCACGCACCCCGGTTACCCCGAGTCCTGGTACCAGAAGGTAGCCGGAGCGACCGGCGATCATCTGCGTGTGGGAAAACTGGAAACCGAGAAAGCCGCTGAGGAAGCGAGCAAGCAAAAAGCCCGACAGGTGGCCGAAAGCCTTTTGACGCTCCTCGAGGCTCGCGGTATCGCCGTCGACGGCGAGACGCGGGACCGGATCCTCAAGACCGACGAAGCCGGTCAGCTGGAAAAATGGCTGGTGCGAGCGGCGACGGCGAAGTCGACCGGAGAGATTTTCGAAGGCGACTGAGCCGCGCACGGCGAAATCGACGGGAGAGATGTTCGAATGCGGCTGAGCCGGGCGCGGCGCAGCCGCATTCATTGACGGCACATCCCTGACCCACAGACCCTGTAGCTCGGCACGGAAAGGACGCGCATGAGCCCGAGAAGTCCGTTGAAATCGTTCCCTCCGACCTATTGGGTCGTCATCATGTTCGAGTTTTTCGAGAGGGGCGCCTACTACGGAATGATGAGTTTTCTTTCGGTCTACTTGACCGAGAACCTCCATTTCGCGAAAGAGAGCGTCGGTGTCATCAAGGGGACGATTCAGCCGCTGCTGTATTTCTTGCCGATCCTCAGCGGCGCCGTGGCGGACCGGTTCGGATTTCGCCGCATGCTCATGGTCGCTTTTGCGCTGCTGGGAGGCGGATACCTCCTCACCAGTCAGATGACCAGCTATACGGCCGTCTTTTTGGCGCTGGTGGTCATGGGGTTCGGAGCCGGGATCTTCAAGCCGATCATCTCGGGCTCGATCGCCCGCACGACCGACGAGGCGAACAGCACGCTCGGGTTTGGGATCTACTACTGGTCCATCAATCTGGGCGCTTTTCTCTTTCCGTTGATACTCGTCCCGTGGCTCAAGAACAGCCCCATGTTCGGCGCGAAGTGGGTCATCATCGCGTCGGCGCTTTGTACGGGAGCCATGCTCATCCCCACGTTCCTCATTTACAGAGAGCCTCCGAGAGGCACAACGGAAACAAAGGCCAAGGAACTCAATCTGCTCCAAACGCTGGCCAATGCGTTCGAAATCATCTACAGCCCGTTCGTGCTCGTTTTTCATTTCTTCAAACGGTCCAGGACGAATTCCACGATCGTCTCCCTCGTTGCCGCGGCTGCCGTCGCCGCGTCTCTTTGGCTTTTCTCCGTGAGAGGGACTTTCTTTTTTCTCTTCGTGAGTCTTGTTTTCGTGGCGAGCTTCGCGATCATGATGCTTCAGAAGCGGTTCAACACCTCTTCGGTATCGCGGAGGTTTTTGTGCATCGCGCTGTTCGTCACCCTCGGCGCCGGTGTCTGGCTCCTGCCGGGATTGACCTCGTTCAACAAGCTCATCACCAGCATCATCTATCTGACCGTTCTGTCGCTTTTCCAGATAGAGAGCGACAATCTTCCAAAATTCAAGGACCACTCCAAGTTTCTGCTGATGATTTTCATCTATTCCGGGTTCTGGGTGCTGTACTTCCAGATGTTCGATTCCGTCCTGTGGTATGTGCACGACTACGTCGATGCGTCCGCCTTGAACGGGTTTGTGAACAGGATTCTCGGAGGGAAGGTCTCATTCAAGTTCGACGTCGAGCACGTCACTGTGATCAACGCCGGCACGATCATTCTCCTCCAGCTGATTGTGTCGAGCGTCGTGAAAAACGTAAGGGCGCTCCCCACAATGATCGTTGGCATAGCTCTTGGAACAGCGGGGATGGCGATACTCGCCATCTCTGCGAATATCTGGGTGTTCATGGCCGGGATCGTCATATTCTCCGTCGGTGAGATGACGGCGCACCCGAAATTCATCAGTTACGTCGGGTTAACCGCTCCAAAGGACCGGGTCGCCACGTACATGGGATACATATTTCTGTACGGCGTGATAGGGAGCAGCATCGGCGCGATACTCGGCGCGAACCTCTACGTCCATTTCGTCGACGAACTCCATCAGCCGAAGGTTCTTTGGCTGATCTTCAGCGGCATCGGCGTGGTGACGATCCTCGGTCTGCTGGCCTATGACCGGCTGATCAAGAGATGACATTGAGGGAATGAAAGCCGCCGCCGACCGGCAGGTGACAAGGCACGGAGATCTCCTACGGACTCTACAACAACGTGCCCCGCATGATGACGGCCGCTAGCGTGAAGTAGATGAGGATGCCGCTCACGTCCACGAGCGTGGCGATGAAGGGCGCGGACGCGCTCGCAGGGTCGAACCCAAGCCGGCGCAGCGCGAAGGGAAGCATCGAACCCATGAGCGTTCCCCAGAGCACGACGCCGACAAGACTCAGGGCGACCGTGAAGGCGACGGAAAAGTAGTGCTCCCCGTAGGTGTGAAACAGCGCCTGCCAGAGGAGGATGCGAAACAGGCCGATGGTGGCGAGGATGAGTCCAAGACCCAGTCCCGAGAAAAACTCGCGTCGGACAACCCGCCACCAGTCGCGCAGCCGGACCTCGCCGAGCGCCATCGCACGGATCACCAGCGTGCTCGCCTGAGAACCCGAGTTGCCGCCGCTGCTGATGATCAGGGGGACGAAGAGCGCGAGCACGACCGCCCGCGCAATCTCGGCTTGGAAATGACCCATCGCGGTCGCCGTCAGCATTTCGCCGATGAAGAGCGCGGCGAGCCATCCCGCGCGTTTTTTGATCATCCTTCCGAAACGAATGTTCAGATATGGCTCTTCGAAAGCCTGCATCCCGCCGAGTTTGTGGATATCCTCCGTCGCCTCTTCCTGGACGACATCGACGATGTCGTCGACCGTGACGACGCCTTTCATCGTGCCTCGGCCATCGACGACCGGGATGGCAACAAGATCGTGCTGCGCAAAAACGCGGCTCACGGCCTCCTGGTCCATGTCTTCCGAGATCGTCAATGTCTCTTTGCGCATGATGTCCTCGACCTTCTGGTCGGCGCGAGCCGTGAGGAGATCGCGGAAGGAAACAACGCCGAGGAGCTGCTGCTCGGGGCCAAGCACATACGCGTAGTAAATGGTCTCGAGGTGCTCCCGGACCTGCTTCCGCAGGTAGAAAACGGCTTCGTCGACGCTCATGGTCGGACGGAGGCGGACGAACCGGGGGTTCATGAGACCGCCGGCCACATCCTCGGCGTAGGCGAGAAGTCCGGAGACCTCTTTCCGTGTCGGCTCGTCGAGGAGCTCCATGAGAGGCTCTCGGTCTGAAGGCGGCACGTCCTGGATGACGTCCGCGGCGTCGTCGGGGGCGAGGAGCCGGATCCACGAACGGCGCTCCGTCGCGGGCATAGAGACAAAAAGATCCGCCTGGTCGCGCGAGGGCAGCTGGAGGAAGAACTCCTCCGCGTCCGTGCGTGGTAGGAGCGTGAACCCGTCCACGCGTTCGTCCTGCGAGAGAGCCATCCACGCGGCACGCAGATCGTCCGCTGAGAGCTCCTCTGTCGATTGCGTCTCCTGATGCGCCGTCATGGCTATACCTCCACACACTCGCCCCGTGGGTCTCGGGCTTCCGGCCAGGCGATCTTCCCCAGCGGGCCGACCCGACGGACCGGTCCCGGCGGCAACGTCATCTGGCGTGTTCGACCGATGGTGACCGCCCCCGCCGGGGTTGGCAAGCACAAATCGCCGCTCCAGGCGACGGGGGTTGCGGCGTTGACACCCTCGAGACAAAAGTGTACCCTGACCCTCTGAGCACGTCCCCCAATCCGATATCGACGCACGTAACCTAAAAGGATTTCCCATGGAAGATACGACCCCCAAGCCCGGTCACGGCCTGCCGGAGAATGCGTTCCGCGAGCTCGCTCCGGGGGAGATCTACCGTCCTATCATTCCAGCAGGGGCGACCGTTCCGGACATCACGCTCCGCTCGGTGCTGTTCGGGCTTGCGATGACGCTCCTTTTCTCTTTGGCGGCGGGATACGTCGCGCTCAAGCTAGGCCAGGGCATCGAGTCGGCGATCCCCATAGCGATATTGGCGATCGGGTTCTCCGCGCTCCCGAGGCTCGTGCGCAAGTCCACGCTTCTGGAAAACGTCGCGATCGTGTCCTTCGGGGCTACTGCGGGGATGGTGGTCGGCGGTTCGATTTTTGTGATGCCCGCGGTGTACATCCTGGGTCTCCAGGGCCAGTCGAACTTCTTCCAGATCTTCATCGTTCCACTGTTGGGCGCGATGCTGGGCGTGATGTTTCTCGTCCCGTTCCGGCGGTACTTCGTTGCGGACATGCACGGGAAGCTTCCCTTTCCCGAGGCGACGGCCACGACCGAGATCCTGGTCGCCGGCGAGCGGGGCGGGCAGCAGGCGCGTGTTCTCTTGTATGCGATGGGGACCGGTATCGTGCTCGATTTCCTCGCGCTGAACCTCCGTTTGTGGCGGGATACATTTACCACCGCGGTGCTGGAACCGCTGCGCGGGGTCACGGAGAATTTGAAAGCGGTGTTCCAGCTCAACACATCGGCCGCAATACTCGGACTTGGTTACATCATCGGTCTGCGTTACGCAGCGACGATCTGCGCCGGGTCTCTTCTCTCCTACTGGGTGTTGGTTCCGCTCTTCGGCAAACTCGGGGGCATGGTGTCCGGGACAGTGTTCCCGGGAAGGCCGCCGCTCCAGGGGCTCGATTGGAGCGGTATTTTCTTTCAGCACGTGCGCTACATCGGGATCGGTGGGATCTTCGCGGCCGGGGTGATCTCGATCATCAGGATGTCGCCGGTCATGGTTCAGGCGCTCGGCAAGGTGGGCACCGAGGTGCGGCGGCTGGCGGGGCGCCACAAGGGAGAAGCGGCGCCGGTGCGGACCGAACTCGATCTCACGATGTCGCAGATCATCGGCGGAGTCGCTGTGATCGCTGTTCTGCTTTTTCTCTACTTCCGTTTTGTCGTGCTCGCCGACTTTTCCAACGCAACCCCGCTTTCGCTCGCTGCGCTCGTCATCACGCTCGTCGTCGCCTTCCTCTTTGCGGCGGTTTCGTCGTGGGCGGTCGCGACGATCAGCATCACGCCGGTCTCAGGGATGACGCTCACAACGCTTATTATCTCGGCGGTGCTGCTGAGCCGGATGGGGCTCTCCGGAACGAAGGGAATGCTCGCGGTGCTCCTGATCGGCGGCGTCGTGTGTACGGCGCTCTCCACGACCGGGTCGCTCGTGACGCTGTTCAAAACGGGGTACTGGATCGGCGCCACGCCGCGCAAGATCCAGCTCGCGGTGCTCGCCGGCGCGGTGCTCGCGTCTCTCTCGGTAACGGCGGCGATCGTGCTCTTCGCCCACACCCACGGGTTTGTCGTCAGCCCCGAACACGCGCGGCCCATGCCGGCGCCGCAGGCGAATGCGATGGCTGCGGTCATACAATCGGTGATGGCAAGCACCCAGGCGCCGTGGTTCCTCTTTGGTCTGGGCGGCATAATCGCGGTGGTCGTGGCGATGGTCGGTGTCTCGCCCCTCGCCTTCGCGCTCGGGATGTACCTCCCCATGGAGCTCAACGTGCCGCTCCTCTTCGGTGCGATCCTCGCGTCGCTGGTGAAACGTCCGTGCGGGAACAAATCCCTCGAGCGCGCGCGCGGCAACCGCGGCACGCTCATCGCGTCGGGTCTGATCGCCGGCGGGGCGCTTGCCGGGGTGCTCGATGCGCTTGTAAAGGTGGTTCGCGAAGCGCTCAAGCATCCGGAGGGAGCTTTGAACGAGGGCTACTTGGACGGGGCGGGTAACTGGATCGGTCTTTTCGTGTTCTTCGCGCTGGCTGCGGGTGTCCTCTGGTATGCGCGCCGCGCGAAGCCCGAAGAAGGCGCAGGACCGCAGATCACGATGTAAAGGGGTGCGGGCTGAAAAACGCGCGGGTCCGCGAATGCTGATGCAGGGCGGCGCGACCCGAGGAAAGATCGCACATCTGCAGTCGCATCGTTCGGAGTTGAATTTCACTCGCCAAAGGAGAGCCGTATGGGGTTCAGATTTCTTCCCAGGGGATTCAACTTCTTCGACCTGTTCGACAAACAGGTCGAATACGCCATCGAAGCCGCGGTGCTTTTCAAGGAGATCGCATCACGGGGAGAAGTGGACGCGGGGTCCCACATCAAGATGGAAGAGATCGAGCACAAAGGAGACGAGACGACACATAGCATCATCGAGAATTTGAACAAGACGTTCATTACACCTTTTGACCGGGAGGACATACACAAATTGGCGACCGAGCTCGATGACGTTGTCGACGTGATCAACACGTTTGTCGGCCGGCTTCGGCTCTACAAGCTCTCCGGCGCCAACAAGAACCTCGTTGAGTTCGCCAAGGTGATCGAGCAGTCCGTCCGCGAGGTGGCTCGCGCGGTCAACGGCCTGCGCAGACCCAAAGATTCGAAAACGATCCTGGATTGCTGCGTCGAGGTCAACCGCCTCGAAAACGTGGGCGACTCGATGCGGGACGAAGTTCTCGCGGATCTCTTCGAGACGGAGAAGGACCCGATCGCCGTGATCAAGTGGAAAGAGATCTATCAGGACGCGGAGACCGTGCTCGACGTCTGCGAAGATGTTGCGAACGTCGTGGAATCCATCCTCGTGAAACAAGCGTAATTTATGACACCCG
>Ga0315286_10006562_pt1 | contig 11336 bp, 8 predicted proteins | sample YL17G10_0_MG_FD_205038 | JGI IMG/M metagenome (GOLD analysis project Ga0315286, IMG submission 205038) | Sediment microbial communities from Yellowstone Lake, YNP, Wyoming, USA - YL17G10_0 | ecosystem: Environmental > Aquatic > Freshwater > Lake > Sediment | place: USA: Wyoming | collected...
CCTCCTTGTGGCGCTGGAGCTTCTCCATCACGTCGCCGACGCTCCAACTTTCCGGCCGCTGCCTGGGCGGGAACTCCGTCAGGGTCTGTATGTACTGGCCGACGAGGGCGCCGGCCGGCGCCAGTGCGAAGACGCGGTCCATACGCCACTTCCAGTAGAACATGCTCGAGATATCCGCCTCCTCGAAGGGGTCGGTCCGGACGTTGACGAGCTTCGGGCAGCGCAGCGGCGTGAGTGGATCCTGCCACGCATCGGCTCCTTCAGAGCGTTGCTCCGCAAAATGGACTTTCCAGTTGCCGTAGCGGATCGCCATCAGGTCGCCTTCGTCGCCCCAGTAGAGGAAGCCCGGTCGCGGGTTCACCTTCACCTCGCTTTTCCAATACGGAAGCAAGTTGAACCCGTCAATGTAGACCTTGAAGGTCTTCTTGCCGACGGTGTACCCCTTCTTGAGCTTCGCCGCGATGTCCGGCTCACCGGCGGCAGCCACGAGCGTGGGGAGCATGTCCTGATGCGAGAAGACGTCGTTGCTGACGGTACCCGGCTTGATGACGCCCGGCCACCGGATCGCGCACGGCACGCGCCAGCCGCCTTCCCAGTTCGTGTCCTTCTCGCCGCGGAACGGCGTGGTCCCGCCGTCGGGCCAACTGAGCTCTTCGGCCCCGTTGTCGGTCGAGTACATCACGATGGTGTTGTCGGCGATCCCCAGTTCGTCGAGCTTGGCGAGCATCTGTCCCACTTGACGGTCGTGCTCGACCATGCCGTCGGGATACACGCCCAGCCCTGTCTTGCCCTCGCACTCCTTCTTCAGGTGCGTCCAGATGTGCATCTTGGTTGAATTCCACCAGCAGAAGAAGGGCTTGCCGGCTTTGTGCTGGCGTTCGATGAAGTCGAGCGCACCGGCTGTGATCTCCTCATCCATGGTCTCCATGCGCTTCTTGGTCAACGGGCCGGTATCCTCGATCTTCTGGGTGCCGTCCGGATTCGCCCAACAGTGCAACACGCCCCGAGGCCCGAACTTCTTCTTGAACTCGGGGTTCTTCGGGTAGTCCTCGTTTTCCGGCTCTTCTTCCGCGTTCAGGTGATAGAGGTTGCCGAAGAACTCGTCGAAGCCGTGCACGGTCGGCAGGAACTCGTCGCGGTCGCCGAGGTGGTTCTTGCCGAACTGTCCGCAGACGTAGCCCTGCGGTTTGAGCATATCAGCAATGGTCGGGTCCTCCGGTTGGAGGCCGAGCTTCGCTCCGGGGAGCCCGACCTTGGTCAAACCGGTACGGATCGGCGACTGCCCGGTGATGAAGGCGGCTCGGCCCGCCGTGCAGCTTTGCTGGCCGTACCAGTCGGTGAACATCGCCCCTTCCTTGGCGATCCGGTCGATGTTGGGGGTCCTATATCCCATGATGCCGTGGTTGTAGGCGCTGATGTTGAACCAGCCAATGTCATCGCCCCACAGAATGAGAATGTTGGGTTGTTTGGCTGCCATAACTGTTACTCCTTTTTTTCTTGAGCCACGGGTCACTCTTGTTTCCCGTGACACTTCTTGAACTTTAGTCCGCTTCCACAGAAACACGGCTCGTTTCGGGCCGGTTTCACTGATACATTCTCCTCTCCTTTCTCTTCCGTTCCCATGATTTTCATGACTTCCTCCGCCAGCCTGCCCCCCCGGATCAGTTCCGCCATGATCTTCATGGGACGATCAGCATGTTTGAAAAACGCCTTGTAACCTTCGCAGAGATAGTTTAGCCCCGGTTCTCCATCCGGGGTCTCGATGAAACGGTTTTTCGGACACTCCCCATTGCAAACGAATAACACGTCGCACTCCCGGCAATAGCGAGGAAGGGTGTCCTTCTTATCCCGACCGAATGTTCGTTGTTTTTCGGACGCCACAAGCTCGATCATGGGTGTCTCCAGGATGTTTCCCAGGTAGTAATTCGGCTCGACGAAGTGATCACAAGAGTAGAGATCACCATTGTGTTCCATGGCCATGCCCAGACCGCACGTGGGCCCGAAAATGCATACCGTTCCTGCCATCCCGAGCCAGCCCGCTAGCGCCCCGTCGAAATTCAGCACAAAAGTCTGTCCGACGTCTCTCCGGACCCATTCATCGAAGATCTCGATCAGAAAACGGCCAAACTGCTCCGGCCGCACCGAACGATCGGTCACCTTGTTCCCCTCCTGGTAACCGCTCTCGTTGTCACGCTCCACGATCGGGATGAACTGAATGTACTGCGCGCCAAGATCATCCCTAAAGAACCGATAGACCTCCAGGGGATGATCGGCATTTTTCGAATTGACCGTGCAGAGGATGTTGAACTCCACCTGATGTTTTTGCAGCAGCCGGGCGGCTCTTAGCACCCCGTCGAAGGTTCCATGGCCGCCCTTGTCCTTCCGGTAGGTGTCGTGAAGTTCTTTGGGACCATCCAGGCTGAGACCGATCAGGAAGTTGTTTTGGTGAAGGAATTCGCACCACTCGTCGTCGAGTAGGATGCCGTTTGTCTGGAAAGTGTTCTCGATCCGGGTGCCGGGTTTCTGATACTTCTTTTGAAGCTCCACGGACCGGCGGAAGAAATCGAGCCCCATCAAAGTCGGTTCGCCTCCCTGCCAGGCGATGGTCACTTCGGGAGTCTGGTGGGCTTCCAGGAGTTGACGGATATAGGACTCGTGAACATCATCGGGCATCCGGAAATCACTGCCGGGATAAAGCCGCTCTTTTTTCAAAAAGAAGCAGTAGTCGCAGTTCAGATTGCAGGCCGAACCCGTGGGCTTGGCCATGATGTGAAAAGCCTTCGGAGGTTTACGCAAGCTCATGGGTCTTCTCCGTCCGTTGTCTCCGGGTCACATCCACCAGATCAGGAAGAACATTGCCCCGAAGGCCACGGGGAAAGCCAGGCGTGCCCACCGATCGAGCCGCTCGGCCGGGGCCACCTTGTCGTTCGCAACAAGGCAGGCACTGCCCGCTACGAGGAGCAGCACGAGAAAGGTAAGGATCGTGGACCCGAGCGTGAAATAGTCGAAACGGGTAAGGTACGGGAGGTTCGGGACCAGCCTCCCGAGTGCAAACCGATACGCTATGAGGGTCAGCATGGTGGTGATCACCACGCTTATGCGGGGCGTCACCAAAGAGGGCGCGATCCACAGCGCGGTCCATCCCATAAGAACGATCATCACCAGCGGGAGGATGACCTGCACAGCGTAGTAACCGATATGCCGCTTTCCCTCCCAAACGAGCCGGACCCCTGCCAGAGCCTTCATGCCGGGCGCCGGTTCAAAATCCGCCGTCTCCATCCGAGCGGGACCGAGCGTCCAGTCGGTGATGGAAAGCTCCTCGGCCCGACCGGATCGCTTGCCTCCGAGATCCGGGACCAGGTCCACTTCGTCACGCGAGTATCCAAGGCTCACGACCTGGACGTGAAAACGCTGCCGATCCAAGGGGAAATCCTTGAGGTCCATGCGGGCTGTGAAACGCCCCGACCAGCGCTGCCGGTAGCGGACCAATCCCTCGGGATCGATCTCGACCCGCTGCGGCAGCAGGGCGTTCGCGCCTCGCTGATTCACCAGCTGCAGTCGAGGCTCCCACACATCTTCCATATTCTCGCTGTTGACCGCGGTCCACCTCCCGGCCAGGCTCGGATCACGCCACTCGGCAACCAGGACTACGTCGGCGCTGAAGGCCTGGTCGGACCCGGACACTTCGAACACGTCCGCCACGTAGAGATACACGTTGACGGGCGTCGGGCCACTGCCAGCATTCGGGCGCGATATGTCCGTCGCCGCGACGCACCAGGCCGGTGCAATCCAAGAGACCAGAAGAGCGAACGCGAACAGGGCTCGTGTCTTCACTTCGTGAATACCTTTCTCGTCATGACCGTGCCGCCAAGGGAAAGATCAGATTGAGAACCACGTACCCGAGCCCCAGCACGATGAAGGACACCCTATCAAAAACTTTTGAAAACCGATCACGCCCCATCGAGTCCAGTAGATATAACGAGATCGCTGACTGGACCAGCGTGAGAAAGATCGTCACAATGCTGATCGCGTTTATCATCTGAACGAGCGTCACTTTTTCCGCCGGGGGCAGGAGCGTCGCGACATAAATGTTGTTCGAAACTGCGGCGAAGAAAGCCCCGACGGGCAACCCGAAGCGGGGATCCACGTGGATGGGTTTGATGAAGAACACGATCATGCAAATCGCCACCGAAGCAAATAGGGCCTGGAAAAGCGGAAAATACAGCCCCGCTGCCGGAACCGTAATCAGCGACTCGACGACAAACACGGAGTGGACCGCGTCACCGCTACCCGAAGCATCCGAATCGACCCGCCCAGGTCCATAGCTGCGAAATATGACGGCTGCAAGGGTCTTTTTGATTTTCCAGTTCTGGGGGGCTGCCAGGTGACGGATATCAGCGCTTCGCTCGTCAGCCACGTAGCGCAGCTTCTCCACACCGTCGACCGCGTCCTCCACCTGTATGGTCATGTTCTTGTCGCTCAGGGGAAAACGGGCCGCCTCGAAGTAATGGATCATGCGGGCCGTCACACGGTACTGCTCGTACCGCTCTCCGTTCGCGACGTGGGCGATGACCTGTTCCCTCTCGAGTATCCTGCCGTTTGCAACCTGAAAATTCTCCCCTGGGTTCACGGCGTCGCCGGTCCAACGGAACCATATATGAAAATCGGCCGTCCAGCCTGCCTCCCTTGGGGCAACCTCGCTGATGCGGTCGAGAGAAATCCCGAGGTGCACGTCGACCGGTTTCACTGGGGGCTCGGTCCTCATCTCAGGTGCCCCGCACCAGCCTCTGCTGTGGGAGATTCCAACTTGGCCTGTCGTGTCCTTTGTGATGACCAGCGAGTGCCGAGTAGAAACTCGAGTACCGGGTGCCGAGTCATAAAACCCCAAGGCAACACTGTTCTCATCGATCCAGTATTCACGGCCGCATCCAGGCATTGCCGAACACCACGTATAGGGCCGTCGCGTCCGGCCCGAACGCCACGTCCACCCCCGTGTGCAGCCCGTACTTGCGCGCCAGTTCGTAGCGGAACCCCGCACCGCCGGTCACGACGGTGAGCGTGTTGTCGAGATGCTCGAAGTCATTCCACGTCACGCCGTCGCCGACAAAGCCATCCAGGCTGAAACGCTTCCAAAGTTGCCACCGCAGTTCCGCCTCGACCTCCGCCACATGCTCGCCCTGGTAACGCATGACCGGCGCGCCGCGCAAAACGACAAAGGGCCGCAGATAAAACGGCACATCGCCGAAGCTAAGCGTCGCGCCGCCCCGCACACCCAGCGTCAGTTTCGAATGCAACGGCAGGAACTGCATTCCGGTCAGATTGACGCGCTGGAACTCGTCGTCGCTACCCAAAGCCTGGTCGAACAGCCCCGCCCGGGCCTCGACATACGTGCCGCGCGTTGGCGTGAAGATATTCTCCCGCGAATCGTAGGTGAGCGACGGCGTCAACCCGCCCACACGGGAGTCGCGTTCGAAGTCCGGCAAACCCGGCGTCGTCGCCGGCGCGTCAAACTCTACCTGCGTGGTGGCCAGCGCATAGCCGAGTCCGGCCCAAACGCGTGAATTGCCGAGCCGATACTTTGCCTCCACCAAGCCGCCAACGGGTGCCAGATTGTAAGCGAGCGGACGGTCTTCCAGTGCGCCGTCCTCGCCGATCCCGTAGAAGTCGAGATTCACCGATGCGTACACCACGCCCACCAGCGTCTTCAACCGTTCGTCCAGCCAGTGCCGCGAGTCGCCCGCCATCACGCCCCAGGTGCCGTTTTCCGTGGCCAAGCCGCCGACCGCGGTGATGTTCGGCCGACCGAAGCCGGCCTGCGCATCGCCCTTGGGTCTGTCAACGAACACCAGTGCTCCCGCGGCACCGTAGCCGACCGCCGGCTCGGTGATGGGAATCACCACAGGCGCGAAGCCGTACGACTGGTCCATGAAATCGCTGAGGTCCAGCCAGCCGTCCTCGGCCGAAAAGAACTTCGACGGGGTTTTGGTGGTTGTGGAAACCGGTGACGGCTCGTCGCCCGCGGCAATTCGGAACGTCGCCGCCTGGGTCACGGACATAACGCCCAACCCCACGGCGATCCCCACCGCGCGCAGCAGCTCCCCGGCGAGTTGCCGCGACCTCTCGCCTATCGAACGATCCGCGTTCATCAACCAACACCCACTCCCACAGCCCCAGAGTGAGGCCGCTGGCGCGTCCGTAGGGTTCGACGCCGTGCTGACATCCTTGTCGAGTTTCACCATGAACTTCGACCCCGCAATGGCCTGCGCGCCGGCGCTGGCGGGGGCAGCCGCCGCTACAGGAGCCGACGGCGCAGCCGGCTGGCCTGCAGCCTGCTGTTCGCGTGGTGAGAACGTGAGGTTGGTGATCGTCGCAACGGCTATGGACTGCACTTTTCTATCCACTTCGAACTGGATGTTTGTTGCATCGCCCCCTTTGAACGTCCCCTGAAGAACCTTGCCGTCTTTCAGGATCACGGTGTCACCCCAGGCAAACGGTGCAAGAGTAAACAGAAGGGCACCTGCAACACAACAGACCACATATCGTCTTAGTTGCCTCATGACCATTTCCATCTGGGCCTTTGCCCGCGTAACAGGTGTGCGCATCAGAAACTGAACTTAGCCTCCAAGCCAATTCCGTCGGTGGTGACATCGTACTTGAAGTAATCCGCGTCGGCGCCGGTCTCGTAGTCGAGGCTCAGAACCCGGTATCCCAAACCCAGTGAGAACAATTCGGTGAATTGGTAACCGACGACGGCGTTCCCGAACCAAGCGAAGTCCGACCCCCCAAGCCCCAGATCGCCCCGAATGGAGAGAAGCCACTTCGCGCCCAACACGGTGTGATAACGGCCGCCGACGAACACGTCCCCCCAGTTGTGTGTATCTTCGCTCGTCTTTTCGCCGCTTATAGCGCTCGCCGTAGCGCCGAGATCGAAGATATAGTACCGTCCCGCGAGCAGGACATCGAACTTTTCGGAGACGCGGTAACCGCCCCCAAGTTCGAGAATCCATTGCGTGAAGTCCATATCCGCCTTGACCGTCTCCTTGAGGATCTCGACGTCTCTCTCCGCCCCCAAGTTCACATAATAGATGTCCGTCATGAGAACCATTTTCGGGTTGCGCGCTTCGAAATAGCCGGAGGCCGTAAAATCGAGATAGCCGACCAGATCGCTGAAGCTGGCTTCCGCCGGCTGGTCCCCAAGTCTGCCCACGCCGACCGTTCCATCCAGTCCGCTGAACCACCCATATACCGCCGCATCGTACTTCCATTCCTCCGCCAGCGCCGGAAGGGCGGTGAGCGCCGTGATCATAGCGATCGCGACAGTCGCAATCGTCATTCGCTTCAGGTCGTTCTTCATCTGGATTCTCCTTTTAAGCTCACTTCACCTTGAACTTCCTGGCCTGCCCCCTGTGAGGGACCACACTTTCGCGCGTCAGTCCCGGAACCAGCGACCGGCAGCCCGGTTTGGACTGCCGGTCACTGGAATGTGCTTACTGCCGCGCCATAGCGATGCGGATCGCGTCCTCCGGCGAGATCAGGTGATCCGAGTCTTCGGCAGCCTCGGCGATCGCAAGCTGCACGCCCTTGACGCGGCCGTTGAAGGCGTTGCCATGCGAGCCGTAGTCTTCCGAGACAGGAGCGCCGGTATCCTCTCCGACATCCAAGCCGTCGTCGGCGGAGAAGATCATCGCCAGCGTCGCCGCGATATCCCCCTCGCCGACCTTCTTGCCGTCGGTGTAAAGAGTCACCTTGCCGCCCTTGCCCAGACCGCCGCCTGCGTACGCGAACTCCATGCGCACCTGGTGCTCGCCCGCGGGGATCGGCGTCGCCCCCTCGACGTAGAAGTGTTTCAGGCCACCCCAGTTGTAGCAGTACTTGAGCTTGCCGCCCTTGGCGTAGAGGCTCCAGCCGCCGATGTTCGCCCCCTGGGCGATGATGACGCCCTCGGCGCCCTTCTCCGGCACGACGATCTCGGCGGTGACGGAGTGGGACTTGTTCTTGAGGTTGAGGACACAGTTCTCCGAGAGGCGTCCCATGCCGCCGAAGAGGAGCTGGGTTTTGCCCTTGATGAGCACCGGGCGGCCGGCGGTGTCCGGGTTGATCTTCTCCAGCAACCGGTCGTCGATGGGCAGCACCTTGTAGCGCGTCGCCTCGATCAGCCAGAGCCGCTGCAGCTCGTGGAGCTTCTCCGGCATCTGCTTGGCGAGGTCGTTCGCCTGGCTCCAGTCCTTGGTGGTGTCGTAGAGCTCCCAGATGTCGTCGTCCAGCGGGATGCTTTTACTGCTGATCCAGGGCGTCACGTGCTTCGTCACCGCGGTCCACCCCTTGTGGTAGATGCCGCGGTTGCCGAACATCTCGAAGTACTGCGTCTCGTGCCGCTCCACCGCCTTGGCGTCGTTGAACGAGTAGAGCATGCTGACGCCCTCGATCGGGTCCTGATGCGCGCCGTTCACCGAGACCGGCTCGGGCAGCCTCGCCGCCTCGAGTATCGTCGGCGCCACGTCGATCACGTGGTGGAATTGCGAGCGGATCTCGCCCTTCGCCTTGATCCCCTTCGGCCAGTGGACGATGGTGCCGTTGCGCGTGCCGCCCCAGTGCGAGGCGACCTGCTTGGTCCACTGGTAGGGCGTGTTCATCGCGTGCGCCCAGCCCACGGCGTAATGGTTGTACGACTCCGGCCCGCCCAGCTTGTCGAGCCGGGCCAAGAGGTACTCGGGCGTCTCGAGGGCCTGCAGACCGTTGAAGTAGCTCATCTCGTTGAAGCAGCCATTGAGCGAGCCCTCGGCGGAGGCGCCGTTGTCGCCGATGATGTAGTAGACGAGCGTGTCGTCTAGGACGCCCAGCTTCTGCAGGCCGTCGATGATGCGGCCGACGTGGTGGTCGGTGTACTCCATGTACCCGGCGTAGACCTCCATCTCCCTGCGGAGCACCGGCTTAAACGGCTCCGGCATGTCACTCCAGGCCGGGATCTCCTTGTGGCGGGCGGTGAGCTGACAGTCAGCCGGGATGACCCCCAGCTTCTTCTGCCGGACGATGGTCTCCTCGCGCAGCTTGTCCCAGCCCTGGTCGAACTTGCCCTTGTACTTGTCGGCCCACTCCTTGGGCACGTGGTGCGGGGCGTGGGTCGCGCCAGGCGCGAAGTAGGCAAAGAAGGGCTTGTCGGGCGCCAGCGCCTTCTGCTGGGAGATCCAGCCGATGGCTTTGTCGGTCATGTCCTCCATCAGGTGGTAGCCCTCGTCGGGCGTCTTCTTCGGTTCGACCGGCGTGGTGCCCTCATACAGCGTCGGGTACCACTGGTTTGCCTCGCCGCCAATGAAGCCGTAGAAGTATTCGAAGCCGCCGCCGCCCGTGGGCCAGGCGTCGAACGGACCGGCCGGACTCGTCTGCCAGACCGGAACCTCGTGGCACTTGCCGAACTGCGCGGTGCTGTAGCCGTTGAGCTTCAGCGTCTGGGCCAGCGGCGACATGGAGTTCGGGAGCACCGAGCAGTAGCCCGGCGCGCCGGTGGCGATCTCGGTGATGCCACCCATGCCGGCGGAGTGGTGGTTGCGCCCGGTCAGCAGCGCCTGCCGCGTCGGCGAGCAGAGGGCGGTGGTGTGGAAGCGGGTGAACTTCAAACCGTTCGCCGCCAGCTTCTCCGCGTTCGGCGTCTGGCAGGGACCGCCGAAGGCGCTGGATGACCCGAATCCGGCGTCGTCGATGAGAATGACCAGCACGTTGGGCGCCCCCTTGGGCGGCCGCAACTGCTCGATCGGCGGGAACTTGGTGTCAGGGTCCTTCGCGTCGTAGGTGATCAGACCGGGCCGCGTCGTGTTCGGCATCGGCAGATGCGAGCGGTGTTTCGTGTCTTGTGTGCTCATTTCACTTCCTCCTTTTTAACTTGACAGTGCAAAGTTTTCATGGGGATTATACCCAATTTTTGTCTACGAAGAAGACGAGCAGTTTCTTCAAGCGCCTTGAAGTCGTCGCGCGAGATCATCACCACGGATGCACCTCCTTATATAATCAATAAAACAATCAGGGCATAACCCGCGGCTCCCGCACAGAACGGCCAGAAACGGCCGCCGTTTTCTTTTGGCAACTCCATGATCATGCTGTTGATCACCACGCCACCCCCCACGAAGCCCTGGAGCGTGGACAGAACCGTTACGGATATGGTACTCAACGATCCCACGACCCAGCCTGCCAACACCGCTCCGCCAAGAATCCACTTGCCGCTCCGGTCGTACAAGGCGCCGTGTTCCCTCCGGAGGGAATGATCGGCACCAAGGAAGTGGAGAAACATGGCTACGAAGTAGAGAATCAAGAAGGGCAACCCGCGCCCCGCCTCATCCACCATCAGGTAGCTCACCAGGCCGCCGTAAACGGCAAATCCTCCGACGTGGAGCCGGTAGACCAGATCCCTCTTCCCTTCCTTTTCCTTCTCTTCCCGCCTCCGTGCCCGGGACCTCGAAACCAGATTCTCCAGCCCGTACAAGAGGACAAATCCCACGAGAGCCGATGTGTAGACTCTCCGTTCTGGAAAAGGAAGGCCACTGCCCGCAGTAGCTTTTGTAAAAGCGTCCTGGGCTCTAACCATCTCCGGAAGAAGATGGACGAAGACATAGGCTGTGGCGATTCCGGCAGCCACGGAGAGCCACCGTCTCCGGTGGGTCTTCACGCCTATTTCCAAATGACCGCCGAGAATGAACGTGGCAGAGAGGAGAATCGCTGCCACTAGGGAACCCATGGTGTCCATGTCCGCCTCTATTTCAACGCGCCTTGCTCAAAACATCCACTGAAAGATGCTGCTCAAAAAGGCAAGCAGGCCCAGACTGCCCACCAGGATTGCGACAATAAGAGAGAGAGTCCATGGCGATTTCCCCTCCGAGATACTCAACTTTCTCATCAAGTTATAGTTTTGAATGATCGCGGGAATCAGAATCAGTGTCCCCAGACTGAGGAGGGCCAGACCCAGATGGCGCGCCCGTTCGGCGTGGAACTGATGACTAAGGTCCCCCTGAGAGCTTTGGAGATACTCAAAGAACTTAAGGATCGTGAATCCAAAGCTGATCATGGAGAGCGATGTCCTAATCCACGCCATCAAAGTCCGCTCGGCAGCCATGCGCGTTCGCTCCATCGCAACGTCCGTCCGTTCATGGGCAAGCCTGGTCGAGGTTTCAGCAGACGTTTCTCTTGTTGCTTCTTGATTCATTTCATCCCTCGCATACTGACCTTGTGTGTCAAAGGTACTTTGCGCCACGACCGGCGGCGTAACACGGGTAGGACGGCTGCGAGGGCGAACGTTGCAGTGGTCACGGGGGCAGCTTTCCTAAGCGGTAACGGCCTTCCTGATGGGA
>Ga0315286_10006563_pt1 | contig 11334 bp, 8 predicted proteins | sample YL17G10_0_MG_FD_205038 | JGI IMG/M metagenome (GOLD analysis project Ga0315286, IMG submission 205038) | Sediment microbial communities from Yellowstone Lake, YNP, Wyoming, USA - YL17G10_0 | ecosystem: Environmental > Aquatic > Freshwater > Lake > Sediment | place: USA: Wyoming | collected...
GGACGAACCGCACGTAGTCTTCAAGGCCCTGGGAATAGCCGACGCGGCCGTCCTGGCCGATAACTGGCTGCCCGGCGTTGGCCTGGGCAATGATGGGCAGGGCTGTCGCCTCCCTGAGGGCCCGGACGCAGCCGACCATCTGTTCGCTGTTCAGGGTACAGTTGGCCCCCACCGCCCCGACGCCTTCCTTCTCGAGCTCCGCGGCCGACCGGACGACGGTGTCTCCCATAAGGGTGAAAAAACCTCGAGGGAACGAGTTGAATGTCATGGTGACGAAGACGGGAAGCGAGCAAACGCTTCGCGCGCCGCGGACCGCCGCGAGAGCCTCGTGCAGATCGTACTGCGTCTCGACGAGCAGGACATCCGCTCCGCCGTCGGCGAGGCCGCGGGCCTGTTCGGCGTATGCGGCGGCGAAGTCCTCCTCGGTGAAATCCCCCTGGGGTTTCAGAAACTTTCCTGTGGGGCCCATGCTTCCGGCCACGTAGCGTCCGGCGGGGGCGATCTCCCGGGCCAGGCGAGCCGCCGCCAGGTTCAGCTCATAGGTCCGGTCCCCGAGGCCGTGGCCGGCCAATTTGAGAACGCTTCCCCCGAAGCTGTTGGTTAAGACGACATCCGCTCCGGCCGCGAAGTATTCGCCGTGGATCTCCTTGATGAGGCCGGGACGCTCGACATTCCAGGCTTCCGGCGCGGTCCCCTGGGGGAGTCCCCGGGCCAAAAGTTCAGTCCCCATGGCGCCGTCGAGGAGAACCGTCCGGGTCTTGACGAGGTCGAGTAGAGGCAACTTCATTTTTCCCCTCCGGGATATGGCTTGAATTCGAGGGCCTGGACGAACTCGTCCTGGAAATCCGGCCGGGTGGCCAGGGAGATATGGGCGATCTTAGCGGCCAGGGTCTCCGCGGCCGTCCGGTCGGGCCGGGATAGGAGGAGCTTCCGGGCCCCGGCCAGGGACGCGTTGCCGACGAACGCGACCTTGCTCTCGGGCACGCCTGGCAGAAGCCCCAGGGCCTGGGCGTTCCCAATGTCCAGGGAACTGCCAAAAGCCCCGGCGACGAGGACCCGGTCGAGTTGGGCCATCGAAACACGGAACTCCCGGAGCATCAGCCTTACCCCGCTCCTGACCGCGGCCACGGCCAGCTGAACGCTCCGGACGTCCTGCTGGGTCAGGGAAAGCCGGTCGTTCAACCGGATCTGTTTTTCCGGTCCGGCGATCCGGCCGTCGGGTCCGACAATGCCATGGGCCAGAGCCAAGGCCAGGATATCAATCAGGCCGGTCCCGCAGACGCCCTGGGGGGGGAGGTCGTCGACCGTGCGGAATTTGAAACCGTTGTCCCATTCGGCCCGGTGGATGGCCCCGGCGACCGCCAGCATGCCGCAGCTGACGCTCATGCCTTCGAAGGCCGGGCCGACGGCCGTCGACGTGGTCACGAATTCGCGGCCCTTCTTGAGGACGATCTCGCCGTTGGTCCCGAGGTCGATGTAGAGCTCGTTTGCGGCCTTCCCGGCAAACTCCGAGGCGACGAGCCCGGCCGTGATGTCCCCGCCGACGAAGCTCTTGATGTTGGGCACGATATAGAGCCGGGCCTGGGAGTGGAGGGCGAACCCGACCTCAGAGGCGGGAAACGGCGGCAGGCTCGAGAACACGGCGTGGAAGGGGGCGAGGGCGAGCGGGTCGACGGTGACGCCGCAGAGGATGTGGTTCATGGCCGTGTTCCCGGCGATGACTGCGTCGTAGATGCGGTGACGGGGGACCCCGCTCCGCCTGGACATACCTGCGATGAGGTCGTTGATGAGCTGGACGGCGGAGTTTTTCAGGCGCTGGAGGTTATCGGGGTTCTCGAAGGCGAAGGCGATCCGCGAAACGACGTCCGCGCCGTAGGAATTTTGGGCGTTGACCGCGGTGGCCCGCTCGACGACCTTCCCGGTCCTCAGGTCGACGAGCTCGGCGACGACCGTGCTCGTGCCCAGGTCGACAGCCAGGCCGTAGACCTCGTTCCCGGTATCGTCCGGTTCGATATCGAGGATCTCCCGGTCGTCGTAAAGGACAGCGGTCGCCGGCCCGCCCCCTGCGAGAAGCGGGCCGCCGAGCTTCGACAGGACCGCCAGGGAAAGGCTGAGCCCGGGCGACTTCAGGCATACCCGGAGGGTGTCTGCAACCGCCGTCGGAGAGTTCAAGGACGGCTTTCCCAGGACAAACGAGAGTTTCTTCACGGCGGGGTCGATGAAGACCGCCGAGGGGACTCCCGTATCGAGGACGGCGATCTTTTCGAGGCGCGACCCCGGGAGCGTTTCCACGGTCAGGTCGCTGCAGACTTCATAGCCGCAGGCCAGCCGATGGTCGGGGCCGAGCTGACGGTTCTCGAGAAGGGAGGCCTCGAGCGCGGCGGGAAAGGGCAGGGGACCGTTGAGGATGCGGACAGCACACTTGCCGCAGATCCCACGCTGGTGGCAGTAGAGGCTGAGCGGGATCCCAGCCCGGGCGAGGACGTTGGCCAGGAGCTCGCCGGCCCGGGCCCGGACCTTGATCCCGTCGGGAAGGACCTGGACGGTGAAGGTCGTATCGGTCATCGGCTCCTCGGTTTTTCGAACGGCATCATCTTAAACGAAATTCGGTTTTAGGGGAATCTTTTTTTTCGTCGCGGCCGCTGCGGCCGCCGCGGCTCTTCCAGACCAGGTAGACAGGGAAGCCAGCCAGGAGAAGCCCGGCCCCGGCCGCGGACTTGAGCGGTTGGGAGATGACGATGCTCGAAAATACAGCTAGGCACATGACGATGAAAACCAGGGGAACGGTGGGATATCCCCAGGTCCGGTAAGGGCGGGGCGTCCCCGGGCACTTGGACCGGAGAACGAAAACGGCCAGTCCCGTTGCCGCGAAAAAGAGGAGGAGGGCGAACACCATGTACTCATAAAGCGATTGGTAGGTCCCTGAAAGACAGAGGACGGCCGACCAGGCCGCCTGGCCCCACAACGCTCCGGTCGGGACCCGGCTGCGCGCGCCGAGCCGGCCCATGGCCCGGAAAAAGTACCCATCCCTGGCCATGGCGTAAAAAACGCGGGGCCCGAAAAGGATATTGGCATTCAGGCATCCGAACACCGAAACCATGACCAGGGCCGAAAACAAGGCCGCCCCCCCATCGCCGAACAGGGCCGAGGCGGCCAGTTCGCCGACGCGGGTCACTCCCTTTATTTGTCCTAGGGGCAGAGCAAGGAGGTAGACGAAGTTGACCAGGACATAGATGGCGGTCACGGCCAAAACTCCCAGGGTCAAACCGCGGGGGATCGTCCGCTCCGGGTCCCGGATCTCCTCGGCCGTGCAGTTGACGGCGTACCAGCCATCGTAGGTCCAAAATACGGCCACGAGGGCCAGGCCGAGGGGCTTGAGGATGGCCGGGAAGGCCGGCCCGGGTGGAAACAGAGGATGGAAATTAACGCCGCCCGTCTTGGCGCCGAAGAGAACTCCCAGGCCGACGAGCGCGGCGACCGTGCCAAGGCGGATGACAGTCAGGAAGTTCTGGACGGCCGCGCCGGAGCGGATCCCGAAGGAATTGAGGAAGGTCACGGCCAAGATCGAAGCGGCGGCGACGACCTGCCCGACCGATAGGCTGTAGGAAAGCCCGGCCGCTTCAACCCGGAAAAGGAGGCGTCCCATCGAAAGAGCGGGGACGAGGGACCCGAGGAACTCGGCGAAGGCCACAGCCAGGGCCGCCAGGCCGCCGCACATGATGAAACCAAAAAAAGCCCAGCCGAACAGAAAAGCCGCCGCCGAGCCGTAGGCCTCCCTGAGGTAGACGTATTGTCCTCCGGCCTGCGGGTACATAGCCCCGAGTTCGGCGAAGGAAAGGGCCCCGCAGAGTGTTACCAAGCCTCCGGCCAGCCAGACAGTTAGGAGGAGCCCGGAGGAGGGGAGGCCGGCGGCGATGAGCCCGGGCGTCATGAAGATCCCCGAGCCGACCACGGCGCCGATGACGAGGAAGGACGTATCCAGGAGGCCGAGCCGTCTGAGAAACCCAGGTCTCGATGCGTCTTCTACAGCTATGGTCATCGCGATGCCCATTGTACGAAAAATCCTGTCCGATGCCAACCGGCAACGCTGTTTCCCGGAACATTTCTCAATCAGGGAAGTCATGAACGCGTAATTTATTTATAATCAACGCCTTATAATATATATGCGTATTTACTTTATTATCATCTACTTATAACTAATTATTGCTATATATTCAACCGACAGGATTTCGTCGGTTCAACCGGAGCGCTGCCTTATCGCGTATTATTCGCTCATGCGCGCGATTCGAAAAAAGGGGAGAGCCTTATATATTTCGCGGTTTCTAAGCCGAGTACTCGATGGATCCGTGGGACTGCACTGATACCCGCCGGTCCCGCCCGCTGCGAAGTATTACGATAGGCCCTCCTATCCCATCATCAAGTATAATACTTTCTGTTCTTCTCTCGAAATATGGACTATCCTATTAATATTAAATAAAATACAAAGAATGTCGGCGTGCCGACATTGCCTGTTTCTCCCTCGGTGATCGGTCCGGCGGCACTTCTTTAGAAGGTGATATCGACGAAATCAACCCATTCGACAGCGGCCCGGGCCCCGGTCTTGCCAGGACCGGGACTGGGAAGCCCGGCCCCGGGCTTGCGCGAGGGTCCACTTCCGCAGTACTCGTCCGTGGAAATAACTCACGGGCGAGTAGCGAGCCGAAGGCTCGTCCCTTGGCTCCCCGGTCTGAGCCCTAAGCAGACCCCGGACTTCATGCTGGGGTCTGCTTAGGCTTAATGTTGAGCGGCACCAACCCCGTTTTAAAAAAACGCGGTTGGTCCTGTCGAAAGTATCAAGCTTTCCTTTAACGTTCAACAAAATAATAACTCCTGTATTCTTTAAAATTAATCCCTTGTCCGCTTGCTTTTTGTCATCCCGAGGACTATAAAATATTCTTATTCGGGCATTCGTCCTTGGAAGGAGAGAAGCCTCTTGATCATAGCGATAGCGAATCAGAAGGGCGGGGTCGGAAAAACGACCACGTCTATCAATGTCGCAGCGGGCATCGCCTTGATGGGGAAAAAAGTGCTTCTGCTGGACATGGACCCGCAGGCCCACAGCACCATCTCGACGGTCGCCAATCCCGAAAAATATGAAAAATCTCTTTACGACGTCCTGATGACCAAGACTGAGAGGCTCGAGGACATCATCGTCCGGTCGAACATACCCGGCCTGGACATGGCCATCACCAAAATATCCATGGCCAAGCTCGAGCCGTCGCTGGCCGGCGAATTCGACGGCCATTTCCGCCTCAAGGACGCGCTAGAACAGGTCCGGGGCAAGTACCAATATATCTTCATCGATACTCCTCCCACGCTAGGCCTGATCACTTTGAACGCGCTAGTCGCGGCGAACTACATTCTCATACCCATCCAGTCCTCTTATCTCTGCCTGGAGGGGACGGACGACCTTCTCGAGACGATCGAGAAAGTCAAACGGATCGCCAACCCCAACCTCAAGGTCCTGGGCGTGTTGATCACCCTTTTCGATAAGCGGACGAACCTGGCCAGGGACGTCGTCGAGCGGATCAGGAAAGTCTTCGGTGCCAAGCTTTTCAAGACCTACATTTCGAAGAGCGTCAAGCTCGAGGAAAGCCCGGCTTACAAAGAATCGATATTCACTTATGCGCCCAATTCTATCGGGGCGGAGCAATATCAGAAAGTCGCCGAGGAGATAATGCATCGTGCAAAAAACTAAAAGATCCGGCCTGCCTGAAGCGGTTGGGATGAAACACGATGGCCATTTCGTCGACCTGATCTCCGCGAGGTCTCTCGGGCCGAGGATCCGCATGATTCTCATCGATAAAATCGACCCGAATCCCCATCAGGCCCGCTGTGAACTAGGCAATATCGGGGAGCTCCAGGACTCGATCAAGAGCAAGGGCATTCTAGAGCCCATCCTCGTCCGGCCCAAGGGCAGCCGGTTCGAGATCATCGCCGGCGAAAGGCGTTTTATTGCCTCCAAGAACATCGGCCTCAAGGAATTGCCCTGCATCGAAATGGACGTCGAGGACAACGAGGCCATGGAGATCGCCCTGATCGAGAACCTCCAGCGCAAGGACCTCGACATTTTCGAGGAGGCCGACGGGCTTCAGGCCCTGGCCGATATCCATCAGTACCACCATCAACAGATCTCGGAAAAGATCGGCAAGGCCCGGTCGACGATAACCGAGATCCTGTCTATAGCCAAGATTCCCAAGAATGTCCGGGACATCATCCGGGAAACCGGCGTCTTCAGCCGGTCGACCATCATCGAGATCGCCAAGCAAAAATCGGAAGAGGACATGCTCAAACTGGCCCGGGAGATCGTCGACCGCCGCCTGACACGCGAGGATACGCGGGATTTGGCCAAGTATCTCAAAGGCAAGACCAAGAAACTCAAGTATTACGTCTACAATTTCGTCCCCGCGGACACCGACAAGTTCCGGCTGAGGCTCGAATTCAAGAAGCAGACGGTCTCGAAACAGGAGATCATCGCCGTCCTCCAGGAGATCATCGACCAAATCCGGAAAAAGGACGAGACACCGGCGCTTAAAGGGTAAACGCCCGTGTGAAACCGGTTCTTCTAAATCGATCGCCTTAGAATCTCTTTCTGCCCCCTGATGTTAGTTGACATAATAACTCTTATGCGACTCATAATGCCGGGCGCGCCTATCCGATTTGTTATCTTCAATATAGAATTCTTCACATGCTCTGGGAATCCTGCTGCCTAACGATTGGGCAACTGTGGAAATCCCGGCCGGCGCCTTCTCCGCCTCAGACGAACTCGCGATATTCCTCTCATAATTCGTTTTTTCATTTATGCAGGGCCCTCACCTGAGCACTCACTAAACGCACGTGGTGGGCTCCGATCATTCCGTTTGGGCCGGCCCGTCGAGGCCTCGCAGCGGCCGATCGGATCATCCGCCGCCGCTATTTCCGATCCTGCCGAGACCCCTATCCCTCGCCCTTGAGGTCACACGTTCTTCCAGCCCACTTCACCTGGCAACCCGGACAGCGCCAGATCGGCCGGTTGGCGCGTCGTTGCGATTCGCGTTCTTCCCTTTCGCCCCCGAACAGACGCCCTGGTGCCAATACAGATCTTGCTCGCCCCCCGCCCCGCAAGAGCCACTCCCCTGCCGCACGTTCTAATGGGCTTATATTTTATTTATTATCTATAATATACATGGTATTCCGGTCACATGTTATTGATTTATATCGATTTAGATATATTCCATCCGCGTCCCCGCCGTCTGATCGCCTTGGACATCGCGCTTGACCTGATCGCCTGGCCGGGGATATATATCTTGCGGATGTCCTCATCGCCATCTCACCGAGTACGCTCATATGGAGGCCCCATGCGCAAGATATCGATCCCGGTGACGGTCCTGTTCCTCCTGGCCACCGCCCTGCCCTTGGCGGCCCAACAAACGGCCTCAGAGCCCGCCCCATCGGCCTCCGGGCTTTACCTCATGGCCGATATCCAGGTCGACGTCTCCAGGGCACCGGAATACGAAGCCGCCCTCAAGGATCTCATCGCCGCCCTGGCTTCGAGCGCCTTTCCCGTCACCTTCGACACATACGCCACCGACGACAGCCGCTACTTCATCATCTATGGGCTTGAAAGCTTCGGTTCCGTCGACGGCCTTCACCAAGCCTGGCGTGAGGTGGCCTCACGCATCGGCGCCGAGAAGTTCCGGGCCCTCCACGGCCGCATGACGGCCGTGGAGAACGGCCGCGTCCTCAAATTCTGGACGTTCCGTCCCGACATCTCCTTCCTGCCGGTCCCCGAGCGCCTGAAGCCCGAGGAGTACGGTTATTATACCTGGGATTTCGTCCAGCTCCTCCCTGGCAAAGAGGCCGAATTCGAGGCGATCAACAGGGAATGGGCCGCGCTGAGCCGGGCCAAGGGAGCGCGCGATCCCTTCATGACCTATCAGGGCGGCATCGGCACCGATGAGCCGGTCTACGTCTGGTTCGAATACGGGAAGTCCGCCGCCGACTACGCCTTGGCCGAGGAGGCTTTCTGGAAGGCACTGGGAGCCGAAGGGGCCGCCTTGTCCAAGCGGACACGGGCGCTCATCAGGAGGCAGGAAACGAAGACCGGACGCTACCGGCCCGATCTGTCTTACGCCCCGAAGCGGTGATCAGCCCAGGGCGAACTCGACCGCGGCCGCGGCCTGGAGGGCCGTGGTGTAACCACTTTGGCCGATTATGGCGATCAGCAACCGGCATCCGCCGCGTGTGCGAGCGCCGAGGGCGTTCGGCATCCGACGATGGCCGGGGCCTCGTGAACCAGTGCGTTGTTATTGAGGGCCTCAACCATGAAGAGGGCGAAGTCCATGCGGCGCGTCATGTTGCTCTCGAGGATGGGATCGCCCACGTGCCGGCTCCAAACGGGCAGGCCCTGGCTTTCGCCTTCTTCGAGATCGCTACCGCGCACGACCGTCCACAGGGTGTCGCTGGCGAAGATTCGTCGGCACGCTTCTATCTGGTCGTTGATGTCAATCAACCGGGTCAACCGCCCGATCCAGACGGCGAACTTCTCCTGGATTCTCAAGGTGCGCGAATACTTGTCCTGGCCGTCGCGCGTGATGTGCCAGCCGCACGAGAAGATCAACCGCGCTCCCGGACGCGCATAATCGAGCACGGCCTGCGCCGTTCCCGATGAGTAATTGTGGACGCCCCACGGGACCAGGACGGTAAGGACCCCGTCACACCCGGCGACCGCCTGATCTATCACCACGCAGTCGTTCGTCGCTCCCGGAATGATCGTGATGCGCCCTTTGAACGCGTCAAGCTTCGCGACACTCTTTTCCCGGCAGACCCCAACCACCTCGTAACCCCGGTCGAGCGCATGGCGCACCATGTATCGGCCAAGTTTACCGGATGCGCCGATGATACAAACTTTCATGGACGTTTTCCTATTTTGATATGAATTTCTTTTTTGCGGTCGGCCTGGAAGCGCCAGCCGCGACCTCGGGATCAACCCTTCCCATCACGAAAAGGAGAATATCCCGGCCCCGAGCGGATGTCAACATCTCGAAATCGAGCCGACCTGGCTGCCAGCGGCGGATTTTCGGGCGGGTCGGCCAGGGAATCGGCCAAGAGAGGGCACATAAACCTTGCGGATCATCTCGGCCCAGCCCCGGGAGGGCATGCGGCAACCCTCCTCCTCGACGATCTTCAGGCGGAACCCCGTTCGGCCCGGCCTTGCGGACCTTGCCCCGGTGGGCATTGGCGTAGAGCCCGTAGTAGCGGACCATGACCTGGCCCTTGTCGGGGATGTGAGAGATCACCCGGGCGATGAGCTCCAGGTAGTCCATCCGCGCGAGCTCGGCGCCGTCGGGGCGGTGCCGGTAGCTGACCTGACCCCCGCCGAGGGCGATCAGCTCAGGGCGAAGTCGACCGCGGCGGCCGCGTGGAGGGCCGTCGTATCGAAGACCGGAATGGGGCTGTCCGCAGCCTTGATCAACAGCGGAATCTCGGTGCAGCCCAGGATGACGCCCTGCGCCCCTCGGCGTTCGAGCTCCCGGATGACCGTGACGTAGGCCCGCCGCGATTCCTCGCGGACGATCCCTTGAGCGAGTTCCTTGTAGATGATGTCGTGGATTGACGTCCGGCCCGGCTCATCGGGGATGAGAACCTTCAAGCCGTGCGCTTTTTCGAGCCGGCCGCGATAGAAGTCCAACTCCATCGTGTACCGGGTGCCCAGCAGGCCGACCGTCGCCAGCCCTTTTTTCGTGATCGCCCCGGCGGTCGCGTCGGCGATGTGGATGATCGGGATGGACACGGCCCCGGCCACGCTGTCGGCTAGCCGATGCATGGTGTTCGCACAAATGACCAGGCCCTCCGCCCCGGCGGCCTCCAGACGGCGGGCCCACTCCCCCATGAGCTTCCCCATTCCGGCCCAGTCTCCCCTCCCCTGCATGTCCTCGATCGGGCCGAAGTCGACCGACTGCATGACAAGGGCGGCCGAATGCGCGCCGCCCAGCCGGGCCTGGACGCCCTCGTTGATGAGCCGATAGTAGTCGATTGTCGAATGCCAGGTCATTCCGCCGATGAGGCCTAGGGTTCTCAAGGCGCGGGCCCCTTACATGCCCTTGCTCATGGCGTTGAGGAAGTCCTGGTTGACCTTGGTCTTGCTGAGCTTGTCGATGAGGAGCTCGACCGCCTCGACCTCGTTCATCTGGCTGAGGACCTTGCGCAGGATCCAGATCCGGTTGAGGTCGAGTTCCTCGATGAGGAGCTCCTCCTTTCGCGTTCCGGAGCGGCTGATGTCGATGGCCGGGAAGATCCTCTTGTCGACGAGCCGACGGTCGAGGTTGATCTCCATGTTGCCCGTGCCCTTGAACTCCTCGAAGATGACCTCGTCCATCCGACTGCCCGTGTCGACCAGGGCCGTGGCCAGGATGGTCAGGCTGCCGCCCTCCTCGATTTTGCGGGCCGACCCGAAGAACTTCTTGGGCTTGTGCAGGGCGTTGGCGTCGATGCCGCCCGAGAGGACCTTGCCCGAGGGCGGGACGATGGCGTTGTGGGCCCGGGCCAGGCGGGTGATCGAGTCGAGAAGGATGACAACGTCCCGCTTGATCTCGACGAGGCGCTTGGCCTTCTCCAGGACGATGTTGGCGACCTGGGCGTTGCGCGTCGGCGGCTCGTCGAAGGTCGAGGCGACGACCTCGGCGTTGACGCTGCGCTTGAAATCCGTGACTTCCTCGGGCCGCTCGGCGATGAGCAGGACGATGAGGAAGATCTCCGGGTGGTTCTTCTCGATGGACTTGGCGATCGTCTTGAGGATTGTCGTCTTGCCGGCCCGCGGCGGCGAGACGATCAGGCCGCGCTGGCCCTTGCCGATGGGGGTCAGAAGCTCCATGACCCGGGCGTTCATGTTCTTCGGGTTGCCGTCCTGGAGCTTGATCATCTCGAAGGGGTACAGTGGCGTCAGGCTCTCGAAGTGGACGTTCCGCCGCTCCTCGATGATGAAGTCGGGGTCCAGGAAGTTGACGGCCTCGATCTTGATCAGGGCGAAGTACTTCTCGCCGTTCTTGGGGGCCCGGACGACGCCCGAGATCGTGTCGCCGGTCCGGAGCTGGAACTTCCGGATCTGCGACGGCGAGACGTAGATGTCATCCTGGCTGGGAAGGTAGCTGAATTCCGGAGCCCGCAGGAAGCCGAAGCCGTCCTCCAGACATTCGAGGACGCCTTCCGAGAACAGCAGGCCCTGTTTCTTGGCCTGGGCCTCCAGGATCTTGAAGATCAGGTGGTGCTTGCTGGTATCTTCGACCTCCCGATCCTCCATGCCCATGCCCGAACCGA
>Ga0315286_10006566_pt1 | contig 11333 bp, 10 predicted proteins | sample YL17G10_0_MG_FD_205038 | JGI IMG/M metagenome (GOLD analysis project Ga0315286, IMG submission 205038) | Sediment microbial communities from Yellowstone Lake, YNP, Wyoming, USA - YL17G10_0 | ecosystem: Environmental > Aquatic > Freshwater > Lake > Sediment | place: USA: Wyoming | collected...
GCCCAGGGCGGTGAGCACAAATGAGAGCAGCAGGGACACATTGTAGCCCAGCACGGGGTTGCCACTGGCCGCAGTGATGGGCAGGGCCAGCAACCCGTTCCCGAGAAGCAATTCCGAGTAGGCGAGTGTGCGTGGATAGGGATGGAAAATATTCGCGTCAAAGAGATGGAGGGGATCGCTCACAAGCTGGTGCCCATCCCAGGCCGTGATCCAGACGTTGAGCAGCGCATCCTGCCGGTCTTCCACGGCACTGGCCAGGTGTAGGGGCAGGGGCATCGTGAGCGCTAGGCTCAGGAGAGAAAACAGCAGCACGGCTGCTGTGGTTCTTCTGCAGACACTCGGCCCCTGTTCCATCTCGTGGCCATTATACTTCTGGTTTCAACATGTAGCAACTTTGACGCCTGCTGCGTTTTGCCGTATGATAGGGGTTCGAGGAGTGACGAACTGTGCTGGACAAGGTCAAACGGATAGAAGAACGATACGAAGAGCTAAACCGGCTGATGGCCGATCCCGAGGTGGTCACGGACCACGTCAAGATATCGGAATTCGCCCAGGAACAGGCCGGGATCGCGGAACTGGTACAGACCTGCCGCCGCTATCGGGCCTTGGAAAAGGAATTGGCTGATACTCGCGAGCTCCTGGAGCTCGAAGAAGGTGAGGAGATGCGCGAGATGGCCGGGCAGGAAGTCGTCCGGCTCGAAGGGGAGATGGACTCGCTGTACGGCCGAATACGGCTGATGCTATTGCCGCAAGACCCCAACGATGAGAAAAGCGTCATCGTAGAGATTCGGGCGGGGGCTGGCGGGGACGAGGCGGGTATCTTTGCCGCCGATCTGTACCGCATGTACACCCGCTATGCGGAAGCCCAGCGCTGGAAGACGGACATCCTCAGCTTCCACGATACGGGGGTAGGGGGCTACAAGGAGATCGTATTTGAGGTAAGGGGCAAGGGAGCCTTCTCTCGCCTCAAGTACGAAAGCGGCGTGCACCGCGTGCAACGCGTGCCGACTACCGAAGCCCAGGGCCGCATCCATACCTCCACGGCGACGGTGGCCGTTTTGCCCGAGGCCGAGGAAGTGGAGATCCAGATCGATCCTGGCGACCTTCTAATTGATACCTATGGGGCGTCCGGCCCAGGTGGGCAGCACATGCAGAAGAACGCGACCGCGGTCCGCATCACTCACAAACCCACTGGCACGGTGGTTTCGTGTGAAAACGAACGCAGCCAGACCCAGAACAGAGAACGTGCCATGGGCGTGCTCCGGGCCCGGCTGTACGAGGCCGAGCGGCAGAGGCTGATGGCCGAGCGGGGCGAGGAACGCCGTCTACAGGTCGGCTCGGGGGAGCGGAGCGAAAAGATCCGCACCTACAACTATCCCCAAAACCGGATTACCGACCACCGCATTGGGCTCACCCTTTACCACCTGGACACCATCGTGAATGGCGACCTGAACGAGATCATCGACGAGTTGGCGACGACGGAACAGGCGGAGCGGTTGCAGCGTCTGGGGGAGTAGCCACTTGGGAACATGACACAGGTCCAAGAGGCTCTCAGGCAAGCGTCTCAGACTCTGCGCAATGACGGGGTAGAGTCACCCCGGCTGGACGCGGAACTGTTGCTGGTCCACGTTCTGGGTGTGAAGCGTGCCTCGATCCTGGCCTGGCCCGAACGCCGGCTGACCCCCAAGGAGTTCACTGCCTATCGCGACTTGGTCGCCCGCCGGGCTGCCCGTGAACCACTGGCCTACATCGTCAGCCACCGCGAGTTTTTCGGCCTCGACTTTGCAGTGGATTCCCGTGTCCTCATCCCCAGGCCTGAAACAGAGTTCCTGGTCGAACGTGCACTGCATATCGCCCAAACGTTGATCAAGCCGCGCGTCGCTGATCTGGGCTCTGGGAGTGGGGCCATCGTCGTGTCACTGGCCGTGCACCTTCCCAGTGCCATCCTCTACGCCCTCGACGGCTCGGCAGGCGCGCTGGCCGTGACTGCCGACAATGCCCGTCGCCATGGCGTGGAGGATCGCATCTGTTGCCTGCTGGGGGATCTGCTAAGACCCCTCCCTGAACCGGTCGACCTGATCACCGCCAACCTGCCCTACGTCACCACAGAAGAGTGGGAGGCTCTGCCGCCGGAGATCCGCCGTTATGAGCCCCGCGCCGCGCTCGATGGTGGTCCGGATGGATTGGCCCTCATCCGCCGTCTGCTTTTGGCAGCCGGCTCGTATCTGCGCCCTGGTGGCGCGGTTCTCGTCGAGATCGGTGCGAGCCAGGGTGCGGCTGTGACGGCCCTGGCTCAGCAGAGCTTCGCTCACGCCCGTGTGCGGCTGTGGAAGGACTATGCCGGGCTGGACAGGTTGGTCGCGGTCAACACCGGCGAGAGCTGACGGGCGCCGGCCCAGCCCGAGCGCATCGGCCACGACACCTGGGGCCAACCAGACGGCGGAACGAGAAGGGAGTTCCATAATGGCGGAGGAGCCGAAAGAGACTTCCGGTACAAGCGCGCCTGAGCCAGGCGGGTCGGCAGCCCAACCCTTCCCCGGCGCTGAGCCGTTCTGGACCTTTCGCGGCTATCAACTGCGGCCCGGCGACTTTACCACCGCCATGGTCCATCTGTTCCGGGCCGAAGTGCAGCGGGCCAATGTCTGGCGGCAGCGGCTGGATACGACCACCAATTGGGCTGTGCTGACCACCGGCGCGGCCATCTCCTTCGCTTTTAGTCGAACCAACGTCGATGATAGCCGGGTGATCATCCTCAATGTCCTGCTGATCACCCTGTTCCTATACATCGAGGCTCGTCGCGACCGCTACTACGAGCTCTTCAGCTCCCGCGTGCGACTGATGGAGACCGACTTTTTCGCCACCATGCTGGTGCCTCCCTTCCACCCTGCCGCCGATTGGGCCGAAAGTCTGGCAGAGAACCTGCTCCATCCCCAGTTCCCGGTTTCCATGTGGGAGGCTCTCGGCCGGCGCTTGCGCCGCAACTACTTGTGGATCTACTTTGTCCTGGGGCTGGCCTGGCTCGCCAAGATCTGGCTACATCCCTCACCGGCGATGTCCTGGTCCCAATTTGTCTTCCGGGCTGCCATCGGTCCCGTGCCGGGCAGTCTGGTGCTGGCTGCCGGGCTGGTTGTCAACGGCACGCTGCTGATTCTCGGGCTGCTGACGGTGGGTTTACAGCAAGCGACTGGCGAGGTGCTACCGCGCTATGGGGTCTTTGCACGACCAGGGCTCGCCAGCCATCGGCCATCTCCGGCCGGTGGGTGGCGGGCATGGTTTCGTCCCAGCCGGCGCCGGCAGCAGTTCCTGGCCTACATCGTCACCGATCAGCCCGAGCTGGCGTCAGAGCGAATCATGCGCGAGCTAAACCGGGGGGTAACCGCGCTGAGTGGCACAGGCATGTACACCCATCAACCGCACTCGATCCTCATGTGTGCGCTGACGGTGACCGAAGTGGCCCATCTCAAAGCTGTGGTCAGTGCTGTGGACTCCAAGGCATTTGTCATTGTGTCGCCCGTCCAGGAAGTGCTCGGGGTAGGCTTTTCGCCGTTGCGCGAAGAGCCAGGGTCGTCGTGAGAAGCTATTTCCTTGTTGTGGCCGGCCTCTGATCGAGCCACTCCGCGTCACTTGTAGGCCACGACCCCAAACGCCTCCGGCCTGCGCACGATCCGCGAAAAACCCGCATCCTGCAACCGGCGCACCACCCCGCGGGCCACATTGCGACCCGAGCGGCTGTCCAGGTCGCCAATGTAGTGAAACAGGCATCCTCCGCGCTTGAGCACCCGAAGGGCTTGCCGGTAGAACGCCCCCGAGTACAGTTCTCCCGCCAGGCTGAAGGTGGGAGGATCGTGGACGATCCGGGAGAACGTTCCGTCCTCAAACCCCTCAATCTCGTCAAAAGAGTCGCCGATGGTCTGCTCGATGCGGGGGTTCTCAAAGAGCAACCGGGACCACGGATTGAGCCGGGCTACCTCCAGAACGGCTGCATCCAGCTCGATGGTCACTACTGTTTCGGCGGTCCGGGCCGCTTCGATGGCGGTGTAGCCCAATCCGGTGCACGTATCCAATACCCGTCCCTTGAGTGGGACAACCGTGCGGATTTTCTGCAGCGTATCCTGGTGCGGATCGGTCCCCTGGACGCGGTGCATGGGAATGCCAGAGACCAGCAGGGTGGGGGCCCGGCGGGTGGGCATCAAGCTGTAAAAGCGGTTCAAGCGTTCGGAGAAGCGGTGGATCTTGTTCGCTTCGCTGTTCTCGATTACGAAGCAGGTCAACTCGTTGTCGGCGATTGCATGCAAGTGCTCCCACGCCAGCCGCTGCCCATCCGGCAACGCCAGCCCATCTGGCTCCAGACCCACTTCGCGAACGGTCAAGCCCAGGTCGAGCGAGGTGAAAGCCCGGCTTGCGCCCTCCTGGCGGGCCTGGAGCACGGGCTTGACCTGCACGTGAGACAGGACAATCGGTTCGCTCATCTTCTAGACCAAGACGGAACAGGGTGGGTAACCCTGTCTTGTCAGGCTATCATCTCAGGCCGGAGAACAGGTCGTGGCCCCCATCGTCGCCGCCGATGGTGCTCTCGGCCAGTTGGAAACACTCCCATGCCTGCAACTCGCGCATCAGCTCCGCCGGTAGAACGGCGAAAAAGCTATCGGGCTTGATCTGGGTAGCATGGCATTGGAAAGCCATCCGCTTCGTATCCCAGAAATCCGCCACCCCAATGTCCGTGGTGCATGCCTCGTCAGGCAACCCAAACGGGCTGTCCAGGCGCTGCTTCAGCCGCTCGGGCACTTCCAGGCCCAGCTCATCCATTTTGGCGATGACCGCCCGGAAGAATCGGCGCGGGATGGCCGTATAGTACAGCTTCTGGGGCCGATGCGGCGCCAAACCGGCCGCTACCTGCTCGGGATACGCCGCCGCGTCGCCAGCGGCAGCCACGGCCGCAGTGGTAAGTTGGTGCACGGCGATGTGATCGGGATGGCCGTAACCGCCCGTCTCGTCGTGGGTCACTACCACCTGCGGGCGCTCGCAGCGGATGATCGCCACGATCCGGCCTACGGCCTCCTTGGGGTCGGCCATGGCCAGGGCACGGGGGTCCCGGTTCTCGGGGGTGCCGGCCATCCCCGAGTCGCGGTACCCCAGAAAATGGAGAGAATCGACCCCTAAGGTGTGACAGGCACAGCGCAACTCGTCCTCTCGCACCTGGCCCAGCCGTTCCGGGGTGGCCAGCGCAGGGTCGCTGATCTCTCCCGCCTCGCCGCGCGTAGCGCAAACCAGCACCACCCTCACGTCGGGATCGGCGCCATAGCGAACCATCGTCCCGCCGATGCCAAAGGTCTCGTCGTCGGGGTGGGCAAAGACGGCCATCAAGGTCAACGGGTTTTTAGAGTGAGTCGACATGTCTCCTGAACCTCTGACTCCCCGCAGGGAATGAAGGACTTGAGCACCCATCATAGCACACGTCCCTGTCCCTGACAAGATCCAAGACTGAACGAGACCCCGGGCATCTCCGAAGCCTCATGGCAGTGTGTGCAAAAACAGTAATTGACGCTGTAATGCTCATGTGGTATGCTTATCTACAATAGACTCACTCAAGAGGAGGAACCTATGGACGAGTTGATCAAGCAGGTAGCGAGCGCGGCGGGCATCAGCCCCGATCAGGCCAAGAAGGCAGTTCAGGCGATGTTGGACTATGTGAAAAAGCAGTTGCCGGTGCCGATTGCGGCGCAGGTAGAGGCGGCCATGAAGGGTGACCTGAGCGGCATCGAAGGCATGCTCGGCGGCCTGGGCGGGATGTTCGGCAAGAAGTAGACATCCCACACTGCCCGACCCAGCGGCAACGCCATCCACGTTGTGGCCAACGGCATCCGCGGTGGACCAACTGGGCTTTAGTCTATACCGAGCGGACTCGCCACAAGCGACGGCAGTCCAGATGAACCCAACGATCATCGATAGCAAGGCGCCACCCAGCAGTCTGATGGGTGCCACCTACGACTACTCCGACACGACGGCCGCCCCCGGGCACACGTACTACTACTGGTTCGATGCGGTAAGCATCCATGGCCTGATCGCCCGCCACGGTCCTATCTGCGCAGGCTGGAATCGCGCGTAGCTGCCGATCATCTTCAGGCAGCAATAGACTACGTGCGCCCGGTCCGAGCCTGCTATCCTCGGGGCTCGGACCGGGCCGCCCTAGTTGACCATTCCTCTTGATTCCGGTACAATGCAGGCATGGACCTGTTTGACCGCGCCCGCAAAGAACAGATCGAGCGGGAGGCGCCCCTGGCCGCCCGGCTGCGCCCACGGACGCTGGACGAGTTCGTGGGCCAGGAACACATCGTTGGACCTGGCCATTTGCTGCGCCGTGCCATCCAGGCCGATCAGTTGTCGTCGGTCATCTTCTACGGGCCGCCGGGCACCGGCAAGACGACCCTGGCCATGGTCATCGCCAACACCACTCGCAGCCACTTTGAGATCCTCAACGCCGTGCTGGCCGGGGTAGCCGATATCCGCCGGGTGACCGACGAGGCACAGAAACGGCGTGCCCTGTATGGCCAGCGCACCATCCTCTTTGTGGACGAGGTCCACCGCTGGAACAAGGCTCAACAAGACGCCCTTTTGCCCTGGGTGGAGAACGGCACCGTTATCTTGATCGGCGCGACAACAGAGAATCCCTACTTTAGCGTGAACCGCCCCCTGGTCAGCCGCAGTCGCATCTTTCAGTTTCGGTCACTGACGGAAGCCGACCTGTGTGCCATCGCCCGCCACGCTCTGGCCAATCCCGAACGGGGCTATGGCCGATTGACGGTGCGACTCGATGACGACGCCCTGGCTCACCTGGTGGACGTCGCCAATGGCGATGCGCGAGGCGTGCTGAACGCCCTGGAATTGGCTGTCGAGACCACCCCACCGGACGCGGAAGGGGTTATCGTCGTGGATATGGCCGTGGCCGAGGAAAGCATCCAACGCCGGGCGGTTCTCTACGACAAGGATGGCGACTACCACTACGACACCATCAGCGCTTTCATCAAGTCGCTACGCGGGTCGGATCCCGATGCGGCGCTGTATTGGATGGCCAAGATGGTGTATGCGGGCGAGGACCCGCGTTTCATATTTCGTCGCATGCTCATCTTTGCCGGCGAGGACGTGGGCCTGGCCGACCCCAACGCCCTCCGCGTGGTCATTGCCTGCGCCGAAGCCTTTGACCGGGTTGGCCTGCCAGAAGGCCGCTTTCACCTGGCCGAGGCCGCCCTGTATCTGGCCACCGCCCCCAAGTCCAACTCAGCCCTGGGCTTCTTTGATGCCCTGGCGCTCGTGGAGAAGGAACGAGAGGGGGAAGTGCCGACACACCTCAAGGACGCCAGCCGCGACACCGAAGGCTTCGGCCACGGTCAGGGTTACCTTTACCCTCACGCCTACCGCGATCACTGGGTGGCCCAGCAGTACTTGCCCGACACGCTCCAGGGCCGGGTCTTTTACCAACCCAGCGACCAGGGCCACGAACGCGCCATCCGCGACGAGGTGGCCCGCCGCCGAGAGGCCCAATTGGCGGCGATGGTAGAACGGCAAAGCGAGCCCGCAATCCTGACCTATTTCGTGGGGGAGCGAGCCTCCGATCGCTGGCTGCAGCGGACCCTCAGCAACGCCGGGGAGCGATTGGGCCGCACCCGCGACCGGGTGCTGGGCGCCGCCCATCTTCAGCGCCATCACACGGTCCTCGATCTCAACGCCGGCTCCGGTCTGCTGACGTGGGAGATCCTTCGTCGCACGCCGGAGGGCGGGACGTGGGCGTTGGTCCGCGACCGCCAGACGGGGGATGGGCTGCGCCAGCAGGCGCAGCGTTTGCCGGAACTGGAGCGGCCGGTGGTGCTGGTGAGCGACCCATGGATGATCCCCGGGAGAATCCTGGAGGAAGTGCCCGAGCTCCTGACCCTGCGCGGCGAAGCCGGCCTCCGCTTCGACGCTATCGTCGGACGTAATGCCCTGGGGCCGGTGGCCGACAAGGGCACCGCGCTGCGCTTGCTGACTGCGTGGTTGCGCCCCGGTGGGTGCCTTAGCCTGGTCGACACGGTCGTCCGGCACAGCCAACGGCTCTACCAGCTCGTGGACCTCGCGCCGGTGAGCGAGGATCTTCGCCGACGCATCGTCGAAGCCGAAGAGTCGATCTATGCCAATCTCGACGATCCTCTGGTCAATTGGGATGGAGCCGATCTGCAGAAGGCACTGGAGGCGGCCGGATTCGAGGGCATCGTCATCCAGACGGAAGATGATACGGGGGACATGCTCATCAGCCCGCTGACCGTCGATCGATGGTTTTCGCAAGAGGCAGGCCTGGCACGCCCCTCCTACGCCCAGCACCTGCTACGTTGGATCACAACGGCCGAGCTCGCCGAGGTCCAGGCCCTGTTCCACCAGCAACTCACCGGCCAGATCGTCCCCTGGCGGAGCCGCCTCGCCTTCTTCTCTGGGAAAGTCCAGCCGCAAACTGCACGAATGTCATGAATGTCTGCTCAACTCATGTAATCCGTGCAATTCGTAGCAACCTTTCACTCTCCAGCGACGAAACTGAGGATGAGGCCGTGGACCACCTGCTCCACCGGGGCCTTGTCGTCGGTAAAGACGGTGGTCGGCTGGGTGAATTCTGCGGCGCGGGCGATAGAGTCCCCGGCAACTCTCTGTAGGATCGGTTGGCTCATCAGCCCGGCGTTGGCGCTCAGGTTCTCCAGGCGGGTCGGCTGCTTGGTTGCCACGACCAGGACGTTGATCAGGTCAAAGCCCGGCTGTGCCAAGTCCACGGTATAGACGTTGGGAAACACGGCTTTAAGCGTGCTTGCCAGCACCTGCACCAGGCTCCAGTCGGTGCGCGTGCGGCCCACGTTGATGGCCACCACCCCATTGTCCGTCAGGTGGTCGCGTACCTGCTCGAAGAACTCGCGGGTGGTCAGGTGAAATGGGATGTAGGGCGGGCGGTAGGCGTCGATGGCGATGACGTCGTACTTTCGGGGGCTATTGGCCAGGAAATAGCGCCCATCTTGGGCCACGGCGTTGAGGTTCGGCTCGTTCATGTCGAAATACTCGCGGCCTACTCGGATGATCTCGGGGTCGATCTCGGCGCCGTCAATGGGAATAGGGCCGTAGACCGCCGTGTATTGCTTCGGCTCCGTTCCCGCTGCCGAGCCGATGACAGCCAAACTTTGCACCTCGTCAGCCGTGTAGGGTGGGTTGTTGAAAAACGGTGCAATCAGAAAATAGTCCCAGATTCCTCCCACCAACACCGAGTTGGGGTCATAGATGGAGTGGATCCCCTGCCCCTCGTTGAGCTTGAGCCAGACCTCGTCGCCCCATTGTACCACCTGGATATAGTTGTACGCCGACTCGTCCTCGTAGATGAGTTCGCCCTGGGTGATCGGCTTGATGATGCCCGCTGGAAAGGCCAACACCAGGATCACCAGTACAACCGGCATCAGCAGATAGGGCAGCGCACGCCGTTTGAGGGTCCAGAACAACCCCACCAGCGAGATGGCCAGCAATACGGAAGAAAAGAAAAAGAACGTGTTCCGTGTACCTATGGTGGGAATAAGGACCAGCACAGGCAGGAACGTACCCAGAATGCTGCCTAATGTAGACAGGGCATACAGCCCACCGGCGACCTTGCCGGCAGATTCTACGTCGGCATCCTGCATGGTCAGACGAATGGCAAACGGTGAGACGCAGCCGAGCAAGGTCACCGGTACGGCCAAGAGAGCCACCGTGCCCAGGAGCGAGCCGGCCAGAAGCCCAACGCTGTACTCGGCAAACCCCTGCACCGACCACAGCAATACCGGACGCGCAACAAAAGGCACCAGCCCGATGAGAAACGCAGCCCAGGCGGTGATCTGGTACAGAACCCGGGCGTGGGGCCGCCGGTCTGCCCATTTCCCGCCGATGTAGTAGCCCACCGTCAAGTAGACCAACACCGTACCGATCAGCACGGCCCAGATAATGATCGAATTGCCGAAGTATGGATCAAGCAGCCGCGACGCCGATAACTCAACTCCCAGACTGGTCATGCCACTGATAATAACCACAAGCAATAACAGTACTCGTTTGACGTTCACATACTTCTCCCCAGGCCGGATCTCAACATCGAATGCCGATTACCAAGACGGAACCAAGACCTTGGGCATTCTATCATCGTTGATTCGGCTTGGCAAACGACCTTGACGGTGTGTCGATTTGCTGGTATAGTGGCCGCAGCCGTGTTGGCCAACGAGACGTACGTCCTTCGTCAAGAGGTAACAGGTGTGTCAGGGCAGATCCTGGATTCCATGGAAGTCACAGTGCGTGCTTTCGACGGTTCCCTTGCGCACGCCGCAGGAGTGCTCTCGGTTGAGAAGGCTACGTTCAACGAGTCCCCCTATTCCGCCAAAGAGGTCCGCGCCCTGCTGACGGCGGGCCCGCAGCGTGCCTGGCTGGCTCTGGAGGGAAGCAGCGTCGTGGGTTTTGTGATCGCTTTTCTCACCACTGGCCTGCGCGGATCGTGGTGGGAGATCGACCTGCTGGCCGTCCATCCAACGTGGAGAGGGCGGCGCCTGGCAGACCGGCTCATCCAGGCCGCCATGGCCTTCGGCTCCGGTCTGGCCTGGCAGGCACGGGCCGTGGTGGCCGACGATAACAACGCCTCTAAGCGGTCTTTTGCGCGAGCCGGGTTTCGGGCGGCGCCCGGGACATGCAACCTTCTGATCTGTCGCCCTCAGGAACATCCCTGTCAGCCGCGGCCGGTGGCGCATGTGGTTGTCAGGGAAGAGTCCAGGTCTACCTTAACGCTTCTCTCGGCCGAATGGGCCGGCATGCCGGCCGGCAACGCAGAGCTCATCGAAGTGCAGACGCTGCTGTACCACGGTGTTTGGATCGAATCCCTCCAGGCTCCAACGCGCGTGGCCCGAGAGGCATTGATCCAGCGCGGGGTAAATCGGGCCAGGGAAGCGGAGCTGGACGAAATTGGCGCCATGGCCCCGTCCAGCGACCGGCGCCTCCAGCAGGCGCTTCGAGTTGCGGGCTTTCGCTCGCTGGGCGAATTCCGCTGGCTCACGGCACCGCTACCCCTGCCTGGGCCAGAGTTCTCCACCGAATTGAGGGCTGCAGGCAGGGGCCTGATCACCGGAGGCCAGCAACCAGCGGCAAATGAGCAAGTGAGCGCGGAACAAATCGAAGGGTGACCATGTCTGGCTTGACCACTCGTCGCAGGCTGGCCTGCTGGGCACCACGGCTGGCGGTGGCCCTGGTTCTGGTGGGTGTGATCGTATTGTTGGCCGCTTGGGGACGGCCGCTCTACGACCTGATGGCGAACCAGGAGCAGG
>Ga0315286_10006568_pt1 | contig 11333 bp, 8 predicted proteins | sample YL17G10_0_MG_FD_205038 | JGI IMG/M metagenome (GOLD analysis project Ga0315286, IMG submission 205038) | Sediment microbial communities from Yellowstone Lake, YNP, Wyoming, USA - YL17G10_0 | ecosystem: Environmental > Aquatic > Freshwater > Lake > Sediment | place: USA: Wyoming | collected...
TCTTAGAATCCTCTTTAACCTCAAAGATTTTGTGCTTTGCCCATTCTTTCTGCCACTTTTGCTCAATTTCTGCAAAATTTATACCCTCTTCTTTTTCTTCTGTCATGTTTCATCAAGTTAAATTTTATTTAAATTCCTTTGGATTTCAAAAACTGCCTGAATGAAGGAATCAAAAATTCAGATTGATTATAAGGCGTTATCGCTGGCTCTACGCCGTTAGGATATACTTGAAACATCCTGCAAGTATCGCTTAATTTCTCAGTTCCATTTTCATGCAGAATCTCCCTGAAAGTGTAAATCTCACCAGATCCGCAACCCTGCTTACCAGTACATTTATACGCTTTCCCTTTGAATCTCAGTATGTCAGAAAGTGAACTTTCTAAGCATCCTAAAAATCTGCTGATTTTTTTGATATTGTCAATTGTCATTTGCATGCCCCCCAGAAAAATTATGAAGAGCGTGCTACAAGAGCACGACTACCAAAACTAAGACTAGAAGCAACATGTGCAGCAAAGTTGTTTTGGCGTTCTTCATGTCTTTTTCACGAAAGACTGGTTTAAAAATATTTCTTATATCAGAAATACTAATATTTCTGAGCCAAGGAAACACCTATTTCCTGGGCCCTAAAAAGCCGAAGCTTTTTTTGATTCTTATAAAGAGAAAATTTAAAAGACATCTTAATTTCAATGTAATATGCTCCTGTAGCTCAGCCTGGATAGAGCACCTGCCTTCTAAGCAGGGGGTCGCAGGTTCAAATCCTGTCGGGAGCGTATCCTTCTATTAATCAGGATTTTTCAAATCTCAAGAAATTCAAGGAATTTCAGGAGCCCTAAAAGCTTTGCTTTTTTGGCCTGCCGGGAGCGTTTCTTTTTCTTTAGAAGATGACAAGGCCTAAAGTAGGCAATAACCCAAAAAATATCATGAGAAGTATTATCAATATCTCATGAATTAGTTTATTTTTGATGTCGCTTTTGTCTAGATCTATGAAAATAAATTCAAGAAGGATTAATATGAAAACTATGAAATAAAGGACCCCTATCGTCAAGGAAACATATTTTGATATCAGCAGACCAATGGTGTTGAATATGAACGCTGAAGCTGCAGATGAACAAATTCTATTGATTATAACATATCTCTTAAGAGTCTGATGAGTCAATATCTTGGAGCTGGAGATCATTGCGCCTATAACAAAAGGAATTGCAAGAACAAGCTGGATTGCCATTATTTTATATGCAAGCAGCTCAGATTTTATTGTCAATATCAAAATAAAGATAGTAATTACAATCCCAAGAAGTCTTGAGCTTATCGCAACTTCCATTGACGATCGGTTTTCTACTGGTTTTGCCATGTCTCCTCTTTTTATGATAAGTTGAATAGAATTTAATTTAAAAATCTACTCATATCTCAAAGCATCTACGGGCTTCATCTCGCTTGCTGACCTTGCTGGAGCAGCTCCTGAAATACAGCCTATAAGGAATGCAAATGCTAATCCCCCAAAAATTAATCCTGGAGTTATTGAAGCTCTGAACATATCAACTCCTTGGCTTATCGCAGCCAGTTCAGCGGCTTTTGCCATCCCTAATCCGATAGCCACTCCGACTATCCCTCCGACCATTCCATACAACCCTGATTCAATCATAAAAATTGCAAGAATATGCGAATTTCTCGCGCCAATCGCTTTCATAACCCCTATCTCATGAGTTCTTTCCAGAACAGATGTGTACATTGAGTTCATTATCCCAACTCCTCCGACAACCAATGAAATTGCAGAGATTGCAATAAGCACAATACCGACAATATTCAAAATGGTATTGACTTGCGCAATAAGCTGTTCAAAAGTTTGAACCTGAAAAGTCTCCTCTCCTTTCTTCTCATCCCTAAACTTTCTCAGATCTTTTTTGATTGATTCAGCAACATTATTTACATCAGTTCCAGATTTTGTCTGTATGTAGAGATAGTCAATTTTATCTGGTTCATTGTAGACCTCTCTTGCAACTTCGATAGGAATGTAAATCTGGGTATCATCTCCCTGATTTCCAAGCTTTTTGATTATTCCAATAACTTTGAAATCCTGATCTTCAATGGTGATTTTATTTCCAACCTTGACTCCTTTATCAAAAAGTCCTTTTGGCTGCCCTATTAAGTAACCGATATTTGCACTGTACTTATCCCCGTTCTTTAGGGCTCTTCCGAATTCAGCCTCAAAGCCCTGCATGTCCTCAAAAACTTTTGCAGTTTCATCAGTGGGCATTCCTACGAGAAAAGTGTATTTTGTCTGATCGCCGAACTTTATCTTGCCCATTTTTGTAAGAAGTTCAGTTGCGACATCTACCCCGCTAGATTTCTGGATTATTTCAAGATCATCTTTAGTCAATGGCTTTGCTGCAAAAGCAGAGCCCATTATCCCCATAGCCCCTTCTCCCCCGCCTGCAGTTACCATAAGCTTATTTGTTCCTAATCTTGAGAACTGCTCGTTTATTGCTGTTTGCATACCCTGCGTAACTGAAATCAGGGCTATTACAGAAGCAACTCCGATAAGAATTCCGAGAATAGTAAGCCAGCCCCTTATCTTTCTATGGGTAAAATTTCTCCAGATATAGATAATGTAATCTTTTATCATTATTTAACATTCTAAAAAGCAATTATTTCTTTTTGAAAATTGAGGAGATTATATTTTTTGCCTTCTGTCTCCAGCTTTTGATTAAAAGCACAAGCACGAGGAATAAAATGATTATTGTTGTAATAATCCCCATTAATGGGCTTTTCTTACCCAGCTCGGCTGAAGAAAGCATCCTTAAATTTACATTTACATTCTCAGAGTAATCATTGTTCAATGCATCTCTGAATGAAATTTTCAATGGAATGTCAAAATCTTTGCCTGTCTTAGCTGAAAGCTTGAAGGTTGCGGTCCCAAAATCATCCGAGTCAATATCTCCGATGTAAACAACATCGCTTGAAAGAACTTTAAACTTGTCAGAATCCATAATTTCAACTGTCGCAAATTTCAAATTTGTCAGTCCAGTATTTGTTATCCTGATATCAACATCCCCTATACTGTTTAATTTAGATACTTCTGTAGAATCAATGGAGATAATCAATTCAGGCTTGCTGCTCACTTCAATTGAGATTAATCCTGTCTGAGTATAAGGTGTTCCTAGATTGTCGGTATAAGTCAATGTGAATGGAACTTGATAGATTCCGCCTTTTGAGCCAGGCATGGCTTTTATGTTGAACATCAAATCAGCAATTCCCCCGGATTCTATGAACTTCAATTTTTTCTCGGCAACTTCTCCTGAAGAGGTTATGTCAGATGAAAGATTCAATTTTATGTCAATATCTTTCATTGCAGAATCTGCAAGATTTTCCAATGTAAAAAGCAAGACTGCGTCTTTTCCTGGAGAAATCGCTTCAGGCTGTGTCTTTATTCCCCTGATGTTCAAGGTAGGATATCTAGTCTGAATGAGGATTGGAATTTTTTGAACCTTCCAGCTTCCTGATGAAGGATCACCTGTGCACCATACTTGTAACTCGCTGCTTCCCTGCACTGCTTTTTGATCAACTTGCAGATTGAATTTGAAAACACCTGAATCTCCAGGATTTAATTTACCATAGCTTATTTGTGAACTGCCCTGATAAACTGAAAATGGAAATTCTGGCTGAAGCTTGCATGTTGCATCACTCATTGAAGAGATTCCTTGATTGTCAACTTTAATCCATAAGTCAAATTGCTCTCCTGGAGAGACTGGATAAGGCTCATATTTCAGGGGAGTTATTGCAAAATTAGAAGTTCCTGGAATTATGGGTGTTGAAGTTATCATGTCAACTGCCAAAACAGTTGAAATGTTAATTAGCAGAATAATGCCCAGAATAATGCCTAAATTCATCCCTCTTTTCATGTTAATCTTAATATTTCTCTTCCTTAAAAGGTTTACTTTTTTATATTATGTCCTGACCAAAGGAATCTTTTTGAGGCCTGATGATCATGGGCAATTTCTCCATCAATAATGTTTATCTTTTTATGGGCATAATTTGCAATGTATGGATCGTGAGTAACTATTATTATGGTTTTTCCGAATTTCTGATGCAGCTCAACGAACATCTGCATTATTTTATGGCCGGTCTTGCTATCCAAGTTTCCTGTAGGCTCATCAGCAAGAATTATGTCCGGATTATTTGCCAAAGCTCTTGCAATTGCAATTCTTTGGGTCTCTCCGCCCGAAATCTGTGTTGGAAGATGCTTCTTTCTGTGACCCATCCCAACCTCTTCAAGCAGTTTATTGGCTCTTTCAATCCTATTAACTGAATTTTTATTTTGAAAAATCATGGGGAAAGTTACATTTTCAATTGCATTCAAAGTGGGAATCAGATTAAATGCCTGAAATACAAATCCTATTTTCTTTCCCCGGATAGTTGCTAAATCTGATTCAGACATTTTCTCAATATTATGGCCATCCAATTCAATATGGCCCCTTGTTGGAATATCCAAAGCCCCAACTAGGTGCATTAGCGTTGATTTTCCTGAGCCAGAAGGTCCTTGAATTGAGACAAAATCTCCTTTGTAAATATCAAGATTTATTCCATGCAAAGCTGTAACCTCTACACCATCAAGATGATATGACTTCCAGACATTATGCAAATGCAAAATCGGTCTCTCTTTCTCTCTTTCACTAGAAAATCCTTTAGATTTTCTGTGCACCAAAAATCCCTGATTTTTCAGTGTTTTCATAATCTTTAGAATATGATAATCTTTAAAAGAATATCTTTCTTTAGTTTTTTGTCGCGCGGATGGCTCAGCGGCTACGGCGGCTGCCTGCAGAGCAGCTTTTCGAGGGTTCGAGTCCCTCTCCGCGCTTATATCCAGATAGGTTCAACGTATGGGCTCAATAAAACAGCCTAACAAATCATAATAAAAAATGGGTGTTTTCAAAACAATAAAAGAATGGCTAATAATAGTCGAGCATGAAAGAAGTCTCCATATTCAGCCATTTATTATCTTTCTAGTCTCAGCTTTGTTATATGAGCTCTTCATTTCTATAAATGGGAATATAGACTATAACGTTGGGCTTATCGTAACAGGAACGCTTGCATTAATCTTTATGATTATTGCAATTCTCTCTGGGCTTGCTTTTCTTGCAGGCACAATTGCAGATTTGGTAGTTTATTTAAAATATAAATTAAAATAAGAATACTATTTATTGTATTTGTCAATAGTTTTATTTATGAAATTATGCGTCCAGCCTTTTCTTGAAAAATCATCCAGAATTCTTTCTCTTGAATAACCTGCATTGACCCTTGATTTTATGAGATTCTTAATCTTATCCACCCCTTCTCTACTTACAAAAAGTAGATTGATTATGGTCTTTAACAAATTAATCATTCCTTGAAGAATTTGACTGCTCTGCATAGCCATAACAAATAGAACAAATGCCAAAATCACTGCAGCAAATTCGATAATCTGCTGTACGATTGCAGTAATTTGGATAGGTAGGATTGAAGCAGGCTGCAATGGCTTGCATTCCTTGAAATTGTAGCAGTATTGTCCGCTAGGACATTCCGAATCTATTGTGCATTCCCTTTCCTTGCATGATTTTCCATTGTAACAATATTCTCCAGTAGGGCATTGTTCATCTCTTTTGCATTCTTTTATCTTTTTGCAGTTATTGCCCTTGAAGCAATAGTATCCTTCTGGACATTGAGTATCTTCCTTACAAGTTAACAGCTTGCATACCCCGGATAGGCATGTCAAGTTTGCACTGCAGTAACTATCATCAGCACACGGAGCTCCTATTCCGCCTCCACCGCCAGGTGGCTGTCCTCCGCCACCTCCGCCTGGAGTCACAAATCCAAAGCTGAAGACATGCTCCAAACTTGAAGGATTGATGTTTCCTGAACTGTCATTACATTTGTAATAAACATGCACCGTTCCTCCGGCATTCGAGCCCATAATCAAAGTTGTATGACTTAATCCGCCTGTTGCAGTAAACAAAGTTCCCTGACTGAAATTAAATCCAGAGATTATGCTATATCTGCAATTAGCATTTTCATTTGTTGAAATATTCACAATTACGCTGACTGTTCCTGCAGGGAACAATGCATTTTGTGCAGGATAAATTATTGTTATGTTTGGCGGGATAATGTCTGGACATGAATCTGTCATTCCATCTAAATTGAAATCAGCAAATTTACACAATCCGTTCAATCCTGAACAGACAAACAATGCAGTTGAACTTCCTTGAACAATATCTCCTTCAGTATTTTCAGTTGCTCTGACAAAAAGATTGTATTCTCCATCTCCAAGCAATCCTAAACTGACATAGCCATAGCAATTGTTCAATGATGCCGCAAATGTTCCAAGACTAATTTCCGAAGACAAATTCCTTGCAATGACTTCGCAATTGCCCAAGGAATCAGTTGAAACAACATTGAATGAAGCATTAACTCTCAAAGTCTCAGAAGGTCTGTAAAATGGAGGCGATTTGTCAATAACTATTGAGACTGAAGATGGAATGATATTCAGACTGAATTGCTTTGTAAGAGGAGTTCCAACATTTGAATAATAATCCTTGGGAGTTACATTAACATAATAAATTCCCTCAATTGATGGAGTAAATGATGCTCTGCAATCATTCGAATCTGAAGGATTGAATGTTGCTGTTCCATAAACTTTCCAGGAGCATAAGCCCAATTGATTATTGTCTGAAATATTTGCCCTCAAATAAACGCTCTGACCATATTCCAATGCACCATTTTCAGGAATCGCTTTTATCAATTGAGCAGCCGGGGCAATATTCTCATCCACTTCATGATAAACATAATTGTTCAATGAGATTATCGAATTTTCCTCTTCTGCATAGGTCATTTCATAGGTCGAGCTTGCTAAGGTGCTGTTTGATCTTATTAAAAATGAAAAGGTATAACCACTTAGAAGGCTTGCATGATTTGAATTAAGGACAAAACCATTTGCAGTCTGTGTTATTGTGAAACTTCCTGCATTTGCTCCTGAAAGAGATGCAGTAGACAAATCAAAAGCTGATTTGTTGAAAGGCTTTGAAGCTGTTCCAAGAGTCCATTGTGCGTTAGTTGACATTGAATCCATCTTGAATGTAATATTGTACCATTCAGACTTTCTTACCTGAACAGTATAAGACTGAATGTAAGCATCTGAAACTGAATTTAATGACATGCTGGACATCACTGGCAATGCAATAGGGCTTGTTCCGGAGATAGTTGCAAGATTGCATATTGCATTGCACGAATCATCATAGCAGTCTGTTTTTCCGTCGGCATCATTGTCAAAATTATCATAGCAATCAGCTAAAGTAGACTCAGAAGCCTTGCATAAAACATTTGTTCCATTGACTTTTCCGCCAATTTGATTGTCACAGGATGGATGATCTTCGCAATCTGACTGACCATTTGCATTATTATCTAAAATATCATCACAAATTTCAATAGGAGAGCAAAGTGATCCTGCTAAGCTCCCAATCATCCCCATACAATTAGCATCAGCACAATCTATTCCGCCAGAATAATCATTATTCAATCCATCAGCGCAAGAATTCCAAGTTACATTTTCTTCATTCTTGCAAGCGCCTAAAGAACATAAATCAAACTGCTTAAAGCAGCTAAGGTCTGAGCAATCAGTCAAGCCATTCACATCATTATCAAAAGTGTCTGAGCATCTTGCTGAATCATTTAACAATGAATCTGCAGGATTATATTCTGATGCAAAGCATCCCTGCAAAGGATTTGCAGGATTCACAACTCCTGAACAATCTGGATCAGCACAATCTTTTCCAGTAGATAAATTCTGAATATAAGCTGCCCCATTGAAATAATAGGCATCTAGGTCATTGTCAATTCCGTCAAAGCACCATGATGCATTTAAGGATTCAGTTGTAGGAGTTTTTGTTCCGGTCTTGCAGTCATAATCATCATAATCTGCATAATTTACAAATGTTTGATTGAAGTATGTTTGATAAGCTGCAGAGTTTGAAGACCAGCCAGCGTGAGGCATTCCTGATGCGTCTTTATCAAAGTCATTGTCAAATTCATCTGAGCAATTTCTTTCCCTCATCAATTGACATTGTTTCCCTTGTGAATTAGTCTGATTTTCGCAATCCTCATCAGGATTGTAATCAATTCCAATTCCGAAATATCCCCCCCATCTGCAGTCTATTCCTAAGCCATGTGAATTATTTCCAACATAATTGTCATTGTAATAGCCCGTAATTTTAATCGCATCCCAATCATTGTCTATATTGTCAAAACATTGGCTGCCTTGCTCTTTGTTTGTTGTCTGTCTGCAGAACTGTGAGCAGTCATATTCTGCATTGGCTGGAGAAGGAAGAGTTATTGTATTAACCACTGCAGTCAACTCGCAGTCTTTCAGCTGAAGAACATCATTATTAAATCCATCAGAACAGTTTCTTTCATATCCCCAATTGCAATATCCTGTCCCGCCTAAAGAATTATCGCAATCAATATCTTCGCAGTCAATTAAATCCGCCTGATGAGTCGCGTCATATTTTGTCCCGTTATTCTCTATTTTCTGCGAAGCTGAATTTTCAGATTCTCCTAAAGTATAATCCCAATCATTGTTCAATCCGTCATTGCATATTGTTTCTGAAACAGGACATCCTTTGATAGAATTATGGAAACAATCAGAATCATGGCAATCAGTGTAATCAGTTCCAAGAATTGTGTCATAATCATTGTCAAACTTGTCTGTGCAATTTATTTCAGTCTGATAATTGCACATCCCATTCTTTCCAGAGCCGAATTCATTTGTCTGAGTCGCTCCAGACTTCAGATTACAATCCAAATCAAAACAATCATAGCTATTTGTCCAGATTCCACCAAGATAATCGAAATCATTATTTACATTATCTCCACAAGGGCCGTTCAATTCTGTTGTGATTGAACTACTCTGATTTTCATTATTGTTATACAAGCCATAAGCTGGGCTGAATGTAACTGGGAAAATTGCTGGATTCCCCTGATTAGTGTCTATTCCATAAGCAATCACAAGTTTCAGATTCCTATCCTGATTCTGAATTTGATTGAAAGAAATGTTAAATACTAAATCTAAAGTTCCTGTGAAAGCAGAAAATCTGTTGTGGGCTACGTTAAATGTTCCGTCTCCGTTGTTAGTTACTGTAAATGTTCCGCCGCCAGTGTTAGATCCATAAACATTTGCTCCTGAAACATTGGTCAGATTATAGATTGTAATTGAAAAAGTTTTTCCAGCTAAAGCTTGATTTAATCTCAGCTTGAATGTTCCAGTGCTGGTATTTGTATATCTAGTGTATGCAATAGGAGTATTATAGCTTCCAAAGCTTGCAGTAAACACTGTATAGCCATTAGGATCATCTGATAACACAGAATATCCCCCAAAATAATTCAATGAATCGCATGTAGGGAAGAAAATCCCTTTGCAGTAATCATTCAAACAATTGTAGCCGGCATTATTGAAGCATGATTCCTCAACAGGATTTCCGTTCCTCATTTGAAGAGCGAATAAAGTATCCTGGGAGAAAGAGCATTTGGCAGTATTATTGAAATAAACTCCTGCTGTCCCCTCACAAGCAACTGCCCTTGTGACCTCATTATCCCCCCAATAATTTGGAGAATGAACATATATCCTGTTTGTCAGATTTTGCGAATAGATAGTGCTGCTGCCTAAAGTTATTGAACAGTTCTTTAGAATCCACGGGAGATAATGTGAATTTGGATCATTTACTACTGAGTCAGCTGATTGAACAGTATAATTCAAGCTGTAATTCATTCCAGCCAAATTCAGATTAGTTGCGTTAATCCTGATCAAAGTACCATTTGACTGTTTTATAATGCAGGAGAGATTATACTGTGGCTCAATCTCTAAATTGACAAACTTGATGCTGAAGGTATGAACATGTGTTCCTGACAAAGAAGGGTTTTCAGGCTCAAAGATACCTTCAGGACTTAGCACATTAGCCCACTTAGAGACTCCTCCGACTGAGATGGATACAGCCAACTGCTGCTGAGTCGCATGCCCGCTTATTGCAGAACCGCTTATATCTGGCTTGTCGCTTATTGTGATTGCGCAAACAAGGGATAGCGTGCAAAAGAACAGAATAAAAAATAAGACTAAAAATGCACTCTTTTTCATCGCTAAAAAAAGGAAGAATTATTTAAAAACTATTTCTTTTTCTTCTTTCTAAGAAGAAGCCATAAAGCAATCAATACAACCACTACAATCACAGCAATCCATGTGGTGGATAATTGAGGTGCTGGCTGTTCTACTACTGGCCTTTCTACTACAAGAACATTGAATCCTGCTTTCATGCCTGTTCCAAGCTTTACTGAACTGCTTGCTCCTGAAGTGAGTACATTGAAAGATACGCTTATAGGATAAGATGTTCCTGGAATTGCAGTTGCTGGAATGTTAATTCTCAAGCCAACTGGAATTTCAGCATTGGCTGGAACATTGAATGTGTCTCCGATTAAAGTTGCAACTTCAATGCCTGATAAGATATTTGCTTTGAAAGTTACTGGGTCAGTTGCGCCTCCGCCATTTTGCAATGCAAAGTTAAATTCAGCGGTGTCTCCTGGATAAACTTTAAGTGTGTTATCCTGCATATAAGGAATGACTACTCCTGCTGCGCTTACATTGACTAATGTAATCAATACTAGCAAGATTGCGCTTGTTAAGATAAATTGTTGTTTCATTTTAATATTATGCTGGGCTCTGGACTATTTGTATTGTCCATGCACCGTTTGTTGAGGTAGTATAATTCTGCTTTATCAATGTTTCATTGACTACAGTCAGACAATGATAAAGTGTCTGCTGGCCAGCTAATGCGCTTAAGTTACCCTTTGTTAAAGCTAATGTAATACCTGAGGTGTCATTAGTGTTAATAGGCACGAAAGCACCTGTGTTTAATGATGTTCCTATGCATTCATCAATTCCAGAGTCTTTGAAGTCATTAGCATCTATGTATAGTGCAGGATTAATAATTCCTGCAAGATCAGTTGCATTTACTGTTACGTTAGCAAGATTATTTCCTGTGTTATTCAAATAGGTTGGATTGTTAATGGCTTTTTTGTCTGTATCTCCTATTTGCAATGTATTCCAAACCAATAAGTTTGGATTTATCTTGAAAGCCAATAAAGTATTATATGTAAATACTTGAGTAGTATTAGATGTGGAATTTGCACTTAAATCTGCGATAGTTGCGGCAATGTTCCATGTTCCTGCTCTGTCCCAGTACCACATTCTTATAGTGCAGCTGTAATTTCTATATTTATCTGCAGATGATGAAATTGAACATCCTGTTCCATAGGCTGCACTT
>Ga0315286_10006569_pt1 | contig 11332 bp, 10 predicted proteins | sample YL17G10_0_MG_FD_205038 | JGI IMG/M metagenome (GOLD analysis project Ga0315286, IMG submission 205038) | Sediment microbial communities from Yellowstone Lake, YNP, Wyoming, USA - YL17G10_0 | ecosystem: Environmental > Aquatic > Freshwater > Lake > Sediment | place: USA: Wyoming | collected...
GGTACTCCTCCCCGCCCATGATCTTCAATGGCTGCGTTGGCGCGAGAGTGACCTTGTTCGCTGGTTTGGGCACGACCTTCCTGATGCCGACCTTGTCGTCGAGGCTGACGCCAGCGTTCTTACGGATCGTCCCGTCTATCCTGATGATCCCGCGATTCTCGTCCTCAGGGAAGCCCGCATATGCGGTCGCCGCGGTGCTCTTCGTCCCCTCGATGACCAGTGTGTCACCTTGCTCCAGCTTCAGTATCTTCATGAGAGCAGGGTCCACTCTCGCAATCCCCTTGCCATCGTCCGCGGACTTGGCCTGGACGACACGCAGGATTTTCTCTTTCTTCTCCGCCATGATTTTCACCAAGTGATGATTCGCGTTCGAGTTACGATTGAGATGACATGGATGAAAGGAGTCTGCCTACAAGTAGGCGGATCACTTCACCGGAAGCTTCTTCGCCTTCTTCTCCTCGGGCCTCGCCTTCGGCAGCTTCACGGTTAGAACGCCTTCCTTGAGCTCCGCATCCGCCTTCCCTGGGATGATGTCGTCGGGAAGTGGAATGGATCGGTAGAAGTTGGAATAGCGTCGCTCCCTCCGGATGTATCCCTCCTTCTCTTCCTTCTCTTCGGTCTTCTTCTCGGAGGAGATCTCTATGCTGTTCTCCGTTACCTCGACGTTGAGGTCTTCCTTCGTGATCCCAGGAAGTTCGGCCGTCACGACGTACTCCTTTCCGTTGTCGGCAAGGTCCACGAGGGGCTGCCTGATGATGTCGGTCGACAGTCGCGTCGGCGGCAGGAATGCGCTCTCCCACCCCGTCCTGAACTCATCGAAGAGCCTGTCCATGTCGTGCAGGAGTGCCATGGGGTCAGTGGTGGGCGCCCAGTATTCCTTCGGGACGATCTCTGCCTTCTTGTCCTTTCTTCGTATCATGATTCGCATCCCCAGATTCCGCTAGGTCCCTCGACAAGATTTGACTATGTTAGAGCTTCTATATAATCGTTACGCCAACCCAACTGGATGCGAGACGAGGGTGGCCAGTGGGTCAGGAACCCCGGTTGTCAAGTCCAATGCGTGGTGGGTGCAAGACGTCGCCGCTCGCCACAGCTAGCGTCGCTGTCATGCTCAGCGGCGAGATGTCTGATAAACAACCAATCTCTCCATTCAGCAAGACCTCCACGCAACGTGGCAGACCGCGCGAGTGCTCCCAGGTTCTGAGGGAGAATCGATGGGAGCACCGGGCAGGATCGCCGTCTTCATCCAGGTCCCGGCGACTGGGCACCGTCGACCGTTACCCAGCGAACAGCGGGTTTCTTACCCGAACGACTGCCAGCCAACCATTCAAAACGACCTCTGGACCCGTCGTTAGAAACAGTGTAATACCCCTCGTCCATATGCAGGGTGGATGACGGGCAAGCTTGCCGGGAACGAGGTGCTGGTCGAGAACCAGGCAGAGGCCAGCCAGATACACAACAAGGGCTCCTATGGGGTCCCACAGACGGGGGGAGGCCTGAAGCTCGATCTAATGGAGGCCATCTACCTCGTCGAGTCGGAGAGACTCGAGATCCTCTCGGATGACAAGAAGCTGAGCGCAAGCACTCTTCTCATGCTCGGCCACAAGTCCTCAGAGGGTTTCGAGGTGAGATACCTCGTCTATCGGGAGCTCCGGCAGAGGGGATACATCGTCAAGCTGGGCCAGCCTCCGCTTGACTTCAGGGTGTTCCCTCGAGGAGGAGCGCCGACCAAGACCCCGAGCAAGTGGTGGGTGTCAGCGATCTCTGAGCGCTCGACATTCGACCTCAGCAAGTCGCTCGAGCACTTGGACCGGACAAACGACGTCAGGAAGAAGCTTCTGCTCGCAGTGGTGGATGAGGAGAGCGACGTCACCTATTACGATGTCAAGCGCGTCACCCCGAAGGGCAAGCTCGGAGCCGTGGATCTGAGCAGGACGATGGACGGCATCCTCATGGCTGACCGGGTCCTCATACCCGACCTTGAGAGCGTGCAAGCTTTGCATAGCGGAGGCCACAACTTCGGCAAGCAGATCGGTCCCACTCTCCAACTCTCGCTCATCGAGGCGGCCTTCCTGGTCGAGCTCGGCGCCCTGAAGCTGACCGATGCGAAGGTCGGCCGCTCTGTCAACCTCGCGACCTTGAAGAGGAGGGCGAGGGCGCTGCAGCCGGACTTCGCCCTCAGGCTTGAGGCGTTCAAGGACCTGAAGGGCAGGGGCCTGATCGTCAAGACCGGGTTCAAGTATGGCTCACACTTCCGGGCATACGAGGGCGATCAGAACACGCAGCACGCTAGATACCTGGTGCACGCGGTGCCCGAGGACTACACGGCGATGTGGCCTGAGGTGAGCAGGGCTGTGAGGCTTGCGCACGGCGTGAAGAAGGAGATCCTCCTTGGAAAGGTGTCCAAGAAGGAGGTCGAGTACGTCAGCCTGAGTAGGTATCGCCCCTGATCACAGCAGCTTCGGAGCTAGCTCGACGAGCCTGTTCGCGTAGCCCCATTCGTTGTCGTACCACGAGAACACCTTCGCGAACCTCTTCTGGACGACCATCGTCAACAGTGAGTCGATGACGGCCGAGTGTGGGTCGCCGATGATGTCTCTGGAGACGATCGGGTCGGTGCAGTACCCGAGGATGCCCTTCATCTTCCCCTGCGACGCTTCGAGCAGGGCCTTGTTCAGCTCCTCCGCGGTGACGTCCACCTTACTGTCGAAGCTGATGTCAGTCACCGATCCGAACGGGGTGGGGACTCGCAACGCTAGCCCGTTCATCTTACCTTCGAGTGCCGGGATGACCTTACCTATCGCCTTCGCGGCCCCGGTCGAGGTGGGGATGATCGATAGGCCAGCGGCCCTTCCTCGTCTGAAGTCCTTGTGCGGGAGGTCGGTGATCCTCTGGTCAGCCGTATAGGCATGGATTGTAAGTAGCGTTCCTCGCTCGATGCCGAACTTGTCGTTGAGCACCTTGGCCGGCGGCGCCAGGCTGCCAGTCGTGCACGACCCCATCGAGATCACATTGTGCTTTGAGCGGTCGTACATCTCCATGTTGACGCCAAGGACCAGCGTGACGTCCGGATCCTTCGACGGCGCGGAGATCACAACCTTCTTCGCCCCACCAAGGAGGTGCTTCGCGGCCTTCTCCTTGTCCGTGAAGAGGCCTGTGGATTCGATGACGACATCGACCCCGAACTTTCTCCACGGTATCTCGCCGGGGTCCTTTAGCTGAGTTATCTCCAGCCTCCGACCATCAACCGAGATCCCGGAACCCTCCACCTTCACCTCTTTGTCCAGCTTGCCGTAGATAGAATCGTACTTCAGTAAATATGCGAGTGAGTCGACGGGTGCGACATCATTCACCGCGACGATATCGAACTCCTTTCCGAAGCCGCGCATCTCGAGCGCAGCGCGGTAGGCGTTCCTGCCGATCCTTCCAAAGCCGTTGATGCCTATCTTCACCAAGTTTCTCCCCATCCTAGCGAATAGTTGGGCTGTTAAAATATGTATCTCTATTACTGCATGGAAGAAAGGGATTCGTCCCGATATTGAAGACGCGATAAGGGGTTTTGGCCTCGTCTCGGAAAAGGACATTAGGGAGGAAAGGCGATGCAAGAGCGGAGACATGAATGCTTCTCTTAACAACTCTCGAACAGCGAGAAACTGGAATGATTACATTGGAGGAACTGAAATTGCTCCGGGGAAGGGAGTTCCTTGAAAAGAGCATCGATTACTTCAGAGAGAGCCTCGAAACCGTGGCTTCGCGAGACGGCTATGACATAGGCGATTACTCTCCGGACAGGCTGCGGACTATTGATGATCACTGGCTGGAGTCTGCGAAAGAGGCTTGCGCTAAAGAAGGAATCCCTCCCGAGTCGGGTGTATTGTGGAGCATGTATCATGGAGTAGGAAGTTACTTTGGCACAGTCATCATCCGTAATCTAGGCGGTCGTTGGAGAACTCCGAGCACCCTCACTTTCTGGCTTTCGCAGGCTCTCGCGAGACCTGGGATTCTTTTCAACCATTGGTATGTTGAGGTGAAGGACGAGAAGATACCGGTCTTCAGAATAGCCAGATGGCGTTGTGACGGAAGCGGCCGTGTGCGTTCATTGGCCGAGGCCTACGAGAAGATAGCTGCTGGGCGCTCTTGGTCGGACTGAGATTCTCGGAAAAGCCTTAGAGGAGGAAAGGCGATTACGAAACGGGGAGATGGAATGAGTTCAAGTCAGCCTCGTCCAAATGCTCAAAAGAAGACGAACGAAACCCTGACAGCGGTTCTCATGATTCTAGTGGTCTTGGCTGCCGGGTTTCTAGTCTCTGTGGTGCTCTTGTTGATTACATAGAAATGAAAGGGGTTTTCGAAAATGGTTTGGATGAGGCCGGCCTACAGCTGAACCTCGATACCCAGCTTCTCCGTGAGCTCCTTGTATCTGTTCCTGATCGTGACCTCTGTCACGCCCGCGATGTCCGCGACCTCTCTCTGGGTCCTGCGCTCGTTGCACAGTATGGACGAGATGTATATCGCAGCCGCAGCCACGCCAGTGGGTCCCCTGCCCGAGGTCAGCTCCTTCTTCGCGGCGTCCTTGAGTATGTCCGCGGCCTTCGACTGCACCTCGCCGGACAACTTCAACTCCGAACAGAACCTCGATATGTAGTCCTGGGGCTTCGTTGGCATGAGCTTGAGCTTCAACTCCCTCGTCATGAACCTGTATGTCCTGCCGATCTCCTTCCGACCGACCCTGGACGAGTTCGCGACCTCGTCGAGCGTCCTCGGGACGTTGCACTGCCTGCACGCGGCGTACAGTGATGCGGCCACCACGCCCTCGATGCTCCTTCCTCGGATCAGGTTCTTGTTGACGGCCTTCCTGTAGGTCATCGCCGCGGTCTCCCTGACGTTCCTCGGGAGGCCCATCGAAGAGGCCATCCTGTCCAGCTCGCTCAGCGCGAACGCAAGATTCCTCTCCGTGGCATTGGACACCCTGATCCTGCGCTGCCACTTCCTCAGTCTGTACAGTTGTGCCCTATTCCTCGTCGGGATGCTCTTCCCGTACGAGTCCTTGTTCTTCCAAGAGATCTCGGTCGAGAGTCCCTTGTCGTGAATGGTATAGGTCATAGGAGCGCCGGTCCTGGCCCTCTTCTCACCCTGCTCGACGTCGAAGGCCCTCCACTCGGGCCCCTGGTCTATGAGCTGGTCGTCGAGGACTATCCCGCAGTCCTCGCACACGAGTTCTCCTCTTTCGTAGTCTCTCACTAGGTGAGCGCTGTTGCACTCCGGGCATCGCTCGATTTGTTCAGTTTCTTCTCTTACCTTTGCCATAGTCCCCCTCCGTTCTATCTTGAACGTAGACCTCCTTGCCGAGCACAGCAAGGGTCTTCAGTTCCTTCTTCGGTTCGATCGCAACGTACGGAGCTCGAACAGGGCCGAATACCTTCCAGACCCTACCGACCTCGGCTTTCAGATTATCCCTCACAAACTCTCTTGGACTCGGAGCGAACCTCGCCTTGACGATGAGCTTCCCGTCATGGGATATGTCCTGCACCACTCCGAGAAGACGCAATGGGTTCACCAAATCCTATAAATAGTTTGTGTTATCCGGCCAATGCTCTAGTCTATATATAATGTTTTCCTCAAGGTATTTAAGCTTTGAGCCCCACTCCGGTCTTGGACCGGGCGGCCCTAGACGGGTTACCTGGTGGTACATTTCCTGTGGAGGTCTGATGACTGATATTCCGGCGACCCATCCGCGCTACGAATCCCTCGTCCGAAGAGAGAAGCTCGTCGAGGGTCTCAAAGAAGGGATCGTCGTGCCGCAGGGGCTCATCGCGCACGGTCGGGGTGAGATGTTCGACTATCTTCTCGGGGAACGGACCACCAAGGAGGGAAGAGCCGCGTCCCGCGCAGCGGCCACTCTCCTGCTAAAAGCAAAGAGGCCTGTCATCTCAGTCAACGGGAACGTCGCAGCCCTCTGTGCTGTAGATGTTGTGAGGCTTTCAAAGGTGTCCAACGCACGCATAGAGGTCGGTCTCTTCCACCGCACCGATGAGCGAGTGACCAAGATCGAGAAGGTCTTGGTCAAGCACGGAGCGAAGAACGTCCTGGGGTTCTTGCCCGATGCGAAGATCCCGGGATTGGACAGCCTCCGCGGCCTGTGCTCGAAAGACGGGATCTACATCGCCGACGTCGTACTCATCCCGCTCGAGGACGGGGACAGGGCCGAGGCTCTGGCGAAGATGGGCAAGAAGACAATCGCCATCGACTTGAACCCGATGTCCCGCACTGCAATGAACGCTACCATCACGATCGTCGACGAGCTGACGCGAGCGATCCCAGAGCTCATCAGGAATGTGGAGGATCTCGCCAAAGCTCCCCGCGCGGCCAAGCTCGCGCTGTCCAGCTACGACAGGGACGAGAACCTGAAGCTCGTCTCAAGGGGCATGGCGGGCAACCTGAGGCGTTTTCTCGACCGCTGACCACTGTGGAACAACAGTTAATAATGGACCATCCGATTAGCTTCCGGTAGCATGGCTAAGAACGAGTTGCTCGAGAAGGGCATCAACAGGATCGAATGGGCGAGGACCCACATGAAGGTCCTCGGCAAGATCAGAGAGCGGATGGTCAAGGAGAAGGTTTTCGAAGGCATGAAGGTAGGAATGGCCTTGCACACGGAGGCGAAGACTGCCGTGCTCGCGCTGACGATACAGGAGGCCGGGGCCGAGGTGAGGCTAACCGGATGCAACCCGCTCTCGACGGACGATTCAGTCGCGTACGCTCTCAACAAGGAGTACGGTCTCGAGACCTACGCCAAGAAGGGACAATCCACCAAGGACTACTATGCGTCGCTGAACAAGGTCCTCGACATGAAACCCGACTATGTCATCGACGATGGGGCCGATTTAATCTTCCTGATTCACACCAAGAGGAAGGAACTTCTGGGAAAGGTCAAAGGGGCGAATGAGGAGACCACTACTGGTGTTGTAAGGCTCCGCTCAATGGCCCAGGAGGGCGCGCTCAAGTTCCCAGTGATGAACGTCAACGACGCCTACATGAAGTACCTCTTCGACAACAGGTACGGGACTGGCCAGTCGACAATGGATGGGATCATGACCGCTACCAACCTTGTCATCGCAGGACGGAACTTCGTCGTGGCGGGTTACGGCTGGTGCGGCCGCGGGATCGCGATGCGAGCGAAGGGGATGGGGGCGGACGTGACCATCACCGAGGTGGATGCGATCAAGGCGATCGAGGCGAAGTGTGACGGATTCGCGGTCATGCCGATGAGCGAGGCTGCGAAGAACGCGGATTTCATCGTCACTGCCACTGGATGCAAGGATGTGGTGACGGCCGAGGACCTGAGGGTAATGAAGGACGGTTGCGTCCTGGCGAACTCGGGCCACTTCAACAACGAAGTATCGATACCGGCACTGGAGAAGATGTCCAAAGGACACAAGAAGGTGCGCGAGTCCGTCGTGGAGTACCGGCTGAAGAACGGGCGGAAGGTCTACCTGCTCGCGGACGGCAGGCTGGTGAACCTGGCCGCTGGTCAGGGCCATCCCGTCGAGATCATGGACATGAGCTTCTCGATCCAGGCGCTTTGCCTGGAGTATATCGACATGAGTGCCCAGACGCTAGAGCCTGATGTGTACGACGTCCCGGATCATCTGGACAAGCTCGTCGCTGACATCAAGCTGCAGACTATGGGGATCAGAATAGACAAGCTGACCAAGGAACAGCAAGCGTACATCAGGAGTTGGAGAGAGGGCACCTAGTCCTTTTGCGCGCTCACTTCCTCCGTCCCTTCCATGAGATCGCGATCATAAGCGCCATCGCGGCCACGACCACCAGCGCCATCGACTCACCAAACTCGGGTATCGCCGGTAGAGTCACTGTGACAGTGTGAGTGAGCGTAGCACTGAGCCCCCCGGTATCAATAACGTTGACCGACACATTGTAATCTCCAACAGAAATCAGAGTATGTGTCGCAACCTTGTTGGTCGAAGGCGTGGTGTCCCATGTCCCGTCCCCATTCCAATCCCATTGGACCGTGAGAACACTTGAACTGTCCTCCGCATCATAAGACGCGGACGCATCGAAAGTGAAGAGGGTCGAAGTGTCTCCTGTGGAGGGCGTGACGTTGAAAAGCGGGACCGGCGGGGTGTTGGCCTGGCCTACCTTGGAGAACGCCGCGTAGTAGAACCCTGAGTACATCGGGTTGTAGTAGTACCCAGTAACCCAGGCTCTCTCCACGTGGAAGTTGTTCGACTGATAGAGCCAGATGTATGGTGTGTCGTTGTGCACGAGCCAAGTGATTTCACGGTAGAGATTCGCTCTCAGGGTCGTGTCCACCTCGCTGGCCGCCTGAATCACCAGCGCGTCGATCGTCGCGTTGGAGTAGCCCGTCCTGTACGGGAACGTTCCACCGGTGAGGAGGATCGGGTTGCAGTAGTCGTCCGGGTCAGCGTAGTCTGGCGCCCATCCGAGATAGAACAGCGGGAACGGGCTCGGGGACTTCCTCAGGTTCGCGAGGTAAGTCGGCCAGTCCAACGCGTTTATCGTCGCATGGAACTGAGTTCCGAGAGACTCCAAAGCCTCTTTCATGTACGTGCACGCAGCCTCTCTGTATGCGTTGCCGGTGTTGAATATGAAGGCTACCGTGAAGCCCTTGACCCACCAAGACTGACCGGGGGTGTCGCTCTGCGCGAGCTTGAGTTCCGCCTCGGCGAGTGCGAGGCTGTAGGTATACGCCGGTATACTGCCGTCATACCCGAACATGCCCTTAGGGATCGGCCCGTTGGGGACGATCGCGTTGCCCTTGAGGACGTTGGTTATGAACTTCGTGTAATTCAGTAGGTGCACGAATGCCGTCCTCACGTGCTTGTCCTGGAAGAAGTTCGAGGGCACGTCGCTTCCGAATGCCGAGGCTGCGGTCGCGTTGATGTTCATGTTGAATCCCGCGAACGTCACATCGAACGTCGGCAGGCCCTTCACTACTCTGTAGGAGCTGTTAGCAAACAGCGACTCGAAGTCGCTCGGTATGACGGCGCTGTCGGCATCTCCGGCCTGCAACATGAGTATCCTCGTGTTCTGGTCGTTGACCTTGACGATGTAAACGTCCTTCAACGCGGGTGCCGCTCCCCAGTATTGAGACCATCTGGTCAAGTGAATCCGAACGCCTATGTCCCAGCTAGCCAGGGAGTACGGCCCTGTTCCGCACTCGAGAACGTTCATCTGCGAGTTCTGTTGGCCGTTCACCACTCCACCGTGCGCCTCAACGAAAGTCCTGCTTATCACGTCCATGACTGTGTACGCGCATATGTACAGGAACCCTGGATAAGCGTGCGTCAGGTGGAAGCTGACGTGCGTCGAATCGATCACTTTCACTGCTGCCTCGCTCGCATTCTGGTTGTCAAGTTCGGTTATCATGTAGTGGGGGTCCGTTCCTCCGATGGCCGCGTTCAGCCAAGCCGGGTGGCTTGCGGGTGTCCAGTTCTGGAGTTCATCACCGATATAGGCCGACATGTAGTCAGTGAGCACCGCCTCGATCATCCATGCAGGTCCGTCGGGGTCGTGTATCCTGATGACTCTCTGGGCCGAGAACGCGACATCCACCGCAGTCATGGTCACGTTGTTGTGGAACTTCACGTTCGACTTGAGGGTGAAGTTGTAGTACAACCCGTCCGCGGATATGCCGTTCCCCACTGTGGGTACTGCCGTCGCGAGCTGTGGAACTAGTGTCGATGCGCTAGAACCGTTGTACCAGATCAGTGTCTCGTATACGTTCTGCAGGATCTCGCCGCCGGCAGTCTCATAGTCTACCGCCGGGTCGAGGAAGTTAGGCTCCCCGATTGTTGCCATGATGAATGCGTCCGGGTTCTTGACCAATGCCATCGATCTGGCCTTCTCTGGCTGATCAGGCGCCCGAAGAGGCAACTGTCTATCTTTCGTTCCACTGTTCATTGCGATCCCTGAAACGATCGACAGCACGAGCAGAGATACGATACCGAGACAACAAACTCCGATCCACTTAGAGTTCACCACATTCCCCCAATCTGGAACAGTCTTGCGGTATTTATCCCCTCCCTAGGTCTACCAAGCCTCTCCGAACTTTTCAAGTGGGTCCCTGGGTATACGGTACCCGGGGACAAGAGCACTTGAGAAGCAACAACTTCCTCGGCGCATACGGCCATACCGCCCTGGATATCATTTACAAGGCCGAGAGGTTCCCCTCTCCGAACACCACGGTCGAGCTTCTCGGCAGGCACGAGCTATATGGAGGAACGGGCGCGAACCTCGCCCGCATCGCCTCGTCGCTGGGAGTGAAGACAGCACTAGCAAGCCATGTCGGCGATGATTTTCCGATCCCGTTCATGGTGGCACTGAGGAAGAGCGGAGTCGATACGGCGGATGTCGTGAAAGTCCGTGGAGCGAGAACACCTTTCATAATCATGGTATCGGACAAGGATCACAACCAGATAGGGTTCGTCGATCAAGGCGCGATGAAGCTGCAGGACGAGCTTCCATTGAGGACTCACACGGTCGACAGCTCCAAATTCGTGCACATCGGCACGGGCAGGCCCGGATACGCGCTTAAGGTCGCGAAGAGAGCCAGGGCCAAGAAGAAGACCATCGCCTTCGATCCCGCGCAGGAGCTTCACTACGTCTACACCCCGAAGACGTTCAAGTCCGTCCTCGACCAGAGTGACATCCTGTTCGTGAACTCGGCCGAGTTGGAGAAAGCGAAGTCGTACCTGAACCTGAAGAAGGATGCCGAGCTGCTCTCGCATGTCAAGATGGTCATCAACACGAGAGGAGGCGATGGGAGCAGGATCATGACCGACGACGACGAGATCGCTGTGGGCACGGTGCAGCCCGACAAGGTCGTCGATACTACGGGAGCGGGGGACGGGTTCCGGGCGGGATTCTACGCTGGGCTTGCGCGGTCGCTTCCCCTCGAGGAGTGCGCATGGGTCGGCGCAGCCACGGCGTCCTTCGTGGTCGAAGGAGTCGGGGGCCAGAGCAGCTTGCCCACATGGGACATGGTCCAGAGACGCTCCGCCCGCAGGAAGTGCGTCTGAAGATAGATGCTCAGTCGGGACGCGGACTCTCGGAGGCTATCATCATTCGAATCTCCCTTGAACGACATCTCATCCTTCACGGTCATCCGCGTATTGTGCTTCACGGACTACATGCGGTACGAGGAGGGTGACATCCACCCCATTCCAGCATCCTCACTATCCGAATTCCTACAGGACCAAAAAGTCGAAAGCTTTATGACAGGACACCCCATTACGCGAAATAGGTGAAGACCAGATGGCCGTGGGTTTCATACTCATAAGCACTGCGC
>Ga0315286_10006571_pt1 | contig 11331 bp, 13 predicted proteins | sample YL17G10_0_MG_FD_205038 | JGI IMG/M metagenome (GOLD analysis project Ga0315286, IMG submission 205038) | Sediment microbial communities from Yellowstone Lake, YNP, Wyoming, USA - YL17G10_0 | ecosystem: Environmental > Aquatic > Freshwater > Lake > Sediment | place: USA: Wyoming | collected...
GCGACCAGCAGCGGAAACTGGTTGATGAGCAGCTCAATGGCGGCGAGTTCGCCGATATGACGGATGCCGATTGGAAACTGATACAACCCTATCTTGAGGAGAATGAAAGGCTCTTCAACATCTCAATCGACCGGCTCCTGATGGTTGACGGTGGGAAAAGGGCGCCCAAAGATGTCTACAGAAAGATCAGGCCGAAGAAGACAGCGGCCTCTGGAAGAGACGACGACGGGTTGAGCGAGTGGGAAGGATCAGGTCCCCACTCCGGCAGAGACCGGGACCTGCTGGCGGCACGGAGACGGCGAAAGCGTCCGGCTGACGGACAGAGCAAGGTCGGGCCGTCCGAGTCTGGGGGAGAAGAGGACGATTACGTTCCTGCCATCTGGAGAGTGTAACCATGCGTCTGGTCTGCTCGGATGCGGGCCGGCGGCAAAGGAAGTTCGATGTTGACTAAGAGGATCATACCCTGCCTGGATATGACCGGAGGAAGGGTGGTCAAGGGGACCAGCTTCATGGATCTTCGCGATGCCGGCGACCCTGTGGAGATGGCGGCCTTCTACTATAGGGAAGGCGCCGACGAACTCGTGTTCCTGGATATTGGTGCTACTCCGGAAGCGCGCGAAACCATGGTGGATATCGTGGAACGCGTATCTGAGCAGGTGTTCATCCCGCTCACCGTCGGCGGGGGCCTTCGTAGCATCACCGATATGCGGCGCATGCTCGAGGCGGGGGCGGACAAGACAGCCATCAACACAGCGGCGGTGTTCGATCCCGACCTGATTGCCAAAGGCGCGGAGAAGTTCGGCTCGCAGTGCATCGTCGTAGCTATCGATGCCAGGCAAGTGCCAGGCGCCGAATCCCCGCGATGGGAGGTGCTGACGCATGGAGGCCGGAAGGGAGCGGGGATGGATGCGATCGCCTGGGCCAGGCAGGCGGTCGAGTTGGGCGCCGGGGAACTGCTGGTCACCAGTTGGGACCAGGACGGGCGCCGCAGCGGGTATGACCTGAGATTGACGAGTGCCATCAGCGAGCAGGTGACGGTGCCGGTGATTGCGAGTGGAGGGGCGGGCACCCTCGATCACCTTTATGAGGCCTTGGTTGCGGGCAAGGCAGACGCGGTGCTCGCCGCCAGCATCTTTCACTACCGGACGCACTCGATCCGCGAAGCGAAGGAGTACCTCGCAGAGAAAGGAATTCCGGTCAGGAAGTAGAGCAGTATGGAGTCTTCGGGAAATCGCTTGAGTCTAAGGAGATTCGGGCTGTCCGAGAACGAGTGGAGGATATGGGGGAGTGAGAATGACAGGAGACTTAAGATGAGAGATGAAACTGAGCAGATCGAAATCCAGCCGGTCCTGGAGATCGATGCGGGCAACGTCCCATACCGCGAACTCAACACCAGGTTGAGAAACGCGGTGGTCGGCGGCACCCGGAAGATGGTGATCCGGAACGTTGACGGCCAGAGGTACATTGGCACCAATCTGGGAAAGCTGGTCGAGGTTGAGATTCACGGCACGCCGGGAAATGACCTGGGGGCATTCATGGACGGTCCCCGGATCGTCGTTCACGGGGATGTGAAGGATGGTTGCGGGAACACCATGAACAGCGGCGAGATCATTGTCCATGGCTGCGCCGGCGATATCCTGGGCATGTCAGCACGGGGAGGGGAGGTATTCATCCGTGATGAAGCAGGCTACCGGGCCGGCATGCACATGAAGGGATCCGGGGGCAAGCAGCCGGTAGTTGTCATCGGCGGGACGGCGCAGGACTTCCTGGCTCAGTACATGGCCGGCGGGACCCTGATCCTCCTGGGCTTAACTCTGAAGGCAGATCAGCCGCATGTCGCCAATTTCATCGGAACCGGAATGCACGGTGGTGTCATCTATTTGAGAGGTTCTGTAGCCGACCATCAGCTGGGGAAAGAAGTTGGCAGAACTGACCTGGATGAGAAGGATCTGCAGGAACTCCGAGGATATGTGACTGAATTTGCCGGCCACTTTGGCTACAATGCTGACGAGATATTGAGCCAGAAGTTCACCAAGCTGTTCCCTCTTCACCCTAGACAACACGGTGCACTTTATGCCTATTGACTGATGCGCTAGAGTGAGAGAACCAGTGATGTTCAGGGTGCTCATAGTGGCAGACGGCAGTGAGCGGGTCAGAGAGCTCAGTCTCGGACTCGCTGAGAAGGGCTTCTTGTGCTCGATTGCCTCCGCCGAAGATGGCAGATTGAAAGATGTCGGCACCTTGTCAGTGGACCTCGTGGTGATGGCTGTGGACGGTGCCGCTCCCGGCTCGGAGACGAGGAATCTGATGCAGAAGATCAAGGAGCGAACGCGTCTGCCTGTGGTCGCCCTGCTGTCAAACGAGTGCCTCGACATCGTGGATTCGGCCGTTGACGTAGACGACTTCGTTATTGAGCCCTGGAATGCAAACGAGGTTATTGCGCGGGTAAGAAGAATCCTGCAGCGAAAGCCCAACGAGGACAACAAGGACCTGATCTGCTGCGGCGACGTCGCGATTGACATGGCAAAATGCGAAGTTGCTTTCAGGGGCAGGTTAGTCGAATTGACCTTCAAGGAATACGAGTTGCTCAGATTCCTGGTGAATAGCAAGGGAAGGGTCTTCAGCCGGGAGGCCCTGCTCAACAGCGTCTGGGGCTACGATTACTACGGCGGCGACCGGACGGTCGACGTGCACATCAGAAGACTGCGAAGCAAGCTTGACGAATCCGACTGCATCGAGACAGTGCGCAACATCGGCTACCGGTTCAGGGACTAGGGCTAGTCAGTAGCTTCAGGTAGCGGAACACGGACCTCTGGGCTGCAATTCGCACACAGCCTCCCGCGCCAACCTTCTGCGGTGTCTAGGATGTAGGCTCTTCCTCTATCCGTTGTTGGCTTGCCGCTGCGCAAAAACCGATTCGTTCTGACCAAGGACCTAAGCCTTTGACCTCTCCAGCAACTTCAGTACTTTGGCCCTGATCTCATCCCTGATCCTTCTGACTTCCTCGATCGGTTTGCCTTTCGGGTCTTCAAGCCGCCAGTCCTCAGTCTGGACGAAGCTGGCGGGGCATACCCCCTCCACCCCACATCCCATGGTGACCACCCGGTCTGACTGCTCCAGCATCTCCCTAGTGAGCGCCTTGGGTTTATTCCCGCTGATGTCTATCCCCACCTCACGCATGACTTCTATCGTCCGGGGATCAACAGCGCTGGCCGGCCTGGTGCCTGCCGAGATAGCCATGGCTTCTCCGCCGGCAGCCTGGTTGAAGAAAGCTTCGGCCATCTGGCTGCGGCCGGCATTGCCCACGCAGACGAAAATCACCGTCTTCACCTAGTACTTCGATACTCCAGTCTCTTCCATCTTCCCGGTGACGACATAGATCACCCGTTCGCAGATATTGGTCACCCTGTCCGCGCTGCGTTCCAGGTTGTGCCCGACCCAGATCAGCCGTGTGGCCCTGGTAATGGTCTTGGAGTCTTCCGCCATGAAGGTGAGCAACTCCCGGAACACCTGGTCGTAGAGACTGTCGACCTCGTCATCCTCGTCGCAGATCCGCCTCGCGGCCTCGGCATCGCGATTGATGAAGGCATCCAGACTCCGCTTCAGCATGTCAATGGTCTTCTGACACATGCGGGGCAGATCGATCAGCGGCTTCAGCGGCGGTTCATTCCCGATCATGACCGCTATCTTGGCGTTACCTTCCGCATGATCGGCTATCCTCTCCAGGTCGACAATGATGTTCAAGACAGCGATGATGATCCTCAGATCGCTGGCCATCGGCTGCTGAGTGGCGATAAGGTCAATGCACTTCTCTTCGATGTCGAAACGCTTCTGATTGACCTTGGCGTCGTCGGCGATGACCTGGCGGGCCAACTCCAGGTCCCTGTTCTTGAGAGCCGCCATGGAGCGGTCCAGGGCCTTCTCCACCATGCTGCCCAGAACCAGGAGATCATCCTCAAGCTCGTGCAGATGTCGATGAAAACTCTCTCTAGGCATATCTCGTCCTCCTCTAGCCGAACCGCCCGGTGATGTAGTCTTCCGTTCTCTTGTCCTGCGGCCGGCTGAACAACTCGGTGGTCTTACCATACTCCACCAGGTCCCCCAGCAGCAGGAATCCCGTCCAATCCGAGGCCCGCGCGGCTTGCTGCATGTTGTGCGTGACAATGACTATGGTGTAGCGCTCTTTCAGCTCATCCATCAACTCCTCGATCCTCAGGGTAGATTGAGGGTCCAGAGCAGAGCAGGGCTCGTCCATGAGCAAGACCTCCGGATCTGTTGCCAGCGCCCGGGCAATGCACAACCTCTGCTGTTGGCCGCCTGAGAGCGCCAGTCCTGACTTGTTGAGGATATCCTTGACCTCGTCCCAGAGCGCGGCAGAGCGCAGGCTCCTCTCTACCACCTCATCCAGCGAGACTTTGCCGTCCATCCCCAGGACGCGGGGGCCGAAGGCCACATTCTCGAAGATGGTCTTGGGGAAGGGGTTGGGCTGCTGAAAAACCATTCCCACCCTCTTCCTCACCTCCACAACGTCGACGCCGGGGGCATAGATGTTTCGACCGTCCAGCATGACCTCACCCTCGGCCCGTGCTCCGGGGATGATGTCGTTCATCCGATTCAGGGCCCGCAGGAAAGTCGACTTGCCGCAGCCCGATGGACCGATCAGCGCCGTGATCTGGTGCTCCCTCACGTGGAGATTGACGTCTCTCAAAGCTTGGCGCTTCCCGTAATAGAAGCTGAACTTCCTGGTCTCTATCTTGGCTTCCACGTCAGGCTCCTCCGGTCATCCTAGCACGGAAGCGCTGGGACAACCAATTGGTGATGGCGTTGATGATGACAATGGTGATGACTAGCACTACTCCCGTAGCCAAAGCCTTCTCAAAAGCGTTGGTGTCCAATACGAGGTGCAGCAGGTGCATGGAGAGTGTCCGCCCGCCGGAGAACAGAGAGGTAGGCAGTGCGGACGTTCCTCCCATGGTTACGAAGAGACAGGCCGTCTCGCCTACGCCACGGCCTATGCATAGAATGATGCCGGTGGCAATTCCCGGCAGGGCCGCGGGCAGGAGAACTCGCCACACCATCTGCCACTTCGTGGCTCCCAATGCCAGTGCCGCCTCCCGATGCGACCGGGGAACGGCCCTGAGAGCCTCCTCAGACGCCCGGATGAGTGTCGGCAGCAGCAGACAGGCCAAGGTCAGGGCTCCGGACAGAATGGAGAAGCGGAAGTGGAGGGCCGTCACGAAAAGGGCAAAACCGAAGAGACCAAAGACAATGGAGGGCACGCCGGCCAGCACCTCCGTGCCATACCTGATGAGGTGCGTCAACCTGTTGTCAGGGGCATACTCGGACAGGTAGATGGCCGCGCCCACGCCCAGCGGCACCACGATGGCCATGGTAAGGCCGAGGAGATAGAGGGTGCACACGATCACGGTGGAGATGCCGCCTTCGCCCGACAGCCCACCCCTGGGTGGTGTGGTCAAGAAGGACCAACTGATGTCTGCTGCTCCCCTGAGCAGGACATAGCCTATGATCACCAGGAGGATGAGCAACGTCACGACTCCGGTCCCCCAGATGCAGACCAAGGCTAGCTTCTGAGTGCTCTTAGCGGACATTCTGGGCATGGGCCCCTCTCCTCATGACTATCATGGCTATGCTATTGATAATGATGATCAGCACAAAGAGGACAACGCCGATGGCAAAGAGCGTGCTTCGATGCAATCCCGTGGCGTAGTTGATCTCCAGGGCGATGCTGGGAGCGAGTGGACGGGCGGGATCAAGAGGGGACATCGGGATAGCGGTGGCCATTCCGATGACCATGACCAGGGCCATGGCCTCTCCAACAGCCCTGCCTATAGCCAGCACAATTGAGGCGGCAATGCCGGATCGAGCTGCCGGAAGAACCACCCTCCACATCGTCTGCCAGTCCGTGGCGCCCAGCGCCAGAGCACCTTCCCTGTGGCTCTTGGGCACGGCCCGGATACTGTCCTCGCTGATGCTGATAATGGTTGGCAGGATCATGGCGGTGAGGACGATGATTCCTGCGGCCAGGCTCAGTCCAGGTCCTCCGATCTCGCGGACCAGGGGAACAATAAGCACCAGCCCCACCAGCCCATAGACCACCGAAGGGATACCCACCAGAAGCTCCACTGCAGGCCTCAGAATCAGACGAACACGTTGCGGAGCCACCTCAGCCAGAAGGATGGCACAGCCGACCCCCAGAGGCACGGCGAAGACCAGGGCACCGACGGTCACCATCACCGTCCCCAGTATCATGGGCAGGATGCCAAACTGACCATTGGTGGGGCGCCATTCCCGTCCCAGGAGGAAGTCCAGCAGGCCGATCTTCTGCAGAGCGGGCAAGGCTTCCTTCAGCGTGAACACCGCAATGGCCACCAGAACTGCAAAGGAAGCCAAGGCGAGTACGAATATCAGGCTTCGGGAGCTTCGATCGATGAGATACCGCTTCTTCATTTCCTCTCAATACCCCCGCTAGACAGAAGCCCCTCTATGGGCGACCCTGTCCGGCTCACACTGACGGACTCGATCGACGGTCGCCGCTAGGCTATCGATATGTAGCCCTCCTCAGCCACTGTGGCTTGACCTTCCGCGCTCAGGCAGAAATCTATGAACTGCCTGACCAGTCCCGTTGGCGCTTCCTTAGTGAGGAAGTACAGTGGCCTTACGATGGGATAGGTCCCGTTCTTGGCGTTTTCCTCGGTGGCCTCCACTCCGTCTATGGCCAGCGCCTTCACAGTGTTATCGATGTAGCCGAAGGAGATGAAGCCGATGGCGTCTTCATTGCCAGCCACGTATGTCTTCACGCCGACATTGGTATTCTGTTGGAGTGCGGTGCTCGTGATCTGAACAGCAGGTTCCGGTCTGGCCATGACCATTTCCTCGAAGGCGGTCCTGGTGCCGGAGCCCTCTTCTCTCACTATCACCCGTATGGCCGCATTCGGTCCACCGACTGCGCTCCAGTTCTTGATGATGCCGCCGAATATCTGCCTTATCTCATCCTTCGTCAAACCGTCAACTGGATTGTCAGGGCTGGTGATGATGGCGATGCCGTCTCTGGCCAGAAGGTGCTTCACCAATTGCGGATCGTCCGCTTTGAGTTCTCTGGACGCGGCTCCGATATCGACTAAGCCGGTGTTGACGGATGTGATGCCTTGGGCTGTGCCGCCACCCCCGATGGTGACCTGAACCTCCGGGTGCTTCTGCATGTACCCGTCCGCCAGTAGCTCCGCGAGCGGCTGGACAGTGGTCGAGCCGGCTTCGGTAATGGTGCCTGAGAGCTCCTTGCCGCAACCTACCAGCGTCAGGGAAAGAACCAGCAGAACTACCGGAATCAGAAATGCCCATTTCCTGCTTGCTTTGATATTCATGATCTCCTCCTTGACTCCTTATCCTATCGTTAGCGCGCCCACCAGTTCGGTTTCTGACTGGTGGGTCGCGTGCTTCTCTTGGGAAGCCTCGGGGTGATGGAACATGAAGTTCACCACCGCCTCGGCTGTCGCCAGGTTGGTAGCCAGTGGGATGTTGTGGACGTCACACAACCTGACCAGTGCTGAGACGTCCGGCTCGTGTGGGTGAGCTGTCAGCGGGTCACGCAAGAAGATCACGGCCTGCACCTCACCGCCAGCCACCAACGCTCCGATTTGCTGATCGCCACCCTGTGGGCCGCTCTTCATCAGTCTGACCGGCAGGCCGATCCTGCTTTGGATGTACTTTCCGGTCGTTCCCGTGGCCACCAAGTTGAGTCTCGAGAACTCCTCCCGGTGCGACTGCACCAGGTAGACCATGTCGGCTTTCTTGGCATCGTGGGCGATCAGGGCTATGGTTGTCTTCTCCATAATCTCACCTCCTTTCATTCAATCCTTCAATCCTGCTTTCAACTGTAGCAGGAGATGTTTAAGACATGATTAAGGCATTGTTAAGAGAAGGTTAAATGTGGGGATTCGGTCAGGGGTAGTTGTTGGGTCCCTGCACCACTAGGAGGCCAGCGGAATGCTGAAACTGAAGGTGGCGCCCCTCCCCTCCACACTCTCCACCCAGATCTGGCCGCCGTGGGCCTCGACGACGTGTTTGGCGATAGCCAGACCCAGCCCCGTGCCACCACCGCCGCGAGCCCTGTCTGCCTTGTAGAACCGCTCGAAGACCCGCGGCAGGTCGTCTGCAGAAATGCCAACACCAGTGTCGGACACTGAAACGACGAGCATGTCACCGCCCACTTTTGCCGTGACGTCGATTCGTCCGCCGGGTGGCGTGAACTTGATGGCATTGTGGATGAGGTTCACCAGGACCTGTTCTACCCTGGCCTCATCTGCTGAGACCAAAGGCAGGCCGGAGGCGATATCCGGCTTCATCTGCAGTCCGGCTCGATCGGCTTGGGTCTTCAATCTCTCCACGGCGCGGGCCGCGACATCGGCTATGTTCACCGGGCTTCGTTTAAGGGAAGCCTCGCCGCTCTCGATGCGGGAGAGGTCTCCCATCTCCTGGACCATCTGGGCTAGTCTATCTACCTCAACGTTCATCTTACTCACGAAGTCCCTGGCCACGGAAGGCTGGTCGATAGCACCTTGGTGCAAGGTCTCGGTCAGAGCTTTCAGAGAGGTGATTGGCGTCCGGAGTTCATGGGAGAGGTTGCTGATGAAGTCCCGGCGCACTGTCTCCAGTCTTCGCAACTCGGTGAGGTCCTGGATCAGCACCACACAGCCGGAATCTCCCCGAAACGGCGTGGCTATGACTCCCAGGAGTTGCCTCTTGGGGCTCACTCCCACCAGTCCCTTTTGCTGTTCCTTTGCAGCAAGACAGCGCTGCAGCAGCGCATCAATCTCATAGTCACGCACGACCTCGATGAAGTGACGCCCTATGGCTTGCTCCCTGGATGTCTGGAATACCTTCTCTGCCGCTCTGTTCAATGTGGTCACTACGCTGTCGCCGTCGACGACCAGAATGGCATCACCCATATGAGAGAAGATGACCTCCATCCGATCTCGCTCGGCGGTGACCGCAGCCATAGTCTGTTTCACCTGCATGGCCATCCGATTGAAGGCCCGGGCCAGCTCGCCGACCTCATCCCGCGACGTGACAGCTATCTCCTGGTTCAGATCCCCATCGGCCATCCTCTTGGAGACGGCAGTCAGCTTCTTCACCGGATCGACTGTGATTCTGGTTATCTGGAATGCCAGCAGGATGCCAAGGGCAGCCGCGACCAGAGCGCCCAGCGCTATGACAGCGTTGATGTGCCCCATGGCGGCACCTATGTCAGTCAATGGAAGAGACACTCGGGCTACGCCCGCTGTCTCGCCACCCGGGGCTATCACGGCAGCAACATACATCATGTCATAGCCCAGAGTCTCACTGCGGCGGATATCGTTGCCTGTCCCATCCGCGAGAGCCTCCCTGACCTCCGGCCTGTCACTATGGTTGTCCATGGTCGCCGGATCCTCTTCCTCGGAATCACCCAGTACGGTCCCATCGCTGCCAATAATCGTCACTCTGGCATCGATCTGTTCTCCCAGTCTCTTCGCCAGAGTGTCAAGGTAGTCAGTGTCGCCGCTGACAAAATAGGGCTCGCCGGCATCACCGACCAGCTTGGCCTGATCCGTGAGCTGCGTTGTCAGGCTTTCCTGGTAGTAGTGCCTGAAGAAATAGGAGAGATAGGCACTGAGCCCGACAATGCACAGCACAATCAGCGCCGCAAAGGCTACCGCTATCCGCCATCTGATACTGCGAAACATCACTACGCCTCGAACTTGTAGCCGACGCCCCTGACCGTCAGAAGGTGTTCAGGATGCGCCGGATCGGCCTCGATCTTGCGTCTCAGCCAACTAACGTGGACATCCACGGTTCGGGTGTCGCCCGAGAAATCATAGCCCCAGACCTTCTCCAGCAGGTGATCCCGGCTGAAGACCTGTCCTTCGTTTCTGGCCAGAAAGTCCAGAAGGGCAAATTCCATGCGGCTCAATTCTAAAGCAATGCCACCACGAGATATCCTGTGCCGGGCGGTGTCGATCTCGAAATCACCGATCTTGAAGGACGACGAGGGTGTACCCGAAGCGGAGACAACTTCCTTCTTCATCATTTCGGTCCGGCGCAGCATGGCCCGGACACGCGCCATCAGTTCCCTCATGCTGAACGGCTTGGTCACATAGTCATCAGCGCCGACTTCCAGGCCGACCACCCTGTCTGTCTCTTCACTTCTGGCGGTGAGTATCAGGATCGGCACAGTCATCTCTTTGCGCAGGATGCGGCAGACCTCGTATCCATCGATCTTGGGTAGCATGACATCGAGAATGACCAGGTCTGGCTTGTGGCCGCGGGCTGTCTCCAAACCTTTGGCCCCGTCGGAAGCCGCGAGCACTTCGTACCCCTCCTTGCTGAGATTGTACTGGAGCACCTCAAGCAGGGTTTGATCGTCTTCTACCACTAGGACTTTGCTGCCAACCATGCCGTTTCCTTGCCAAGACTATAACCGTTACGACCGAGTTCATCAACCGGAACCCTGCCCCATCCTCAGGTATGTAATGTTAGGCTCAAGAGCAGTCCCGGCGGATGTCTCTGTAAGCGGATGATTGGCAAACGATAGCTTCCTTTGGCGCTCGCTGAAGTGGGTGGAATGGGCCGTGAGCAGGAGTTCCAGATACCTTGGATGTCAGCAATCTCCGCCACGAGATTGAGCACGAGCCTGCTCGACCCCAGTTCATCATCATTGGGCCGGGAGTAGGCTATCGTCTGAGAGTCAACTGATCTGTTCTCCGTGGATACCTGCTTGAGTCTTGGTCCACCGACTCGCATTTTCCACTCTTAACACGCGGTTAACCTGCCCGAAATCTGTTGGAAACAAATGGGTGCTACCCTTCTTCTTGTTGGAAGCTCAAAGAAGGAGGTCGGCCATGTTGAGCAGCACCTGTGAGACCATACAAGTTGGTTCAGACCTGCTGGCATCTGGATTCGACGTGAAGGTGGTCAGCAACGGGCAGTCAATCAAGGCGACGTGTGCGGCCATGGTCGCAACATATTACTGGGCGCTTTGGCGCAAGGCAGCGAACGCCAACGGCAAGATGAGTGCCGATGGGTACGTCGTGGAGGTATGGCATGTCTAGTGGCGATACGGCCTGGATATTGATTTCCACCGCCCTGGTCATGTTGATGACGCCGGGGCTGGCGCTTTTTTATGCCGGGATGGTGCGGAAGAAGAACGTCCTCTCCACCATGATGATGAGCTTCGCCATCCTGGCCGTCATGGGCGTGCTCTGGGTACTATACGGCTATACCCTGGCTTTCGGGCCGGACAAAGGGGGCTTCATTGGCGGGCTCGACTGGATCGGC
>Ga0315286_10006572_pt1 | contig 11330 bp, 13 predicted proteins | sample YL17G10_0_MG_FD_205038 | JGI IMG/M metagenome (GOLD analysis project Ga0315286, IMG submission 205038) | Sediment microbial communities from Yellowstone Lake, YNP, Wyoming, USA - YL17G10_0 | ecosystem: Environmental > Aquatic > Freshwater > Lake > Sediment | place: USA: Wyoming | collected...
TTTTGGACAAAATTTAATCATATTTTTCACCCCCTTCCAAAAATACAAAGATAAAATTAGTATATAAAGGTGACGTTTACTTTACAATATCTGTTGCAAGACAGATTTATTATTTCTTCGCAGCAGGCTTCTTTTCTTCTTTCTTTGCTGCTTCGGGTTTTGCGCCTGCTGCTGCCGGAGTTGCTGCTGTTGCTCCTGCTGCCGGAGTTGCCCCTGCGCCTGCTGCAGGTGCTGCTGCTTTTGCAGCCTCTTTCTTGGCTTCCTCTTCTTTCTTCAATTCTTCTTCTTTCTTCAGCATCTCATCCTGCTTACTCTTCAATTGACTGAAATAATCTGCTAGTTTCTTTTTCTTTTCTGCGCTTGCTTCTGCTTTCTCCCCATTTATCTCAGAATCATACTTTCCCTCGAGGATTTCCTGCTCAATTTCTTTTGCCTCTTTATTCTCGACAAGAACGCCGAGAGAGACGCAGCTTCCAATTACACTTCTTACAGCTGCCTTGAAGCTTGAGGCAGTCATGTTAGGATATTTAATCTGGGCTACTTTTATCACCTGCTCTATCCCAAGATTTCCTACTTTAAGTTTTTTAGCCTGCCCGCTTCCTAATTCAATTCCTAATTCTTTTTTCAATAATTCTGCAGTAGGCGGCGAAGATACATGGATTGTAAAATTTTTTGTCTTTGAGTCTATGTCTAATTCAACTGGAACTTTTACGCCTTTGAAATTTCCAGTTGCTTTGTTAACCTCTGAAATAACTTTTCCTATGTTTATTCCAGCTGGACCCAGCTTTTGCCCAATAACCGGACTGGGCTTCATGTCTCCGCCTTCAACAATTAATTTTATTATCATTTTTTATTATTAGTTTATTAAGAGCATATTTAAACTTTTAGCTTTTATTAATCTATAATTTAATCTGTTTATGGGTAATTAATTTATTGTATTTTTTGTAATATTAATAATAGATTTTTTGTTTTATGTTCAGAGATTTAATTAAATGTTGTTATACTGGCTTTCGCCCTCGCTATCTTCCTCTTCTTCGCTGCTTTCCTCTTTGTCCTCTTCTCTTCTTATAACTTTTATATTATCCAGCTTTACTGTGACTGGAATTGGGATTGCTGCTTCTAAAAGAGTTATGACTGCCTCTCCTTTCTGCTTGTCCACTCTCAGGACTTTTGCTTTTTCTTTTTTGAACGGCTCTGCAAGGATTTCAACAATATCATTTTTCTCAATTTTCATCTCTGAAACCTGGGGCTCAAGCATGTTCTTTATCTCGCCATAGGAGATTGTCTTTCCGATTATCCCTTTTACATAGGGCAGATTAAAAACAGCTTCTTCTGCGCTGTCCCTGTCAGTTGCCTCCAGAAAGATGTAACCCCGCAAGCCGTGCGGCCTTGAGACAGATAAAACCTGAAGATGTTTCTTCTGAACTTTATCTATGATTAAGTCCATTGCGCTGTCTTCTTTGTTTGTTGTTACTTTTATTACAAAAATCATTTTTCTTTTTTGAGTTTAATTTTTCTTCAGTCTCGTGCAAGTTCTCACTAGCTCTTAATATCTAAGAACCAGTGATATTATTTAAAATTAATGGTTTATAAATCTGCCGATTTTGAAGTTTAAGTGATATTTTTTTATTAATATACTAGGGCATATAATTAATTGATAAAACACTAACTATTTTGTGTAATGGTGATTATTAAAGAAGTCTTGATTTTTTGGTATTCAGGTTTGAATTAATCCTCTCACAAGTGAAAGTCCGGCTTTTCTATCTGATTCTAAAATTAAAGCGTGATTAAATCCTCTTGGTTTCTCTTCTATTGCTGCTGCTCTTTCTTGAAACTGATTTTCTGCTATTTCATAGATTTCTTTAGCTCTGGGATTTTTATAATCGGCTAAAAAAAAACTTCCGTTACAAAGAACAAATACATCATAGAGGGGTTTTCTAAAAATTCTTGGAGTCTTTGCTACATGAATATGAACTACCGTAAATAGACTATCTTGGTCTAGTTTTTTAATGACAGAGCCTTTATACTGATTTTTATGATAGGGAACCCAATCAGTTATTCTTTTAGCAAATTCAATAACTTCTTCCAAGGAGAGTTGATTTTCCACTGTCATTTTAATCCATTATTAAATGGGCTGAAGTTTTTAAACATTATTATGTTTGATGTTTATTTGGGTTATCTTTTTGACCTATTTAATCCTGCTCTAATTTGTTCCTTAATTTATGTTTGATGTTTATTTGGGTTATCTTTTTGACCTATTTAATCCTGCTCTAATTTGTTCCTTAATTCTAGAAGAGGGGATAAATTTTGGAGTATCTGGTTGAATTGGAGGAGGGCCAATTGGAAATCTGGGGACTTTTCCGCCTTGAGGACCATAACTCGTTTCATAACCTTTAGGAGGAATAACTCCTGATTTTGGAGGTCTATTAATATAATCTCTACCAGGTTTAACCATATCATTAAGAGTAGATACTACTATAAATACTTATCTGAATAAATTAATAAATATTGCGACGATAAAACCAGCCAAGCCAATCAGCAGAATTCCGACTGCAGAGACTTTTGCAATTGTTTTGTATTCTTTCATATCCGGCTTTTTCAGGACATGCCATACTCTGACACATTTTGCGAAAAATAACTTGAAGTTTTCAATAGCTTGCATAGTCTATCAAGAAATTTGGTGTTTTTAAACTTTGTCTGCTGGAAGAGGAGTGTATGTGAAAGGGCATTTTGTTAATAAAAAAGACATCATGTCTAGGAGCCCATAAACTCCAGTATGATTACCTATAAGGCTTGAAGGTATATCATTCTCATCAACTAGTTCATCTGCACCTGCTTTTCTTGCTTTAATTCTTTCATCAGGAAAACCCATGCAAAGAATTCTTCCTTTGTATCCTGCTTTTCTTGCTGGCACAACAATCTCTCGTAATCCATCTATATCTGCTGGAGATGTTTTTTTAAAATTTGTGTCAACAACAACTAATTCTGGCGAGTATGTTGCTATTGCTTGTGAAATTTCAACTATAGAATCAGAAAGCCAGACATCACAGCTTCTTGATGGTTCCACAAATCCATTGTCATGGTAAGCATATTCCACTGCCCTAAAAGCTAAGTCTCGCAAGGTTTTTGATGGAGCTCCAATAACAATTACTAAATTTTTCCTGTCATTAGGAACTCTGAGTTTGACTTGTCTGCTTTCAATCATTTTGCTAAGAATATGATTATATTTTTAAATAAGATGGTGATTGAAAGTATATTATCAATTTTATTCTGCCGTTTCATCTGTTCCTCTTTTCCATTCTTCGCCTTCTTCATCAGTCTTTGTCAACTCTCTCAACTCTTCTTCAAGGATATTGCCCTCTTTTAAGAAGTCTTCTGCTTCTTTATTAACTTCTTTTGTTTTATAAAAGGCATGTATCATAAGAAACCTATATGCTTCTGCTGGGAGAATGAACTGTGCAGCAGTTTCATAATCATGATTAAAAGCAGCATATCCCACTCCTATGCAACTCGCAATATTGGGGATTACTCTTCCAAGAATGATATTAAAAAACTGGTCTTTATTAAAAAATTTCAATTCTTTTTTTAGTGCTCCTTGTTCAGTTAAAAATTCTCTGCTGAAATTTCTTCTTTCCCTGTAGTATTTATGAGTTTCTGTTCCAAGGAAATATTCCCCAAGCCCTCGAGCAGTCGCTTTTCCCGCTCTTCTCAATAAATTAATTAAATTTGACATAAGAAAATTAATTAGTTAAGGTATTTAAGAATTTAGTTATTCCAGGAACTCTATTCCTGCTTGTTTCATCTTACATATTCCTTTTTTTCAAAGATTTGGTTATTTTTAGCTGATAATCTCTTAATGTTCTAAGCTGAGGCTGGTATTTATTTGCTATTTTCCTCATAAAGCTTACAGCCCTGAACATCATATGGCAATCTCTGCAGACAAGGGAATAATCATAAAAATACCTGTTTAGGACTTCACAATTTTTGTACACATCTATCTTATTGCAAAAAGGGCATTTAACCTTAAATTCAAATCTCCCATTTTCCATCTTTTTCATGGAGATTGGATAGATATAATTGTAATATTTTGCTTTCGCATCAAGTATGTCATTTTTTAATTTTATAATCTCTTCATCACTCATTTTATCAGTCATATTATACCAACGTTCTGCTGAAAGCAGATTTTTTATAAAATTTTCTTTGTCCTTTATTATGCCTTTTCTCAGGCAATGGTTATAAATCTCGCTTCCTGGATACGGCTGAATAAACAAAAGCTTGATCTGACCTTTAGAATGTTTTTTCCACCAGTTAAGAGTATGATAAGCAGTTTCTTTTGTTTCTGCAACATCTCCAAAAATAAAATTTGCCTGAGTTCCCATCTTTGCATTCAAACTTTTATAAAACGCATTGCTTATCATTTCAGGAGTTATTGGCTTCCTCATGCTCTTTAAAACCTCTGGGCTGAAGCTCTCAAAACCATAGCTTATTGTGTCTCCGCCAGATTCTTTCATTATTTTTAACCTTTCATCATCAATATTTTGGACTGTTGATTGAGAAAACCATTTTAAGTCCCAGGAGATCTCTCCTCTTAATTTTTTCATGCGATTGCAAAATTCGTAAACTCTTTTCTTGTCAATAGAAAAACAGTCATCATATAATGATATAATATTTATCCTGTATTTCTTGACATTAAACTCTATCTCTTTCATTATGCTGTCTATTGTTCTTTGGCGATATTTTCCCTCATGATAGCAAAAAGTGCAGTTAAAAGGACATCCTCTGCTTCCAAGGAGAGCATATGGCCTTGGATAGTCAAATCCCTGATATGCATACAGCCCATGTCCTGGCGTATTTTCCAATTGTTTTTCAAATTCCATACTATCCAAATCTGGCCAAGGAATAGAATCCAAATCTTCTACAGGTTTTCTTCTTTCAGTAAAAATAATTTTTCCGTTTTTATCCCTAAATCCAATTCCCTGAACTTCTTTAAGGCTCTTATTTTTCTCTATGCAATCTAAAAGTTCAACTATTGTTTCTTCACCCTCTCCAATAATTGCAAAATCAGGGTTAAGAAGATTGAATACAATTTCAGGCTCACTTGTAATAATCGGCCCTCCTAAGATAAATGTTGGTTTTGATTTATGAGTTTTTACAGCATTTATAATTTTCTCAGTTACAGAAAATCCCACTGCGTTGTTTCCTGTGCCTACGAAATCATATTTCTTCTCATCAAGCTTTTTTTGCACGAGTTCATGAATAGTTCCATCATGATGGTTTAAATTTAGACAATCTACGTTATACCCCTTTTTCTTTAGCACTGCAGAGATATATCCAATACTAAGAGGCATTATATAAGTGTAATCTACTTTATTTGTAAGCTTATATTTTGGAACTATAATTAATATTTTAATATTTTTTTGTTTCATTTTTTATATTACAAGATATTCCTGCGAAATGATTTATTCATTTTTTAATTTTCACCAGGTTTAACCATATTTTTAAGATTAGATAATAGTATAAATATTTATCTGAATAAATTAATAAATATTGCGATTAAAAATTCTCTGCTGAAATCTCTTCTTTTTCTGTAGTATTTATGAGTTTCTATTCCAGGAACTCTATTCCTAATTCATCTGACATGTCCTGCTTTGCCTTCTCGACAGTGGTTTTTTCATGCCCTACAATCTGGCTTGATTTTACTCCTGTAATCACTAACATGACTCTTATTGATTTTTCCATATCCTCTGAAATCTGGGCTCCCCAGATTAGTTTCGCATCTTCTCCCAACTTTGAGCCAACATACTCCATTATTGCCCTTGCTTCATCAAGAGAAAGGTCAGGGCCGCCGATAATATTAATCAAAGCTCCTGTGGCATTTGAAACATCAACATCAAGAAGAGGATTTGAAAGTGCTTTTTCTGCTGCCTCCACAGCCCTCTGCTGTGAATCTGACTCCCCCATTCCTATTAAAGAAACTCCTCCTTCCTTCATTATTGCCTTGACATCTGAGAAATCCCTGTTTACAAGCCCGACTTTGGTTACAAGCTCTGTAATCCCCTTGACAGCATTGGTTAAAATTTCATCTGCAACCTTAAAAGCAGTGTGGAGCGGCAGTTCTGGAGCAAGCTCAAGAAGTTTGTCATTGGGGATTACTATCAAAGTGTCTACTGAAGATTCGAGCCTTTCCAAGCCATACATTGCATTTTCTATCCTCTTTTTTCCCTCAATTGAGAAAGGCAGCGTTACTATTCCTATGACAAGGGCGCCCATTTTTTTAGCCAGCTCTGCGACGATAGGAGCAGAGCCTGTTCCTGTTCCTCCCCCTAAACCGCAGGTTATGAAAACCATGTCTGCTCCAGCCAGTTTCTTCTTTATTTCGTGCTCAGACTCTCTTGCTGCTTCTTCTCCTATCTTAGGATTGCTTCCAGCTCCCAAGCCAAGAGTCAATTCCTTTCCAATCAAGATTTTGTAGTCTGCATTTGTGTAAAGCAAGTCCTGGGCATCAGTATTTAGAGCAATCATCTCCCCGCCTTTAATTCCAATTTCTTTCATCCTGGAAAGAGTGTTCCCCCCGCCTCCTCCGCAGCCGATTACTTTTATCTTGGCTTTCTGTTTCTTTAGGATTTCCTCAAGCTCGCGGTCTATTTCAGCAAGTTCGGGATTGGATTCATCAGGCACGCTCTTTTTTATAATATCTGCCATATTTTATTCAATTTTTCTGAGTTTATAAGTTTTTATATAAAAACTTATACATATTATTTGTCTCTTTTTAGATAAGCTATGAAGGGAAGAATGCCTGTTTCACTAGTTAGTGCAATAGTATTTTGAGATTATAATAGAGGATGAGAGCACCAACGTGACGTATTAGGTTTATATCCTGATAAAGGAGTGTTTCCTGATAGTCTAAAGAACCTGTCAAATAAAAGACTGCTTGTTCTATTATCAAACCATGGATATTCAAAAAGCTTTGGTATGCCTATTGCAGGATGCAAAGATATAGAGTCTACAACAGAAAGATAAGCTGGATTAAAATCTCCTCCTTCTCTAGCTGAAAAAAATAATAGATTATCTCCCCTGTAATTTTTTGAAACCTGATAAACTTCTATGCCCTCATTGACTAATAAGACTGGGTCTTGAGAATGTGCTTCTGTTTGGTTCTCTTTTGATGATACACGAACACAAAGAGGTTTTTCTGGGACTCTTTCCAGTTTTTTGACAACTTCTGGAGAATTTCTAAGAAGCCATAAGGTAACAGAAGGTATTTTTCTTGCCATATTTTATTAGATTAAAAGTGCATTAAAAAGCATTTGTATTCTGGAATATAACTTATCTCACTGCTTCTTTTCTTCAACTTTATTGTCAAGTTTCTTTTCTTCACTTTCCTTTTTCTTCTCTTCTACTTCCAAATCAAGATTAAGAATTTCCTTAAACTTAGGGGCAAACATCTCAAATACTGGCTTGAGCTTTTCTTCTGCATTAACTATTACTTTCTTTTCTTCTATCTCAAATTCAAATTTTCTTCTGAAGAAAAATGAAAAAAGAGAGCTGATTTTTTCCTTTTCATCTGTGATTATTTTTTTAACATTTAATTCATAGACAACTGTCTTGTTGGCAAGAGGGTGATTAAAATCAACTATAACCCTGCCTCCTGAAACTGAAGAAACTTTTCCAAGAACATTGTCAAACTCGAACATCATTCCAGGCTGAGGATAAACTTTCTTTTCCATGAATATTCTTATTGGCAGAGTTTTTATCAGTGTTCTGTCCCTGTTTCCAAAAGCTTTTTCTGGGCTAAGCTCGAGGGCATATTTTCCAATATCCTTCCCAATAAGAAATTCGTCTATAGAAGGAAGAATCATATTCTGGCTGAGGCAGATTATCAGAGGGCGAGACTCAAGCTCAAGATTTATCTTTTTTGCCTCTTCCTTTATATTGGTATCAAAGATATCTCCGCCTTTTACTTTTCCTATAAACTCTAACTCGACAAAATCATTTTTCTGAAGTGCCATATTAAAGTTTAATAAAGATGGTTTAAAAGCTTATTTATTCAGCAATTTATTATGTTCTTTAATAATCAACTCTGCAAGTGTTAATTCTGCCTCGCTAAGATTTTCTGTTTTAAACTCTATTTTCTCAGAAATATCTTTTAATCTTTTATGCATTAAATATATAATAAGTGTTGAACTAGAGACACAAATCTCGTAATCAAGGGCAATTTTCCGGATTTTTAATTTTTCTTCTCTCTTTTCTATTTGTTTTTCTTCGTATAAAGTATACCCCAACCTATCCTTTGCTAAAAGCCATCTCATAAAAAGAATTTACGGCAAAGCTTTATAAATCTTCTTTCTTTCTTGGAGAAAGAAACAAAGACTGTTTAAATAACAAAAGAACATGGCTTACAAATTAACGAACGCGCATGATGTAAAAGAGGGAAATGCAATAATAATAGAAGGCGCTCCCTGCATTGTAAAAGGCAATGATATAAGCAAAAGCGGGAAGCATGGAGCAAGCAAGTGCAGAATAGAAGCTGTTGGAATTCTAGATGACAAAAAGAGGATAGTTGCAGTCCCGGGGCATGAGAGATTTGAAGTTCCGTTGATAGAAAAGAAAAAAGGGCAGATTCTTTCGGTTACAGGAGATAAGGCAAGCGTGATGGACTCTGAGAGTTTTGAAACTTTTGACATATTGATTGATGAAGAAATCAAGAATGAGGTGCAAGAAGGGAAACAGGCAGAATATTGGGAAGTTGACGGGGTGAAGATACTTAAACGGGCAAGCAATAATTAGGATTATAAATCAAAATTAATAAGAGTGAGCATAAATTAAATACAATAAACAAGTTAAGTTATCAATTTTTAAGATGGCAACAAAAATACCAGCGGCAATGACAAGAATGTTCAAGAATGTTTTCGTATGCAAAGATTGTTCCAGCAAGATAAGAGCTGACGCAAGAAAGATTGCAGAAGGAAAAGTCCGCTGCCGCAAGTGCAGGGGAAAGGCGTTCAGGCCAATCAGCAGGAAATAAAACATAGCTTTTTAAACTTCTTTCTTTTTATAAAAGAAATAAAATAGTTTTATTAAAAAATGAGTTTTTTTATTTATGACATGGGGTTTTTGGTATTATTCTGCCTAGTTTTGTTTATCTTTCTGTATAAAAGAAGAAAAAATCTGAAGAGAGAGGGAATAACCTACTTGTATAGAACAAGCATTGGATTAAAGATTATAGATTCTGTAAGCAAAAAATATCCGAGATTTCTTAATTTTCTTGGTTATGTCATAATTGTATTTGGCTATACTGCAATGGCTGTAATGCTTTATCTTCTTGGCAAAACACTGATGATATTTTTCCAGTCTCCTGAATTTGTGAGATTTGTGAAAATTCCTCCTCTTGCGCCATTAATCCCCTATCTTCCCCAATTATTCAATGCTGATTATCTTCCAATGTTCTATTTTACATATTGGATTATTGTCATTGCTGTTGTAGGAATAGTTCATGAATTTTCCCACGGAATATTTGCAAGGCTTTACAAGATTAGGGTGAAATCAACTGGCTTTGCTTTTTTTGGGCCTTTCGTAGGGGCATTTGTAGAGCCAGATGAGAAGCAGATGGGAAAAGCAAAGAAAAAAAAGCAGCTTGCGATTCTTGCAGCAGGAACTTTCTCGAATGCGGTTCTTATGGTTTTATTTTTCTTATTGTTATGGCTGTTCTTTCTTTCAGCTTATTCTGCTTCAGGCATAATATTCAACACTTATACATATAATTTTATTGATAAAACAAGCATAACTTCTATAGGGGAGAATGTCAGCATTAATTTTGATGGAGGATTAAATCTTACAGAAGTGAAAGCAGGGAATAAAACTTATTTTATTCCTCAGGATATTATCAGCCAGTTAGAAACTACGAACAGCTCGCAGGTTTTTGCTTATGAAGATGCTCCTGCATTAAGAGCAGGATTGACAGGAGTGATTACAGCGATAGATGGGAAAAAAATAAACCAGGCAAGTGAACTGCGCACGTATCTTGCTTCACACAAGCCTGGAGACAGCATTAGTATAACAACATTTGATACTGAAACTAAGGAGAATAAAAATTATGAAGTTGTTCTTGGCAAAAATCCGCTGAATGAAAGTCTGCCTTATGTAGGGATTGCTACACTTCTGCCACAAACAAGCATTCTTGGAAAAATAAAATCTGCTTTTATGTTCTTCAGGGACCCAAATGTCTACTATGCCCCGAAATTCTCACCTAATCTTGTAGAATTTATTTATTATTTGATTTGGTGGCTCGCTTTCATAAATCTCTCAGTAGCTCTTGCGAATATGCTTCCTGCATGGATTTTTGATGGCGGAAGGTTTTTCTATATTTCTGTTCTTGCAATAGTAAAGAAAGAAAAAATTGCCAAAATAGCATTAAAAGTGATGAATTATGCCATCCTCGCTGTGTTCCTCTTGCTGATGATTTTATGGGTTTATTCATTTTTATAAGGGGTTATGATTCTTAATTACAAGCATGCCTTGGAAATAAATAATAAAAATATTCAAGATATAAAATAAATCTCTCCTGATTCTTTATAGTGAACCTCTCTGTGCCAAGAGCATAGGGCATCAACTAAACCCCTTAATAATTGTTAAACACATTAAGTATTAGGATTGTTGTTATTATTAGCCAGCAATATTTTATGGTGATTAGCCCAAATCCGGACTAAATTACCCTCCTTACAATACATAGATCAATTAGTAACTTATAAACATTTTCATTTCTATGATTGAACCTGAATTCCATTTCTTTGATGTAAAATGGATAATTGGTTTTGCTAATTCCATGATATTTATGGAATCTTTCTTTAGCAAAACTCCAGAAGCCCTCAATTCCATTAATGTGATTATGAGCATTAACTAATTCTTTGTCATGATCAATAATATTATGTTTTCCATACTGCTCTAAACTGGCATAGCTCTTCCACCCATCTGTGTAAAAAACAGAACCCTTTTTTGTCTTATTTTTAATTTCATTCATTAATGTTTCTGCTGAAACATTCTCAACAATTTTTGTATAAATCTTGCCTTTTCTCTCGAGAATTCCAAAAACTATTGTTTTATTTTTTGCTCCTCTTCCTCTATTCCCTTTTCTTTTTCCTCCAAAATAACTTTCATCTAATTCAATCTTTCCTTTCAATTTTCTTGCTTCATTATTGCAATAGTATGCAATTAGTTTTCTGAATTGCATAAACTTTCTGTGAATTAATTTGTAATCTAATTGCAATTCTCTTGCTGCCCTGCGGGCAGAGATTTCTAAATAAAAATAATAAAGTATCTGTAAATCTCTTTTT
>Ga0315286_10006573_pt1 | contig 11329 bp, 10 predicted proteins | sample YL17G10_0_MG_FD_205038 | JGI IMG/M metagenome (GOLD analysis project Ga0315286, IMG submission 205038) | Sediment microbial communities from Yellowstone Lake, YNP, Wyoming, USA - YL17G10_0 | ecosystem: Environmental > Aquatic > Freshwater > Lake > Sediment | place: USA: Wyoming | collected...
AGCCGCGCCCCCTCCCACGCGGAGTCAGGCAACACGTCGGCCGCCTCCAGCCGAGCATTCGCACCGGAGGCTACCACGATGGCATTATGCCCGTCCTCGTCGACCACAATTTGCGCGGTCCCGGTATACGCCTCGGGATCAACACGCACGTGATCCGTACGCACCCCGGCGCAGGACAACTCGCCGCGCACCAGCGCGCCAAACGCATCATTACCAATCCTGCCGATCATCGCCACCGGCGCGCCCAGTCGGGCCGCCGCCACCGCCTGATTGGCGCCCTTGCCGCCGGCAACGACACTGAAGGTAGCGCCGATCACGGTTTCGCCCGGCTGCGGCAGGCGCGGAGCGCGCATCACCAGATCAGCGTTGAGGCTGCCGATGACCAACACACAACCTGAATCCGCAGGAAGCGGACTGCTTCGCATGCCCTGATTCGTTATCGCGATTCAGGACCGGCGTCTATCGGCGTACCCGCCGGAGCCGTCGCCCCGACCCCCTGGCGACCTGAAGGTCGCCGTTACACGGATCGCCGCTACGGATGCCCGGGCACCGTTGCGATCACTCGGAAGCGGCGCGGGGGCTTGGCTCGCTGCGGCTGGAGGGGGCGGTGGGCGCGTTGGGCTGACGAGAGACTCTCGACATAGAAAACGGCAACGGAAACCAGCATCGACAAGCCCATCGCGCAAAACATCCACATCATCCACGCCGGGGCCGCAACGCCGGCGAGCGGCATGCCGGCCGTGTAAAACCACCAGCCGGAGAAGTTCAGGAACACGGTAAGCTCCTTTTCATCAACAACCTCTGTCAACATGGTACGAGCGCGGTCGAGCGCCGGCAACTGGCAGGAAGGTTCATTTTCCTGGGACCGCAAGCACCGGTACCGCCGTTTGGCGCTGCTAGTACGAACAGGCTATTCTCGGGTTCGGCGTAGTGTGCTCAAAGCGCCGGAGGATGAACATGGCGCGCGAACGGATTCGCGTTTTGATTGTTGACGACCACCCGCTCTTCCGTGAAGGGCTGCGGCAGTGTCTGGAAGCCCGCAAAGAGCTGCGGGTGACCGCGGCCGTGGGAGGCGGCGAGGAGCTGTGGAAAGCCATCCGGGTGCACGGGCGGCCACACATCATCCTCATGGATGTGGAGATGCCTGGCCAGAGCGGGATCGAGCTGACGCAGGCGTTGCGCGAGAAGCATCCGGAGGTGCGCGTGCTCATGTTGACGGCGTTCTCGGACACCGAGCGAGTCGTGTCGGCACTGAAGGCCGGTGCGGTGGGCTATCTGCTGAAGAACGCCTCGCCGGATGAGATTCGGGCCGCCGTCGAGCAGGCTGCGGAAGGAGAACCGATGCTGTCGGGCGAAATCGCCGGGCGCGTGCTGCGCGAGTTTGAGCGCGAGCGCACCGAGGAGCGCTACCGCGAGCAGCTGGCGGGCCTCACTCCGCGCGAGGAGGAGATCCTCAAGCTGCTGGCAACCGGCGAGTCGAACCGCGAAATCGGCAAACGCTTGTTCATCAGTGAGCAGACTGTCAAGAACCACGTCGCCAATATCTTTCGCAAGCTGCAGGTGAACGACCGCACGAAGGCCGCGCTGTTGGCGGTCAAACTGGGCTTGGGCGGCGGAACCCCGCCATGAACCCCGTGTGGCGTGCGCTCGTCCGCGCGGTCTTGATCACCGCCGGCGCCGGCGTCACGCTCGCCAGCCTCCTGGCCTTCCGTCTGGCGGATTGGCCGATCTACCTGGCCTTTGTCCTCATCTCCGTCGTGCTGTTCCTGCCGTACGTGGAAGTCCTGCCGCGGTTGACCTTGCCGATTCCCGAAATGGCCGCGACCATCGGCTTCCTCTACATCGGTGGGCTGCCGATCATCCTCTTGCGCAATCTCGCGCCGTTGGTGACGTGGGTGGCGCGCCGCGTCCTGCCAGAGCGCTGGCGCAACCGTGTCCCGCAGCTGCGCGCCGACGCGGCGCGCCGCGAGCTGTTTGCGGTGGGGTGGAATGCCGCCGCGATCAACGCCGGGATCCTGGCCGAATGGTCCACCTTCGTCCTCGGGCTGGGCGTTCGCTGGTGGGTGGTCTCGATGCTCATTCCCGGGGGCGCCCCCGCCACGCATGCCGGCGCCATCGCGGTCGCAGAAGTGGCCGGGTACGCCTGTTGGGGATTGCTTTCAATCCTACCAATCTACACAAACGGTCCACTTCTGGCGTTGTCGTCGGAAGGGCGGTTGCGAACGGCGCTGGCAGACATCGGGCTCATCGTTGTGCTGGCGCTCACGCCGTTTGTCTTCCTCATCGCCTACGGATTCCGTGCACACGGCTTGCCCGGGGCAACCGCTTGGGCGCTGTCTGCGCTCGGTCTCCACTTCATGCTCAAGCGGTTGACCGATCGCCGCCTCACCGTCGAGGAGCAAAACCGCCGCCTGGCCGCACTCAACCAGGAGCTCGAACATCGCGAGCGCCTCTCGGCCATCGGCAAAATGTCCTCGGTGGTATCGCATCAGATCCTGCAGCAGCTGGGGGTGATGGGAATTTACGCCGACCTGATTCGCAACGCGGATGCCGGTGAAAATCCGGCCGTAGCGCTGGCCCACGTCCGCGAAAATGCGACGGCCATTGAAGGCGCGCTCCACGACGTCAACCGCGTGCTGACCGACTTGCTCGTGTTCAGCAAGGACCTGCGCTTGAACCTTTACGAGCATCCGCTCCAGCGCGTGGTGGAGGAATGCCTCGACGAGTGCCGCGCCGAGGCGGGGGGACGCGGCGTTGCGCTGCGTGCAGAAGGCGCCGCGGGCATCACCATCATCATCGACAAGCTGAAGATGAAGCAGGCCATCCTCAACGTCGTGCGCAATGCCGTCGAAGCTTCGCCGGCGGGCAGCGAGGTCGTCATCCGTGCCGCCCGGCACGACGGATACGTGCAGATCGCCGTCTCCGATCACGGCGCGGGCATTCCGGAGCAAGACCGTGAAGCCGTCTTCACCCCGTTCTTCACCACCAAGGAACACGGCACCGGGCTCGGGCTGGCGATCGCACGCGAGTTCGCCGAAGCACACGGCGGCCAGCTGTGGGCCGAGGGGAACAGCACCGGACGCGGTGCGACGTTCGTGTTCCAACTGCCGCTCCGGCCCTGAACGGCGATTCGCAGGCTTCTGGCGTGCGGTTTCAAGGCAGGCCGGCACAGCCGGCCCTACGGTGTGTAATGAATCTGAGACCGGCAACCGATCTTGATTTGCGGGCTTTCAGTGCGGCGTGATACTGGAGTTGCGTATGGATCCATTCAAAGATCGCGTCGCGGTCATCACGGGCGGAGCGGGCGGTATCGGCATGGTCATGGCCTCTGCGTTTGCCGCGCGGGGGGCGCGGCTGGTGCTGGCCGATCTGGACGAGATGGCTCTCACACGTGCCACCGACGCGCTGGCGAGCGCCGGCGCGACCGTTGTCGGTGTACGAACGGATGTCACCAAGCTCGAAAGTGTCCGTGCGCTGGCAGACGCGGCGGTGCGCCGCTTCGGCGCCGTGCACATCGTCTGCAACAACGCCGGCGTCTTCATCTTTGGTGAAATGAGCCAGGCAACGCATCACGACTGGGAATTCGCCATGGGCGTCAACTTCTGGGGTGTCGTGCACGGCGTCGAAACATTCGTCCCGTTGCTCCTTCAGCAAGGCGCCGGCGGATACATCGTGAACACGGCTTCCATGGCCGGCCTCGTGGGGATGCAGTGGCTGGGGATCTACTCGGCATCGAAGTTCGCGGTGGTCGGCCTCAGTGAAGCCTTGCATCGTGAGCTGAAACCGCGCGGGATCGCCGTGAGCGTGCTCTGCCCCATGATCGTTGCGACGAACATCAACGAGAACTCGGTCCGCATGCGCCCGCCGCAGCTGAGGAACGAAGGCGAGCCAGTCGTTCTGCCTTCCGCTGCGGAGATGAAGGGTGGCACGATCACGCCCGAGGAAGTGGGCCGCCGCGTGGTGCGAGGCATCGAAAGGAACGACCTCTACATTCTCACGCATCCGGAGCAGCGCGATTTCTTGCGGCGCCGGGCCGCCAAGCTGGACGCGATGTTCGAGCCGGGCGTGTGGTAGGTAGCACGCCGTGGCTACAGTCCTGACGCTGCCGGCTCTGAAACGCCGGCTCACCGCCTTGCGCCGCAAAGGGCAACGGATCGTGTTCACGAACGGGTGCTTCGACCTGATCCATCCCGGGCACGTGCGTTACCTGCGCGCCGCGAAGCGACTCGGTGACGTATTGGTTGTGGGCCTCAACAGCGACGCCTCGGTGCGCCACCTGAAGGGGCCGGCGCGGCCGCTCGTGCGTCAACGGGGCCGCTGCGAAGTGATCGCCGCGCTCGACATGGTCGACTACGTCACGGTCTTCGGGGAAGACACGCCGTACAAGCTGATCCGGCAGCTCCAGCCCGACGTCCTGGTCAAGGGCGGCGACTGGAAGCCCGACCAGATCGTCGGCGCCGACATCGTGCGCGCGCGCGGGGGAGTGGTACGCGCGCTGCGGTTTGCCCGCGGGTACTCGACGACCCAATTGGTAAAGAGAATCGCTGAAAAACAATCGACAGTCGAGAGGTCGAAGAGCAAAGAGCTGAGGTGCGGCAGTCCAACCTTCCGACTATGAGCTCTCGAGAGTGCCTTTTAAGCACGGGCCAGCGAGCCCGTATCGTCTGTTTGCACCTCTGTGCGGCAGCTGCTAAGTATAGAGCGTTCTGACTGTCCGGCGCGAGAATCCCCCTCGCTTTTAGGCTTCCGAGAGCCTCCCGCACCCACATTCAGGCAGAAACGGCGATGGCAATGGGTGTTGTTGGCCGTGAGGCGTATCGTTTGTTCGCTACGCCGGGTCCGGCAGAAGCCGGATTCAACGTCAACGTGGCTGCAACGGCGGCCCAACGGGAGGGAGTTCGCGCAATGGGCAGAAAATTGTATGTCGGAAATCTAGCGTTCGGCGTCAGCGACAAAGACCTGGAGGAGTTGTTCGCTCAGGCTGGTGCGTGTGAGTCTGCCGCGGTCATCACCGATCGCTCCACCGGCCAGTCCCGAGGCTTCGGTTTCGTGGAGATGGGTTCGAACGCTGAGGCGCAGAAGGCGATTCAGCAGTTCGACGGGCAGGAGTTCAAAGGCCGCGCTCTGAAGGTCAACGAAGCGCGCGACCGTGACAGTGGCGGTGGCGGTGGCGGTGGTGGTGGTGGTGGTGGTGGGCGCGGCGGCTGGAACCGCCGCTAGTCGACGTACCCGGATGTTGTTCGATAACTTGCCTGCGTCAAAGCCGGCGCCACGGCGCGCCAAGAAAGATCCAGTCCTTGGCGTCGGCTGGCACGTGCATGTAAACTGGCCGCCGCGCCCGGGCCAGCCTGCCGATGCGGTGCCGATGACCGATGCCGCCGGCCAGCGGCTCGCCAACGATCTCGCTGACGGACAGGAGGTCGAGATCCTGTCCTGGCGGCCGCGAGCACGTGAAGGTCTCACCTATCAGATCCGCAGGCTCAGCGATGGCACCGAATGGTGGATCGCCGCAGTCTACCTGCGCCGTTCGCCGGACGTGCGCCCGGGCACGCCTTGACCGCGTCCCGACCGCAACCCGCCCACACCAGGGGCACGGGGGTACCCGTGCGGATCTGTTCTTCATCACATGTCGTTTTACACGGTTGAACGCGCCTGCCGTTTGCAACAGGCGCCACAGCACAGAGGAAGGATATCCAATTTCGTGAATTCTGCAGAAGTAACATTTCAACACTTTGAGCTCTCTCGACCGATGCAGGCGGCCCTGCACGCCGCTGGCTATGAGACGCCGACACCAATTCAAGCAGGCACCATTCCGGCGGCATTAGCCGGGCGCGATGTGCTGGGCGCAGCGCAGACGGGCACCGGCAAAACCGCCGCGTTCCTCATTCCTGTGGTCGAACGCCTGCGTGCCGCACGTCTCACCGGTGATCACACGACCGCCTTGGTGTTGTCGCCGACACGCGAGCTCGCCGAACAAACGCACGGGTGGACCCGGCGCTTGGGCTGTGGTCTTCGTACGGCGCTCGTCGTAGGCGGTGTGGCGTACGGCCCGCAACTCACGCAGTTGCGCAACCGTCCCGCGATCATTGTCGCGACGCCGGGGCGCCTTGTTGATCACATCGAGCGCGGTACGGTGTCGTTGAGCGACGTGCGCATCCTGGTGCTCGATGAAGCTGATCGGATGCTCGACATGGGTTTCAAACCGCAGCTCGATCGCATCATGCGGGTGCTGCCAACGCCGCGGCAGACGCTGCTGTTCGGAGCGACGCTTGCGCCTGACCTGAGCGCCCTGGCACGGATGCACTTGCGTGATCCTCTCCACGTCGCTGTCGGTCCGCAGGCCGTACCGCCCCGCCGCGCCGTGCAGGATGTGTATCTCGTGGAGCGCGAGCACAAAGCCCCGCTGCTGCTCTCGCTGATCGAGCGCGACCCGGGCAACGTCCTGGTGTTCGCGCGCACCAAGCACCGCACCGATCGTCTGGCACGCGCGGTGCGCAACGCCGGGCATGCCGTGCAACGCCTGCACTCCGATCGCTCCCAGTCACAACGCCGCGAGGCTTTGGAGGGCTTCCGCGACGGCCGTTACCGGATCTTGATCGCCACCGACATCGCCGCACGCGGCATCGACGTTGCCGGCATTCGGCACGTCATCAATTACGATCTGCCCCACACGGTCGAGGACTACGTCCACCGGGTCGGCCGCACGGCGCGCGCCGACGCACACGGTCACGCTTCGAGTTTCGCTGCACCCGAGGAGCGCGCACAACTCTCGGCGATCGAACGGCACATCGGCAGCTCGTTGCCGCGACAGCGACACGAGGCCAGCGGCGCAGCGCCCGCAAGTGTGATGCACCACGTCAAGGAGGTTCAACATGCGCAAAGAAGATGCACCCCGATTCGCTCCGGGGCACTGGGCGACGCTGCGCGACAGCGGCGAGCACGTCAAGGTTGAGTTGTGGTCGGCCATCGCGGCGGCGTATCGGGTGCGCTCTCGTAAACACGGGCTACAGTTCGCCGGCGAAACTGAGCTGGCGGAGATCAGTGCGCACCCCGAGGTCCACCTCGGCAAGCATTGGCGCCGCTGCCAGGCATCTGGATGCGGCGCCCCGCTCACACCGGAGCTGGCGATCTGCCCGCACTGTCACGCGCCGGTCTGCGTGTGCGGGCGCTGTCAATGCGTCGGCAAGCCGGTACGGGCGAAGACGGTACAGGCGAAGACGGTAGAGACGAAGACGGTACGGGCGAAGACGGTGCGCAAGAAAACTGCCGCAAAGGCTCAGTGATTCCCGTGCGCGTCTTCTTGATTCACATCCGCGACCCACAATTCTACGCGCTGCCGGCAGCGACGCGCGCCAAGAACGGCAACATTCGGGTCATGGGCTTTCCGCCGATCGGCATCATGTCCCTCTCCGCCGTGCTCAAACGCGCCGGTCACGAGTGCATCATGTTCGATCAAGCCAACCCGGAGACGCCGAATGCCGTCATCATCGAGGAGATCCGCAGGCAGCAACCGGCGCTCGTCGGTTTGAGCTTCTTGAGCACCACGAGTTACCCGTACGCCAAGATCCTGGCCCGTCAGATCCGCGCTGCCGACGCACGCGTGCGGCTCGCGTTCGGCGGTGTGTTCGCCACGTTGAACTTCCAACTGGTGAAGCTCCAATGTCCCGAGGTGGACTTCGTCTGCCGCGGTGACGGCGAACAGCTCATTCTCGATCTCCTCGAACAGCTGGATGACCCTGCCGGCGTGGCCGGCGTCACCTGGGCGAAGGACGGCCAGCCGGTGCACAACCCCAACCGGATGCTGGATCGCGACCTCGACCAGTGGCCGTTTCCCGACCGTGACAGCCTGCCGTTGGACTTCGTCGAATCGATGCCCCTCGACGTGCCTGCCGTCCTGTCGATGGAGCGCTTCACCACCATGCAGACGTCGCGCGGCTGTCCCTGGCTATGCGTGTTCTGCGACATACCGACCTTCAACGAGGGGAAGTGGCGCTCGCGTAGCCCGCAGCACGTGGTCGACGAGTTCAATCATCTGCAGGCGCTCGGCTACGGCTCCGTCTACTTCGTCGACGACCATTTTTTGCTGCAGCCCAAGCGCATCGAGGCGATCTGCGAAGGCATTACCGAGGCTGGCGTAACCATTCAGTGGGGCTGCGAAGGGCGCGTCGATTCCACAGTACAACACCTGTTTCCCGCCATGGCCAAGGCGCACTGCCGCACGCTGATGTTCGGCATCGAGAGCGGCAGCCAGAGGGTGCTCGACCGGCTGAAGAAGGAGCAGGCGTTGGCGGACGTTGAGACTGCCGTAGCCAACGCGAAGCGGGCCGGGATCGAGATCGTGCACGGATTCTTCGTGGTCGGTAACCCGGACGAGACCGTCGAGGACATGCGCGCCACCTTCGACTTCGCAGCCAAGCTCCGGCTCGACACGTTCGCCTTCAACCGGCTGTGCGTCTACCGTGGGACTCCGCTGTGGCAGGAGTACGTGGCCCGTGGGTTGGTTACCGAGGCAGCCGACTGGTACAAGTATTTCAAGTGTTCGGAGATCGATCCCACCTGTCTGCCGGGCGAGGTGATCAACGCCGAACGCAGCGCAGGCTTGCGACGGTTGTTCGTCTACAAGCTGACGCATTATCCGTTGCAAACCCTGCGGCTGTTGCGCCGCTTCCTGCGCCACATGCAACTTCGTGACGTCGTCTATCTAATCGTCAAGCCGTTCCTCGGGAATGGCAGCGGGCCGACCAAGGCCGAAGTGCTGACCCGTACCGTCGATCACGGCGCCCGTAAGGACGCCGCAGCGCACCTGACGCAGGCCTCCGATACGCTGCTCGAAGACACCGTCGAAACAGCCAAGGCCGCGCACCCCGGGATTCAGCAAGAGCAGGCGACCGGCTAGCGGGTTGCGCCCAGCAGCGTTTCGACGGGGCCGTCCCCGCCCGGCGGCCATACACCAAATTGACTCGCGCCAGCGCGTGAGGTAAGAGAGGCATCAAGGAATTGGATTGCCCGCAGGCCGGCGGGTTTTTTTTGCCCACGGCGCTGACCAGGCGGTTAAGATCTGATGCATGACCTACTAACTGCTGCTCATGTCTTCCAGTTGCTCTTCGTAGTCGGCATCGGTGCGTCCCTGTTTTTCTATTTCGCCGGATACTACAGCGCGCGCGACTTTTTTCGCCGAGCCGGCCGTGGAAACGGTCACGACCGCGACGAAAGGTCTTTCCCTGGTGTCACTATTCTCAAGCCGCTAAAGGGCTTGGACGTCGACTTGTACGAAAACCTCGCCAGTTTTTGCCGGCAGGATTACCCGAAATTCCAGATCGTATTCGGGGTGGCCGACATCAATGATCCCGCGCTGGCCGTGGTTCGCCGGTTGCAGGCGGAGTTCCCGGAGCGGCGACTGGATTTGGTCGTCGATGGTCGAGTTTACGGTACGAACTACAAGGTCAGCAACCTGCACAACATGTATCGGCTTGCGGCGCACGAGATCATCGTTGTCGCCGATAGCGATATCCGCGTGGGGAGTGATTATCTGCGCCGGCTCGTCATCCAGTTGGAAGATCCGGAAGTCGGCATGGTCACCTGCCTGTACCGGGCCGTCAGTACCGGGGGACTGCCGACGTTGGTGGAGTCTCTGTTCATCAACACCGATTTCGCGCCGATGGTGCTGGTCGCCCGCATCGTGGAGAAGCCCACATACGCGTTCGGGGCAACCATGGCGTTGCGCCGCTCGACGCTCGACGAGGTCGGCGGCTTCCTCCCGCTGGCGAATTACCTCGCCGACGACTACCAGCTCGGGCATCGGGTGGCGGCACGTGGCTATCGGCTGGCACTCTCCGATCTGGTCGTCGAAACGGTGCTGGCGGTGGGCAGTTGGAAGCGCCTCCTGGACCATCAGTTGCGTTGGGCGCGGACCCACCGCAATTGCCGGCCGGGAGGATACTTTGGCTCCATCCTGACTCATGGCACGCTCTGGGCGACCCTGAATCTGCTGTCCCATGATTTCAGCCCAGGGGCGTGTCTCATTGCAGGGGGCATCTATACGCTGCGCATCGCCATCAGCAGCGTCATTGACAATCGTTACCTCCACGCGCCGCTGCCGATCTGGCAAGCCCTGCTCGTACCGGCGAAGGATCTGTTCGTTTCCGTGGTGTGGGCTATGTCTTATCTCGGCGATACGGTGCGCTGGAGTGGACATGAGTTCCGCGTGCTGAAAGGCGGCCGCATGGTCCGCATCTCGCCCGCAGCCCTTCCGGAACCGCTCTTGGCGCCCTACTCGAGCCGAGAAGAGCGCGAGCAGCACCCCGCCTCGATTTGAGGAACGTCACTCCACGGGCCGCAGCGCGCGTGCCCTACTCAGCGCGTTTGAGCAGCTGGCCGATCAGCAGCGCGAGGTGGTCTCTATCGGCAGAGGCGGGTAACGCGGCCAAGTCCTGGAGGGCACGTGTGCCGTACTGGGCCGCCAGGTTACGGACCTCAGCCAGCACGCCGGAGCTTCGGATACGCCTGAGCCCCGCATCGATCTCAGCCGCTGTCGGGGCGGCATCCTGAAATGTGCGGGCGACGTCTCGGTCCTGTCGGATCGCCAACACGATCGGCAAAGAGGGGTTGCCATCGCGCAGGTCGATTCCAATCGGCTTACCCAGGCGAGCTTCGGCCCCGTCCACGTCGAGCAGGTCATCGATGATCTGAAAGGTCATTCCGACGTTGAGGCCGCAGCTGGCCATCGCCTCCACCAGCGCTCGCGGCGCCCCAGCGAGACGAGCGGCCGTGCGCGCACCTTGCTGGAAAAGACTGGCCGTCTTGCGCGTGATAATTTCCAAGTAGTCCTCGACGGTCACGGCGGGGTTGCGGCGGAAACGCGCTTGCATCGTCTCGCCTTCGGTGAGTGCGATGCACGCTTCGGCGGCCCATTCGATCAACTCCTCGTCGAAACGCGCACACAGTTGGAAGGCGCGGCTGAAGACGAAATCGCCGGTCACGAGCGTGTTGGCGAGCCCGTACTTGTGCAGGGCGGAGTCTGTCCCGCGGCGCACCTCGCTGCCATCGATGATGTCGTCGTGCAGCAGGGTTGCCGAGTGGATGAGCTCGAGCGCGGTGGCCACATCAACGATATCGTCCAGGTCGTGCCCGCCGCAGGCGCGGTAAATCAAGAGGGTGACTGCGGGACGCACGCGTTTGCCGCCAGAGCCGATCAGATGCGTCGAGATCTCAGTCAGTAACGGTTCGCGCGACTGCACCCGTTCCGTCAGTCGAGCCTCGACCAGTTCCAGCATCTCGTTGATCTGTGGGTCGGCACCATGGATTCGGCTGCGGGCCCGGCTGTTTGCTC
>Ga0315286_10006577_pt1 | contig 11326 bp, 10 predicted proteins | sample YL17G10_0_MG_FD_205038 | JGI IMG/M metagenome (GOLD analysis project Ga0315286, IMG submission 205038) | Sediment microbial communities from Yellowstone Lake, YNP, Wyoming, USA - YL17G10_0 | ecosystem: Environmental > Aquatic > Freshwater > Lake > Sediment | place: USA: Wyoming | collected...
TTTCAACGATCTGAGTTCCAGCTTGAGCACGGTTTTGTTGATGCCGTTGTTCATAGAAAAGATATGAAGGAAACGATTACAAAATTGTTAAAATTAATGTGGAAATAAAACAAGAGAAGTTTTTTCTATAGAAAAGAGTGCGTTAAAGAGCTTTACTGTTCCATATATTTTTTAAATATACATTTTGAACTTTTTATTTTTAAACTTAACTTGATTCATGGAAATATTTACGTGGTTTCAGCGCGGAGGTATCGTTATGTACCCCATTTTATTATGTTCCCTTGGTGGTATGTACATCATTATTGAAAGATGGCTGATGATCAAAAAGGCAAATCCACCGACGAGTGCATTTCAAATAAAACTTCGGAAAATGCTTGAGGGTAAAAATCTTCAGCTTGCCCAGGAAATGTGCATCCAGGAGAAATCTCCTATAGGTCAGATTATTGGAGCTGGTTTAGAAAAGATTCATCACGGATCGATGCGCGTTCGTCAAGCGATGGAAGATCAGGGTCGTGAAGAAATAACACTGCTCGAGCGCCATCTCGGAATACTTGCGACTATCGCAGGCATCGCACCCATGTTAGGATTTCTTGGAACTGTAACGGGACTTTTAAGTGCATTCCAATCTGTCGCCTCGGCAGCCGGTCAGCCGTCACCTGCTGATCTTGCAGACGGTATCTGGGAAGCATTGATTACTACAGTATTTGGTCTTGTTGTCGGAATCCCTGTGTCAATGGCATATAATTATTTGGTAAACAAAGTTCAAGTTGTAGCTTCGGCGTCTGAGCGAATTGCACGGGATACATTAGATGCAATCGAAGAAATTATTTACGGTGGTAATCAACAGTTTAATAACAACAATACAATTAAATTACGGCGTGAGGAGGACTGACTATGAATTTTCGACCTGTCCATCGATCACGATATCTTGAATCGTTCAACTTCTCTTCTTTAACCGATGTTGTGATGCAGCTTCTCATATTCTTTCTGCTGACATTTTCTTTTGCCAACACCCGTGGGATGAATGTTACACTACCGAAGACTGCAGTCGGACAGCCGCCTCAAAGGAAAACCATCTCGGTTTCCATCCAAAAGGATAAAAATCTTTTTTTGAATAATGAAGCTGTTACAAAGGAACAGCTTGCCGCTAAACTTACCGCATTGATCAAAGTTGATATCGACCAACAGATCGTGGTAAGAGCCGATAAAGACTTAACACTTCAAGATGTTGTTGAGATCCTCGATATCGCAAAAGGTGTAGGTGCAACAAAACTTTTCATTGCTACGGAAGCTGCGAAAGAGATAAAGTGATTAACACCTCTGCATATACAGATGAAAAAAGAATTCAGGCAACTGCCGCTGTCAGCAGTCTGATTCTGCATATCATCATCGCGATCATTGTTTCATTAACAATCATATGGCAACCGAAGCCGCTTGAGCTAATCGAGCTTGATTGGGCGGGCAGCAGTGGTGCACCGAATCAGAGCATCGCACAGTCAGAAACTGATCCGAATCGTTTAAAAGAATCCGCACAAGCCGGTGGCGCCGCAGAACGTTCGAAGATTGATATACCCGAAGCAAAATATCCATCTGATGAAGTTATTCCATCTGCAAAGAAAGAGAAGACGAAATCTTCCGTAGGAAGTAAAAAGGAACGTGTATCTTCTGAAGGTTCGAGCACTACCCGTCATCGCCGTGCAAAAGAAGGATTGGCAGGTGGTGCGGGAAAATCTACTGGATATTCTATTGAGTGGGCGGGTACGGGTTCGCGAAGATTATTAAGCGGAAGGATTCCCCGCTACCCTGAAGGGACCGATAAAGAATTGCCTGTGACACTTCAATTCTCCGTATTACCCGATGGTTCGGTAACTGGAATCATCCCGACGTACCGAAGCGATGAGTTGTTGGAGCGAGAGGCGGTATCGGCGCTTCAAACGTGGCGATTCGATCCTCTCTCTCCGCAGTTCGAGCAAAAAGCTCAAACAGGTAAAATCACTTTTAAATTTGTACTAAAAAAGGAGTAATATCATCTATGTTTAATCAAGCAAAGCGATTTTCTTTTTTTCTATCGATAGTAACTCTAAGCATATTGTTTATTCACTCACTCTCAGCTCAAGAGATCAAGCGCATTCAGCCCGAGTGGTGGTTCGGCGGAGCGTTAGGGATAAACTTCAACTTTTACAGCACTGATTTTAAAACCTTGAACGCAGGTAATTCAGTTCCAACTCCATTCACGAAAGGATCAGGTGTAGGACTATTTCTTTCACCGATGCTCGAATATCGTCCCGATCCGGTGTGGGGTGGAATGTTATATTTTGGTTTCGATGGAAGAGGAGGATCTTTCACCGATGTCGCATCGAACGATACTTTGTATTCACTTTCAACTTCAATGAATTATTTAAGTCTCGAGCCCAGTGTGAGAGTTTCCCCATTTCCATATCCGCTTTATTTCTTCGCGGGACCTCGACTTGGATTCAATGTTGCTAAATCTTTCTCGTTTAAAAATTCCTCAGGTTCCAGGATTGAGGAGGATTTCGATAATGTTCGAGGGACAACAATCGGTGCTCAACTGGGTGCAGGTTATGAATTTCCTTTGACGAATTCGGAAAAAGAATGGCAGATTGTTGCCTCGCCGTTTCTTGCACTTCATTTCGGTCAGGGACCGCGATCAGAGGAAAGCTGGGCGTTAACAACTATGCGGGCTGGTGTGGCGATCAAGTTCGGTAATACAATGGAAATTAAATCGAGAGTGGAACACGAGGTTAAATTCTCAGTCCGCGCACCTAAAATTATTCCAAAAGAAAGAAGGGTCCAAGAAACTTTCCCCCTGCGGAATTATATCTTCTTTGATCAGGGCTCGACCGAAATTCCTGATCGATACATCAAGCTGACAAAGGCACAAGCCGACAGATTTAAAGAAGAACAATTATTACAACCCGAGCCGAAAGATTTAACCGGTCGCTCACGCCGCCAGATGAAAGTATATTACAACGCACTGAACATTCTTGGTGATCGCATGCGAAGGTATCCAGATGCACTAGTGACTCTAATCGGCTCCTCTGAAAAAGGGCAATCTAATGGTGAAGGGCTTGCGAGTGTGGTAAAAAATTATCTTGTCGATATTTTTGGAATCAATTCCGGACGGGTTGAAATAAAAGGAAGTGCGAAACCTGCAAATCCATCGGTTTTACCAGGTGCTACGCGTGAACTTGATTTGGTTATACCCGAAGACAGACGTGTTGAAATCACCAGTACGTCGCCTGATATTCTCGAACCCATTCAGATTATTTCTTTGCAGGAAGACCCGCTTGACAGTGATATACTTTTCAATGTGCAGAATGCAGAGGATTATTTTGCATCATGGTCTATCGTTGTTACTGATGATAATGGAAAGGAAAGTCGATTTGGTCCTTTCACATCGAAACAGGAGAGGATCTCAGGAAAGATTATCATGGGTGAAAGAATGAAAGGACGATACAAAGTTGAGTTTGAAGGTCAGACGAGTGATGGACAGATAGTAAAGAAGGAAGAAACAATTAAACTTCTTCGCTCGGATGAACCGGAAGAAGCACCGGGTTACCGTTTCAGCATTCTTTTCGAGTTCGATCAATCGAAAACAGTTGCAACATACGAAAGATTTCTTACGCAAACCGTAGTTCCGCTTATCGCTGACGGCAACAGTGTCATCATTCATGGACATACCGACATCATTGGCGAAGAAAGCCATAATCTAAAACTTTCACAGGACCGTGCGCACGAGGCAATGAATCTCATTGAGAAAGCGCTTGTGAAATCAGGAAAGCGTCGTGTGAAGTTCGATGCATATGGTTTCGGCGAAGATGTTCGTAGGGCGCCCTTTGATAATCGTTTGCCTGAAGAACGGTTCTACAATCGCACTGTTATAATTGATATTGTTCCAGGGTAAACTCGGCTTGTTCATATTTTTTAAAAATAAGTCGAATTTGTTCCTGGCGGGGATCGGAGTATTTATTTTGCTTCCCACATTACTTACTGCACAGGTTCCGCAGGTTGATCAAACAATCCAGACGGATAAGATTTTAAAAGGTGAGAACTGGATCGACACAAAAGGTTATCACGCAGCACGACAGAAACTTGAGCATCTTTACCCGTTTCTCTCGACGACAGAAAAGAAGCGGGATATTTTATTTGTTCTCCTTCAATGTGCATTTGAAGATCAGGAATATGAAAATGCTTACCAATGGTCAAGCGATTTCTTGACGGAATATCCTAATGATGGCAAGATAAGCAGTGTCCGCTTTATCCATGGCGTGAGTGCATTTCAAACTGAACGGTCTGAAGACGCACTTCAAACATTAGATATGTTTATTACTGAATCAATAAATCACCCGACGCACGGAGCCGGTCACTTTTGGCGAGCGATGGTAAAACTTGAGAAGGGCGACTGGCAATCGGCGGAGGCGGATGTACAGAATTGCTTCGAAGATTCTTCTGCTGCCGGCTATCACGACATTGCTCTGATGGGCTGGGCGCTGTCGCTGGAACGAAGAGGCGAATATCAAAGGGCAATAGATTTACTAAAGAAACTGTTGAATGATTTTCCACAGAGTACACTTATAAGCGATGTGAAGGTGCGGCTTGCCTCGCTCTTTCTGCGTGTGGGATTACCATCCCAAACGATTCAAGTTCTCGATACCATCAAACCTTTGAGCCATCAAAAACAAGAATTTGCTCTCCTCAGGGCGGAAGCCGATTTGCAATTGAACCATTTTGAAAGTTCGCAGACCGAGTATAAAAATTTGCTCAGAGAATATCCTGAAAGTCGTTACGCACGGAAAGCACAGTACGGTTTAGCATGGTCGTATTTAAAGAAGAGAGATTACGCTGCCGCCCAAAAAGAATTTGATTCTCTAGGTATTGGAAATGATTCGATAGCACTTATGGCACTCTATCAGAGCGGTGTTCTTGCGCTTCTTCAAAATAGACCTATGGATGCGATCGCGCGATTCGATACACTGACTGAACACTCGCCATACGATAATATTGCAGAGAACGCTTACTACCAAATGGGAATGGCGCACTATCGGGGAAAGCACTATCGTGAGGCAAGGCGTGCCTTTCAATTGGCTGCGAGGCTTTTTCCTGAATCAAAACATCGAGCTCGTTCGTATCGGATGTTGGGTGAAACCAATATGGCTCTGAGTGATTTTTCGAACGCGCAGTATGCATTTTCCCGAATCCGCCAGCTTAACGGCTCGACTGATCTCGCTGAACCATCAATGTTCCAAGAAGGTGTTTGTCTTTATCATTTAGGAAGATTCAAGAGCAGCGCCGATTTGTTCGCTGATTATCTTAAACGGTTCTCAAAAAATGAGCATGCATCTGAGGCGTATGTTTGGAGAGGAGAGGCACTATATCAAGATGGAAAATATGTTGATGCTGAACGCTCGTATGCCGATGCGCTTCGGTTGTTTCCGAATAATCCCAAAGGTCTTGAAGCAATGTACGGTATCGCGTGGACATTCTTCGAGCAGAAAAAATTTTCTCAAGCCGCTGCTTCGTTTGATCGGTTCATCGCACAATATCCTAGCAACGAACGTATTCTTGATGCAACACTGCGCCAGGCCGACTGCTATTACTTCATGGGCGAGTACGAGAAATCGAGTGCACTTTATGTTTCTATTACCAATCTGAAGAAAAACAGCCAGCATGCCGAGTACGCAGCTTTTCAAATCGCAATGTCGTACATTCAGCGCGGAGAGGCAGAGCGCGGCATTGTACAGCTTCGGGATTTTCTTTCGCGATTTCCCGCATCTCTCTACAATGAAATCGTGCAATTCAATATTGGATGGACGTACTTTTCTAAAAACCAATATCAGCAGGCGATCATGGAGTTCCGGCTGCAGATGAATCAGTACCCGGAAAGTCAATTAATGCCGCGGGTTCTCTTTAACATGGGGGATGCGTTCTACAATCTTCATCAATATGACAGCGCGCGTGTATATTATCAGCGGGTCCCAAAAGAATTCCCCGCAAGTCCGCTTGTTACAGATGCATTGCAGGGATTACAGTACACATACGAAGCAGAAGGGAAACCCGCCGCCGCAATTGCTCAAATCGATACTCTTCTTACGTCATCTTCTTCCGGAATTCATCAAGAAGAACTTCTGATGAAAAAAGGTGACATCCTATTCGGTCAGGGAGATTTTGCCGGAGCGGCAATCGAATATCGTAAGCTCTTATCCTTGAAACTGGCTCCTGCGACCCGGGCGAAAGCGTATTACCAGCTTGCACGCGCATTTGATATGGAAAACAACGCTCTCGAAGCGTCCGCTTATTATGAAAAAATTCTCTCTGATTTTCCTAATGTGGATTTTGCTCCAAACGCTGCACTTGCGCTGGGATTGGCTCAGATTAAGGCAAAACAGAACACAGCCGCAGTAAAAAGTTTGCAAGGTTTTGAAACGAAATATCCCGACTCACCATTATTATCGGAAGCGCGTTATAATCTTGCTTTGGCACTGCTCGATCAGAAAGATAAAAAGCCGGCATTCATACAATTTCAAAATCTAATTCAGAAACATCCAGATGATGTTTTTGCAGATAGAAGTCGACTCCAAATTGCACGGCTGCATATCGGCAAAAAAGAATTTAAAGCATCCCTCGATACATTGAACAATCTCATCAGCCGCCGCAACGATGATCTTGCCGCCGAAGCGCTGCTCATGGTCGGTGAAAATTATCTATCGCTTAAGAGACCACAAGATGCGCTGCAAGCATTCAAAGATGTATATGATCAATACACCGAATTCATGCTTCTCACAGAGCGTGCTCATCTTGGTGCCGGTGAATGTTACACGCGCCTGAGGAATGTAAAACAAGCTCGGACTGAATACGAGAAGATTGTGAATTCCGCCGTCGATCCGGTTGTGAAAAAAGATGCCCAGGAAAGATTGAAGAGGTTGCAACGATGAAGAAGATATTCATTTCATTAATTTTTTCTTTATTCCTCATCTCAACAACTCACGGTCAGTTTGTACGTAAAGATACTACGGTAATGCCTAAGCTTGAGATTCCGGAGATCACTATTGTTGGAAAGAAAGCAATAACTCTTCCATTTGCCCGCAAAGGTGAGATTTATGATGTAAACATCTTCGAGGTATCGCCGCCCGACACATCTCTTATAGAAGAACGCCCTGCTATGCCGCTTCCTATCGGTTCACTTCCGCGTTACGATGAACCTCTCGTTCCGTGGCACGCTTCGGCTGAAGGATCGTTCGGAAGTTTCTCAGCCACTCATTTCCGCGCCTTCGTTGATTATAAAGGAAGGAAGTGGGGGATATACGGGAATACCGGTTTTCAGTCAACATGTGGACACATCGCACATGCCTCAGGAAATTCATTCCAGATGGAAGCGAACGCTCACTCGCTTGTTTCAACAGACAATGAAATTTTAAAATCGTTTCGTGTTTCTGGCGGATTACAGTTGATGCACGATGAGTACGACATGTTTGGTATTCGGAATATTTCCGTTGATCGCTCACGCACAAACGTTGTGCTTGATAGCAGACTGAATTCTCTGGAACGTCAGAAAAGCGCGATAGATTTTAGTCTTCGGGCAAATATTTGGTCTTTTTCCGACACTCAGCCGACGGGGGATTCATCAATCTCAGCCGTTTCTCCTGAAATTGTTGGTTCATATTCAACAAAAGTGAATACTGTTCAGCTTCAAACACAAATCTCTTTTACAAGTACCTCGCTTAATTACGATCATCCGGCACAAACACCATCTCTGTTTGGAATTTCTGCATCTGCAAAGTGGCTGTTGACGGATAAATGGTTCCTGCAAGTTGGCGGTGAATATCAAAATGGATCCGGCAGTGATGGCGGAGGTAATTCACTTATTGCTCCGTTTGCTGTTGTCAAATGGGAGCTGGATCGCGATCGTGCAATGAGCATTTGGTTTAAGCCGGAAATGTCTCTTGAATCATACAGTGACAAAACAATAAGGAATCCATATTTTGTACGTGAAATTATGTTGCACCCAGAACGAACATGGTTTAATCTTGGAGGAACATTCTGGTATAACAGCCAAATATTTTCTCTCGAAGTCAATGGTGCGTTTGCAAAGAGCACAAATAAAGGTATCACACTTGCAGACAGCGGCAAGCTTTACAGTGCATTTGTTGATGCCAGTCAGTTTACTGCCCGTGCAGATGGAAGCGTGAAGCCGCTGGACAATACCCGACTGACATTTACGGGGATCATCCAGCCATCGTTTGAAGATGGAAAGAGCAGGCAGCTTCCGATGATTCCATTTATTCAACTTGCCGCAAGAGGTGAGCTGACTCTCAACATACCGCTTTCACTATGGTCGTCTGTTGAATTTTGGAATGAGCAATATGTGGATATGGCTGGCAGTAAAACTCTTGATGAACGGATCCTGCTGAATATTGGTGCGGCATCAAGCATCATTCCTCGAACTGTTCTATCGCTTGAAATTGCAAATCTTCTCAATCATTCGTACGAATGGTGGGGCGGATATAAGGCACCGAACAGAACTATAAAGCTTGAGGCAAAAGTTAATTTTCAATGAAGATCATTACAACAATTCATGAGATGCAGCAGACAGTCGATGAGCTGCGGCAGATCAGAAAGAAAATTGGTGTCGTTCCCACGATGGGATATTTGCACGAAGGTCATCTCAGTCTCATTCATCTTGCCAAACAACATGCAGATGTTGTCATAACTACGTTGTTTGTGAATCCCGCGCAGTTCAGTCCAACCGAAGATTTTGACAAATATCCACGAGATTTCGAACGAGATAAAAAACTTGCTGAATCAGCGGGAACCGATATTCTATTCACTCCATCAACAGAAGAAATGTATTCTCCCGACTATCTCACATACATAGAAATTGAAAAGATCACGGGCGTACTTGAAGGAAAAATTCGCCCGACACATTTCCGCGGTGTTACTACGGTTGTAGCTAAATTATTCAATATCACCAAACCGGATGTTGCCGTTTTCGGTCAAAAAGATGCACAACAGGCGATTGTTATTCAGCAAATGGTTAGAGATTTGAATTTTGATGTACGAATTATGATTGCTCCCATTGTACGAGAATCAGAGGGACTTGCAATGAGTTCGAGAAACGTGTATCTTTCGGAAGTCGAGCGAAAAGAAAGTGTCGTTCTCCATCAGTCGCTCCAATTAGCGAAAAAGTTAATCGAGCATGGTGAACGGAATTGTTCATTAATTATCAGTGAGATGAAAAAACTTATTTCTGCAAATCTATCGGCAAAAATCGATTACATTTCGATTACAGAGGCAGAGACATTGGAAGAACTCTCAGTGCTTCAAGATGGCAATCAGGCGCTCATCTCACTTGCTGTTCGCTTCGGTACAACGCGACTTATTGATAATATCCTTCTCACAATATAAGATATCTTTATGCCCGATTTTACAAAAGAAATACAATTAGCCGTTACTATTATGGCTGCCGGAAAGGGGACAAGAATGAAAAATCCCGAGAAGGCAAAAGTAATGTACGAAATCTGCGGGAAGCCGATGGTGGAATACGTTGTTGATCTGGCAAGTAAGCTCCATGCTCACCGCACTTTACTTATTGTCGGATGGCAGAAACAATTAGTAGCGGAACATTTTTCAAAGTTAAACTATCAGGTCGAGTTCGTTGAGCAGAATGAACAGCTCGGTACAGGGCATGCGGTTCTTCAAACGATGGAACCAATGAAGGATTTCGCCGGCGATGTTTTGGTGCTGTCGGGTGATGTTCCGCTGCTTACTGAGAAAACTGCTAAAGCTCTCATCGGGTATCACCGGGCAACCGAAGCGGTTGCGACAATTCTCACTGCCGATCTTGATGATCCAACTGGTTATGGACGTATCGTGCACAACGAAGATGGCAGTGAAGAAAATTGTCGAGCACAAAGATGCATCGAAAAAAGAAATAGTCATCAAAGAAATTAACTCAGGCATATATGTGTTCAGTAAAGAGAAGCTGTTTGAGTGCCTCACAAAGGTAGAGCCAAATAACGTGCAGCGGGAGTATTATCTCACAGATGTATTCGAGCTGTTCTGGAAAAACGAGTGGCGGGTTTCTGCAGTGAAAGCCATTGATGCAGTTGAAGTTATGGGCATAAATGACCTAAAACAGCTGGAGGAAGCACAGAAAATAATGTCAGCAAAGACAACCCCCTGATTGTTTGACAATCACTCTCTTTTTCTTTATACTTACTATAGAGGTTTGAAAGGTATCGTATGAAAAAAATATGTTTAATTTTGATGATTTTATTTCTTTTATCTGTTGTGGCTCCGGCTCAGTTTAAGTCACAAGCAGAGCAGCCGAGCGTTTCTCAATCACTCGTACGCCCAACAACAAGTATCAATAGTTTCCTCGGTCTTCTTAATCCGAATAACTTTATGATGCGGCACAACTTCTCCCTGAGCTATATGTCGTCTGGCGGTACCGGACTCTCGATCGCTTCTTATACTAACAGCATGTTCTACAAAATATCGGACCCGCTTAATGTCCGTTTCGATGTCACGCTTCAAGGCTCACCGTTTGGACCAGCGGCATATCAGAATTCATTGAGCGGCGTCTTTCTCAGTCGGGCAGAATTGAATTACAAACCCTGGGAAAATTTCCTGATCAAGTTTGAATACAATCATCTCCCTATGAATTATTACGGATTAAGCAACCCATGGTATAATCCATATTCATCCCCATTTTACCGTGAAGGTGAATAGGCGGCATTGAATACGGTTTCATCTCTTAATGAAAATTTGTCAACTGCCGAGTTGGTCTTCTACAGATGGCTGACTCGGTTTTTATTTTTTCCTTCTCATGTTGAGGGAATCGAGACATCCCAATGATTGAAAATCATCAGAAAAAAAAACAACCGAGCAACAGCACAATAACATCTTGGAATATCACCAAACGAATTCTAAGTGGTGTTATAATTGTGCTGATACTGGTGATTGGTTATTTCGGTTATAGTTACATTTCACATATGGGCACAAAGTCAAGTGATGATAAAGTTGAAAACAAACCACCCAAGATTCTCCAGCTTGACGTTCTTAACGGCTGCGGAACAAAGGGAATCGGAGCGAAATTCACGGATTACCTACGCACACAAGGATTTGATGTGGTTGAAAGCAAAAACTACAAATCGTTTCAGATTCCACAAACCTTAGTGGTTGATAGAATTGGCGACCTCACCGCTGCGCGACGTGTTGCCACTGCACTTGGTGTTAAAGAAAATAACATTGTTCAGCAGCTTAACCTGGATTATTTCGTTGATATCTCTGTCATCATTGGAAAAGA
>Ga0315286_10006578_pt1 | contig 11324 bp, 9 predicted proteins | sample YL17G10_0_MG_FD_205038 | JGI IMG/M metagenome (GOLD analysis project Ga0315286, IMG submission 205038) | Sediment microbial communities from Yellowstone Lake, YNP, Wyoming, USA - YL17G10_0 | ecosystem: Environmental > Aquatic > Freshwater > Lake > Sediment | place: USA: Wyoming | collected...
CATCGGCTGGGTACAGAAAACGAGTGATGGAGTCGTTGAAGCCTGCGGGCGTCTCAGTCAGGCGGGGTCATCAGACGGGGATGCGCAAATCGTCAATGATACCTTGCAGGCAGTATGGCCGCATGGAACGGCAAAATGGTATGCGGCACGGTCCATTCCCTGGGACTATCTGGAGAGAATGGATATCATTATCACCTTGCTCAAAGAGGCAATTGCCACGGTGAAAGACGTGAAGACGCAAATAGACAAACCAGACGCAGAGGGCGCCGAAGGGAGTGGATCGAATGCCATTGACACAAGGACAAAACGCAAGCGCCCAACCAAGATCGAAAGGAAGCAAGGCAACAAGGCGGTTGCTGTGGCTGCGTCTGGTGAGAAACGTGAGAGCGAGTCCCAGGAGGTCGATGGAGTGTGCAACGCCTCGGAAGCGAACGTCAGCGGCAGGTCAAATGTTAACATCCAGAACTCGAACGTCATTTTCGGGTCCATACATCAGCCCCAGAGTCTGTCTATTGGGGATCACAGCTCTATCGGCAAAGAGACGCCAACGCCCACTGCTATCGTGGCTTCTTGGCTGGGGCGCCATGTGAAGGCGCTCCTCTACAGGATTTGGAAGCACACGTGGCGCAACTGATAATGAGACGCTGTCCCGTATGTCTTTGCGAATGGCACTTGCCGGGACAAAAGACCACAGATTGCCCACCACTGACCCTCAACCATCACTTCTTCTCCGTCTCACTGAGGGCAATAGCCTGCGGGTCCACATCGGATTGTAAGGCCAAGCTGACGAAAAGGCAAAGGGAATCGAACCGGTTGTCGGTAGCCGGTAGCCCGTTGTCGGAGTCCGCGTGGGACTGAAGGAAACGAGAAGAATAGAGCCGAAAAGAGCGAAAGAAGACGAAAGAAGTGAACCAATACGTACCCAATCCGGCCCTTTTTGCGGTTTTTTTCGTTTCCCCGCCTGCGCGGGGATGACATTTCTTTCGGCTATGGTTGATCGATCCGGCCGGAGACCGGGGGCAGTAGCCGGTAGTCAGTGGTCGGTTGTAAATTCCGATTTCACAGAAACTTATCAGCGTCCATCGAGGTTCATCTGCGGTTCCATTTGCTCTGTGTTCTCGGTGCCCTCTGTGGCAAAACCTTCTTCTGGCGTGGTTGTTTAACTGCATCACTTCGCAGGTCGCAAAGCCTCTGATTTTCCCGGAATTTCAGTTGACGCCGAAGCGGGATGCTTGTATGATAATCAAAGAACTGAATGACATATGGTCAATGGTCAATTCGGAGGGTTTGGTCATGGCCCGTGAAGTGCAAGATTCCGCGTGGGTTGAGGACCCACCCTACATCATTCCAGCATTCCATCTTTCCACCATTCCAGCCCCACGCCCCAATTGTGCAAAACAAAGCCAATTCCCAGCAGGCAAAATAGACGCTAACTGCCGTTCAAAAAAGGGCTTAGAGGAAACACAGGCGGATCATGCGGCTGCGAAAACAAAGCCAATTTGCGGGCTTGCGGTGTGCCGGCAGGGGGTATCAAGAGAAACGCCTCACGGCCCTCGCTTTCGCGGAGGCAGGCTCACTACGAGCGAGCCATGTTGTGCAAAACAAAGCCAATTTGCAGCGGGCAAAATCAACGCTAAATACTGTTTGTAAAAAAGGTTATGATGAGAATCGCCGACGATGCCCCTGCAAAAAACAAAGCCAATTTCCTGCCGCCCCCCGGCGGTGGCCACCCACCCGGCAACGACGGGGTCATGTGCTGCTTCCCAAGGCCGTGCTCTACGGGTATACTGCGAGACCGTAGGCAAATGGAACCAACTGGAAAGGAATCAATCATGCTCGGACTCAGGCCAGTACGAAATCACGCAATCAGCCTCATCTGCCTGTCCTTTGTGTTCGGAGCAGTCGCGTGGACAGCTTCTGCGCAGCCCGCGCCGGTCGGCAGCACGGATGGCCCAAGCTACCTCAAAGCGAGCGAGGAGGACGTGCAGGCGTGGCGGGAGCTCAAGTTTGGGCTGTTTGTGCACTGGGGACCGGTCAGTCTCAAGGGGACAGAGATCGGCTGGTCGCGCGGCGGCGAACGACGCGGCAGAAACGACAAGAGCACAGGAGAAATCCCCGTCGAGGTGTATGACAACCTCTACAAGCAGTTCAATCCGGTCGAGTTCAACGCCGACGAGTGGATGCGGATTGCGAAAGCCGCCGGGATGCGGTATCTCGTCTTTACGTCCAAGCACCACGACGGTTTTTCCATGTTCGACAGCCAGCTCACCGACTACAAGATCACCAACTCGCCGTTCAAGCGGGACGTGGTCAAGGAGTTGGCCGACGCCTGCCATAAGGCGGGCCTGAAATTGGGTTACTACTACTCGCCCGTGGACTGGTACCACCCGGACTACCGCACGGCGAACCACCAGCGTTACATCGAATACATGCACGGCCAGCTTCGCGAGATTTGCACCAACTACGGCCAGATCGACATCATCTGGTTCGACGGCCTCGGCGGTACGGCCAAGGACTGGGACTCGGAGAACCTCTTCAAGATGATCCGCCAGTTGCAGCCGCACGTGATCATCAATAATCGGGCCGGCCTGCCCGCCGATCACGACACGCCGGAACAGCAGATCGGCAAGTTCCAGCGCGACCGGCCTTGGGAGACCTGCATGACCATCTGCCAGCAGTGGGCCTGGAAGCCCAACGACCAGATGAAATCGCTGAAGGAGTGCCTCCAGACGCTCGCGCGGGTCACCGGCGGCGACGGCAACTTCCTGTTCAACGTCGGCCCGATGCCCGACGGCCGGATCGAGCCCAGGCAGGTGGACCGGCTCAGGGAGATGGGCGACTGGCTCCGCAAATACGGCCAGACCATCTACGGCACTCGCGGCGGCCCGATCAAGACCACCGCTCAGGTCGCCAGCACGTACAATGGCAATACGATCTACGTGCACATCCTCGCCTGGCCGGGCGATACAATTACCCTTCCCGCCCTGCCGAAGCGCGTCATCGACTCCTCCCTGTTGACCGGCGGGACGGTCAGCGTGCGACAGACGAAAGACGCCATCGAAATCCGCGTGCCGCCGCAAGATCGGCAGGAGATCGACACGATCGTGAAGCTGGACCTGGATGGACCCGTCGGCGAGATCGAGCCGATCGCGATTGCCTCGGCGTCCCTGGCGACCGGGGCAAAGGCGACCGCATCGAATGTGTTTCAGGGCAATCGAGCGTATAGTGCTGCCAAAGCCGTCGATGACGATCCGGGCACTCGCTGGGCGACCGATGCCGGCATCAAGCAAGCCTGGCTGGAGTTGGACCTGGGCAAGCCGGTGACGTTCGGCCGGGTGGTCATCAGCGAGGAATACGACCGCGTCCGGCGATTCGATCTGCAATACAAGGACGGCCAGACCTGGAAGACCTTTCTCCAGGGCACCCGGATCGGCGAGCAATACTCACAGGATTTCCGGCCGGTGACAACGCAATATGTCCGTCTGAACATCCTCGAAGCCACCGACGGCCCTACGATCTGGGAATTCCAGCTCCTGGCAGCGCGAAAGGCCCCGTAGTCCGACATGCTGCGGGCCCGGGCCTCGTCGGGCCACCCTATGTCACGGACAATGCAGAGCAGACACTGACGAAAGGAACCAGCCATGTCGAGGTACTGTCACCGAATGTCGATGGTTGCCGGCCTGTTCGTGCTGGCGCACTTGTCGCAAAGCGGCCCTTGGGCCGCACGGGCACAGGCTCCGGCGCCCACCGAGGCCAAGCCGGACCTCCGCGCCGCCGAGGCGAACCTGCAATGGTGGCGGGAGGCGCGTTTCGGCATGTTCATCCATTGGGGGCCGGTCAGCCTCAAGGGCACGGAGATCGGCTGGTCGCGCGGCGCGCAAGTGCCGGCGGAGGAATACGACCAACTCTACCAGCAGTTCAACCCGACGAAGTTCGACGCCGAAGAGTGGGCCAGGATCGCAAAAGACGCCGGAATGAAATACCTCGTCATCACCAGCAAGCACCATGACGGTTTCTGTATTTGGGACACCAAGTTCACCGACTACAACATCATGCGCACGCCTTTCGGCCGCGATGTGCTGAAGGAACTGGCCGCCGCGTGCAAGAAGCACGGTATCGCCTTCTGCACCTACCACTCCATCTGCGACTGGCATCACCCCGATTACCCGCTCGGCAGTCCCGGCGGCAAAACCCAGAAGCCCAATCCCAACATGGACCGCTACAACCAATACCTGAAGAACCAGCTTGCCGAGCTGATCCAAAACTACGGGCCACTCGGCATCCTCTGGTTCGACGGCGAGTGGGAAAAACCTTGGACGCACGAACGCGGGGTCGATCTCTACCAGCACGTCCGAAACCTGCAGCCCAGCATCATCATCAACAACCGCGTCGGCGTGGGCCGGGCCGGGATGGAGGGCGGCACGGCGGCTGGCGCGTTCGGCGGTGATTATGACACGCCGGAGCAGCAGATCGGTAAGTTCCAGCGCGACCGGCCCTGGGAGACCTGCATGACGATCTGCCAGCAGTGGGCCTGGAAACCCAACGACCGGATGAAATCGCTGAAGGAGTGCCTCCAGACGCTCGTGCGGGTCACCGGCGGCGACGGCAACTTCCTGTTCAACGTCGGCCCGATGCCCGACGGCCGCATCGAGCCCAGGCAGGTGGACCGACTCCATGAAATGGGCGAATGGCTCGGCAAGTACGGCCAGAGTATCTACGGCACGCGCGGCGGCCCGATCAAGACCACCGCTCAGGTCGCCAGCACGTACAATGGCAACACGATCTACGTGCACATCCTTGCCTGGCCGGGCGATACGATCACCCTTCCCGCCCTGCCGAAACGCGTCATCGACTCCTCCCTGTTGACCGGCGGGACGGTCAGCGTGCGGCAAACGAAAGACGCCATCGAAATCCGCGTGCCGCCGCAAGATCGGCAGGAGATCGACACGATCGTGAAGCTGGAGCTGGATGGACCCGCCGCCGACATCGAGCCGATTGCGATTGCCTCGGCGTCACCGGCGTCCGGCAAGGCCCGCTGATGGTTCGCGGTGGATCTTGGAGCAACATTTCGCAAGTCTCACGACTATGGGGAACAGATTGCCGCGCTTCGCTCGCAATGACATCCCCCGACGCGCAGCCCGGACGCACAGCGGCCCTTCGGCCTGGCGCGGGCGATGCCTGTTCGTATCATTGCGAGGAGCACAGCGACGGAGCAATCTCGACCATGGCAGTGGAAAGAATCGGGTGATTGATTTATACTTCGCAGGCAATGGTGTGCACGGCACACCCTACCAGTTGGCGGCCGGTTGGGCGGCCCTCTGTGAAATGGAACGATAGGCAGCAGCAACGGAGAGTTTGGGTATGGCGGAGCGTTTTGATGTCGTCGTGATCGGTGCAGGTCCCGGGGGATTTCGAGCGGCCAAACGCTGTGCGCAGCGCGGCGCCTCGGTCGCCATGGTCGAGAAGGAGTACATCGGCGGCACCTGTCTGAACTGGGGCTGCATCCCCTCGAAGACGCTGCTCGCCTCGGCCCATCTGCTGCTGCGCGCCCGTCACGCGGGCGAGATGGGGATCGACATCCCCTCGGCCACGCCGAACTGGCCCAAGATCCAGCAACGACGAGAGGCCATCATCACGGGCATCCGCAAGGGCATGCTCGGCACGGTGAAGGCCAGCAAAATCACGCATATCGAAGGACGCGCCACCGTCACGGCCCCCGGCCGGATCAGGGTCGAATCAAGTGGCCAAACCCGTGAGTTGGAGGCGGGCAAGCTGATTCTGGCAACCGGCTCCGAGTCGATCCAACTGCGGAACATCCCCTTCGACGGCCAGGTCGTCATCAGCAGCAAAGAGGCTCTGTCGCTGCCGCAGATTCCCAAGTCCATGCTGATCGTCGGCGGCGGCGTGATCGGCTGCGAGATGGCCTGCGCCTATGCGGCCTTCGGCACCAAGGTCACCATCGTCGAGGCGTTGGAGCGACTGCTGCCGATGGAGGATTCCTGGGTGAGCCGGCTGCTCGAACGCGAGTTCAAGAACCTCGGCATCGAGGCCGTCACCGCCCGCAAGGTCATGTCCGTGGACAAGAGCACCTCGCCGGCCAAGGTCAGTCTCGACAACGGGCAAACCATCGAGGCCGAGAAGGTCCTGGTCGCCGTCGGCCGCCGGCCCGCCACGGACGCCCAGATCGTGCAAGCCCTGAAACTGGAGATGAACGGGCCCGCCATCAAGGTCAACCGCAAGCTCGAGACGAACGTTCCCGGCGTGTACGCCCTCGGCGACGCGGTCGGCACGACCAACCTGGCCCACGGAGCAACCGCCGAGGCGGAAGTCGCGGCAGCCAACGCCACCGGCGGCAGCGAAGAAATGCTCGACTACTCGCTCATCCCGCGCGTGGTCTTCACGTTCCCCGAGGTGGCTTCGGTGGGCAAATCCGAAGAGAAATGCCAGGCGGCAGGAGCGGACATCACCATCGGCAAAGGCTTCTACCGCGCCAACGGCCGCTGCCTCGCGGAGAACGAGACGGGCGGCCAGTTCCACGCGGTCCGCGACAACGCCATGAACGAGATCGTCGGCATCACCATGGTCGGCGACATGGCGACCGAATTCATCGCCTTCGCCCGGACCCTGCTCGGCACCGTCGAGCCGATCCGCCAAATCACCTTCCCGCACCCGACGGTCTCGGAAACGCTGGAAGACGCCCTGCACGAGGCCCTCGGCGACTTGCTCTTCGAGCAATAACCGCACAGTTCAAGAGGTCATCCGCAGATTTCGCCGAAATGTCATTGCGAGGAGTGCAGCGACGAAGCAATCTCGGGGTCCGCCGACTACCCAGTCTTGGTCTTCATCAAGGGCAGATTCGTGTGTTCGCCAGCGACTTCTCGGTCACAACTCGGCAATCTGTGACCGAAGCGTCGGCAGCTCGTGCTTGATTACGTCCCAGACCACATCCGGGAGTATCCCAAAATACTGATGGACGATCACGTTTCGCATCCCAACGATCTCGTCCCAGGCGATATCCGCATGCCGTTCCTTGAAATCCTCGGGCAGAGTACGGGCGGCTTCCCCGATAATCTCGATGTTGCGGGTCACGGCATCCTGGGTCTTTCGATCCGCCAGGAAATCGTCATAACTCATCCCCCCGACATACGAGACAATTCTGTCGATGGCATCCAAAATATCCAAGATGCGAAGGCTGCTACGTCGGGACATCGATCAGGTCCTTCTCGATTTCTTCCTTCAGTCTCCCCTCGACCGCCGGAGGGGTCAGCAGATCGACCTTTCTGCCGAGAATCGATTCGAGGAACGACTTGAGAGCGATGAACCGCCGGTACGTAGTCTCGGAGAACTCGACGATCATGTCCACGTCGCTTTGAGATTCGGCGGATTCTCGTGCAACCGATCCGAAAAGGCCGATTTTCTTCACGCCGAGTCGTCTCAACTGCTCACGATGTACCTGCAACGTCTCGATCACCTGCCGGCGCGTCATCGGACGGCGCGGGCAATCCTCATCATTGTTGTGCTCTGGGCGAACCATAAATGCAATCATACGAACCACGGCCGGGTAAGTCAAACCCCGCCCGATACAAACATTGCCCTGTCCTTTAGACCCGGAATCAGACGAGAGGCCTTCTGCCTGAAATAATGGCTGCACTGTATGGGGGCTCCCGCTAATATGAGGCTATGAACGTGCCGGCAAGAGAACTGAAAGACGGAAAGCAGAACGCGTGCAATGGCCTCTGCATCCGCGATTGCGGGCTGGGTGACTATCGGGAGGTGCTCACACTCCAGCAGGAACTGCAGGAGCAGCGGCGGGCAGGCCAAACGACCGACACGGTGCTGATTGTGGAGCATCCGCCGGTCATCACGCTGGGGGCTCGCAAGAGCGCGAACCGGCTCCTGGCCACGCCGGAGGAGTTGGCCCGGCACGGAATCGGTCTTGTCGAGATTCGTCGCGGCGGCGGGGCTACCGCCCATAACCCCGGCCAATTGGTCTTCTATCCCATTCTGCACCTGCAGGAGCTTCGGCTGGACGTCAATCAGTATGTGCGGACGCTGGAGGATATCGGGATCGACCTGCTGGCCGGATTGGGCGTGGAAGGCGCACGGCGAAAAGGATTCCCGGGGCTTTGGGTTGGCGAGCGGAAGATCGCCTCGATCGGGGTCCGCGTCTCGCGATTCGTGACCTGCCACGGCATGGCCATCAACATCCAGAATGATCTGAGCATCTTCAGCTTCATGGTCCCATGCGGGCTGGATGGCGTCCAGATGACGTCGGTCCAGAAGGAAACGGGCAAGGTGCATGACATGGGGCAGATCAAAACCCAACTGAGCGGGCTGTTGGTCTGCCATTTTGCTGCGAGGCAGTCATGCGCCGGCAAATGCGGAAACCGCCATCCCTACTCATGGAATAGCTCAGAATGCGTTCCCGTTCGTTCGAGGATCAAGTCGTCCCCGCACATGCAGTAGACGAGCAGCCAATCCGCCATAATGTGGCACTCGCGCCGACCCTTCCAGCGACCCTTCAAGCTGTGGTCGCGGTGATGCTCCGGCAATTGTTCGCCAGCCAGAAGCTTCTTGACGACGGCCTCAAGCAAGCAGTCGTTTTTGCCCTGCCGCTTCACGCGTTTGTAGTCCTTCTTGAACTGGCTCGTGTAAACAAGGTTCAATCGTTGAGCTCCCGGAACAACTCATCCACACTTGCCACTCTATGAAGGTCTTCCCCACGATCGGTCTTCTCAAACGTCTTTCTTGTCAGTGGCGTAGGTATTTTGATCTCAAATGGAATCGCTTTTCGAAGAACGATCTGCTTGAGAAAAAGGTTGATTGCCTGCGACATCGACATATCCAACGCATCGAGTACGGCCTGCGCCTGAGATTTCGTTCGCTCATCCACGCGTGCCTGAACTAATGCAGAATGGCTCATTGTCTACTCCTGCTCACCTTGCATACCGTTGTCATACACTGTCCATACAGTACAATACGAAATGCGTCGGCGGAAGTCAAAAAAATCGTGGACGAATAAGGTTCTTGCGGTAATCTGCCCTATTATCGTGATCGCCAGTTCGCGTGAGGTTGCCGAGTGATGTGAACGGCTGCATCATTATGGTAGCAGACGTAGGGGCATTGAAATGAGAAAACTGCCGCCCTGGCTGCGGCGGCCTTGGCCGGCGGGGCATGGTTTTCAGCACACCCGCGACACGCTGGAGTCGCTGGGCTTGGAGACGATCTGCACGAACGCCAACTGCCCGAACCGGGGCGAGTGCTGGGGCCGGGGAACGGCGACCGTCCTGATCTTGGGCAAGGTCTGCACGCGGAATTGCGGGTTCTGCTCTGTGGCGACGGGCAGGCCCCAGCCGCCGGACCCCACCGAGCCGGCCCGCCTGGCCGACATGGCCAAGCGGATGCACATCCAGTATCTGGTCATCACCAGCGTGAATCGGGACGACCTGCCGGATGGTGGCGCCGGGCACTTTCGCGACTGCATCCGCGAGGTCCGGCGGCAGTGCCCCGCCATGCGATTCGAGATCCTCACGCCCGATTTCCAGAACTGCCGGGAGCGGGCGTTGGATATCCTCCAGGAGGCCCTGCCCTTCGTCTTCGCGCACAATGTGGAAACCGTTCCATCGCTCTATCCGATAGCCAGAGCCGGCGGCGATTACGAGTGGTCGCTGCGGCTGCTACGGATGGCGAAGGACCAATATGCGGACGTCCAAACGAAGTCCTCCATCATGCTCGGACTGGGCGAAACGGATGAACAGGTCGAGCAGGTCCTGCGGGACCTTCGCCGGGCGGGCTGCGACCGAATCACCATCGGCCAGTACCTCAGACCCTCGAAGGACTCCCTCGACGTCGTCGAGTACATCCCCCCTGAGAAATTCGCCTCGTGGAAGGATCGGGCGATGGAGATCGGCTTTCCCTGGGTCCTCTCCGCACCATTCGCACGCAGCTCCTACTTCGCGGAGCAGGAAACCGCCCGATAATCTTGGCGCGGTGCCCCCTGGCCTGTCATTCCCGCGAAAGCGGGCAGGGTTCCCAATCCATCGCCCCCTCCCATGTTCATGGCCCCCCCTGCGCGGGGGTGACACGTGGTTGCAGACGGGGCCCCTTCCGACAGGAGCGCTGGGAGCGGAAACGGTGGACGAATCGCGCTATTTATCGCCTTCCCCATTTGGCGGCAGGCACAATCTTGTGTATATTCTCTGTGGAGCCATCGAAGTTTGGTGCAGTTTCACGCGTAGTCTCATCGTTCGATAGGGGAGAAAAATGAAACGGGCTAAGACTTTCCCGCACCGGGACCGGAACGGCTCTGCGCTTGTTCTTTCCATGATCTTCGTCGCCATCTTCTCCGCACTGGCGGCGGCCATGGCCACCATCTCCGCCACCAATGTCCAGATCGCGGAGAATCTCCGCAAGGCCGATACGACCCGCAGTTGTGCGGAATCGGGCCTGGAGGTGATGCGCTACTGGATCGGCAAGGTGGAGATGTCCGGCACGATTGCGGACAATGAGCGGTTCGGCCAGTTGTACACTAAGCTCCAGAGCGAGCTGCCCGCGACCATCGTGCGCGGCTACAACGACCCGAACATCACCATTTCCAATGTATCGCTCCTTTTGAGCAGCGGCCAGAGCTTCTCCGCCGTGCTGACGAAGATCGACAATGTCAACGTCCGGCTCGACGTGACCGGACACTACGGTTCCCTCACCCGGACGATTCGCTCGAACTGCGACTTTCGGAAAAGAGCCGACAACGTGTTCGATTTCGGCGTCGCCACGAAGGGTCCCCTGGTGCTATCGGGAAGCGTCGAAATTGAAGGCGTCCACATCAACGTCGAATCCAACGCCTACATCGAAAGCCCGAACACCCTGCTGGCCCTGTCGATCAGCGGCAACTCGCACATCGCGGGTAATGTCAAGATCGTCAATCCATCGGCGGATGTCTTTCTGGGCCCTCAAGCCGGCGTGGGAGGCGAGACCGGCTCGGAAGCGATGAAGAACATCACCAAGGGCGTGCCCCCGAGCGCGTTCCCGGACATGTCGCCGGGCATTTTCGAGAGCTACGCGACGAACGTGCTGAGCCCCTCGACGAATCTGAAGAACGTGACACTCACGAACATCCGCATCCCGGCCGGCATGAATCCCAAGTTCACGGGTACTGCCACCCTCCGAGGCGTCGTCTTCGTGGAGTCGCCGAACGTCGTCGAATTCGCCGGAAACGTGGACATGACCGGCGTCATCGTGACCAACGGCAGCCAGAGCGACGACTCGGGAACCAATAAGCTCATATTCCAAGGTAATGTGGCCAGCAGGTCGGTGGCCGAGCTGCC
>Ga0315286_10006579_pt1 | contig 11324 bp, 9 predicted proteins | sample YL17G10_0_MG_FD_205038 | JGI IMG/M metagenome (GOLD analysis project Ga0315286, IMG submission 205038) | Sediment microbial communities from Yellowstone Lake, YNP, Wyoming, USA - YL17G10_0 | ecosystem: Environmental > Aquatic > Freshwater > Lake > Sediment | place: USA: Wyoming | collected...
GTTCACCAACCCATACCGTACAGCAAAGGACAACGCCTTTCATCTCTTTTGGTTGCGGCTGAGCGAAGCGAAGCCGCGCCAAGATCTTGGCGTCTTCGCGAGAAAACAAGATTTGAACAAGTAGCAGTGCGAAAAATGCCTCCGAGATTGGCCTGCCCCCGAGGAAATGTGCCCGTAAGGGTTAGGAGCTACGTAGTTCGCCACAACGGGCGAGTGGAGTCCCCAGGAGGCCTCGTCCAGGAGGTTTTCACTCGGGTCTGTGAGCACCCGGGCAGATGACGTAGGATAAGTCTCGCTTTCTTGTATCGAACTATGAAACAGTCCTCCTGCAATAACTCAGAGAGTGTTGGGGATTCCCTTATGGAGCGAATGGAAGAGCTGGAACATCGAAGCATCTACATCATCCGCGAGGCGTATGCGTGTTTCAAGAAACCAGCGGTGCTGTGGTCGATGGGCAAGGATTCCACCGTCTGCATCGCCTTGTAGGCGACCTTGGCACACTGCGAGAAACCCAGAGTTACAACTGCCGCTTGACGGCTTGGGCGTGGATGAGCTCGAAGAGGGCCTTGGTGAACTCGGCGTCGAGGCCCAGCTTCTTGGCCCTGGCGAGGTGGTCTTCGAGCAGGTTCTCCCAGCGGTCGAGCTGGAGGACGGGGATGTTGTGCTGCTGCTTGAGCCGGCCGATCTCCTCGACCTACTTCATCCGCTCCGCCAGCGTTTCTGTCATTCGAGCTTTGTATTTAGGATTTGTTTCGGATTTCCCGAACGACGCGGGGCAACAGGCATCCGCCGCAGGCGGAGTTGTCGAGTCTCGTGCTTCGAGTTTTGCCCTCCTGGCGGGGTATCGGCGCTATTTGATTCCCAGGATGTCGGCCATGGAGTACAGGGCAGGGGGCTTGCCGAGGAGCCATTCGGCGGCCCGCAGGGCGCCGCGGACAAAGGTGTCGCGGCTGTGGGCGGTGTGGTTCAAGGTGATCGTCTCGCCCAGCGTGCCGTAAATCACGGAGTGGACGCCAGTTATGTCTCCGGCCCGGACCGCGTGCACGCCAATCTCACCCTTCTTTCGCAGGGCCTCTTTGCCGCTTCGGCCGTGGATGAGGCCGTCCGGATAGGGCCGGCCGGTGGCTTTGCAGATGCTCTGGGCCAGGGTCAGGGCGCTGCCGCTGGGGGCGTCTTTCTTGAACCGGTGGTGCTCCTCGACGATCTCGATGTCGTAGTCCTCGCCAAGCATGGCCGCTACTTTGCCTACTACGGAGAACAGGACGTTCATTCCCACGCTCATGTTGGTGCCGTAGAGGATCGGAATGCTCCTGGCGGCGGCTTTGATCGCCTCCTGCTGACTGGCGGTCAGGCCTGTCGTTCCCATGACCAAGGCGGTGCGGTTGGTGGAGCACTGCTGGAGGGTCGTTTCGGCAGCTTCCGGCAGGGAGAAGTCAATTGCGACGTCCGCGGCTGGCCAAGTGCTGCCGACGGAGACGCCGAGGCGCTCGACCCCGGCTACGAGCCCCGCATCTTTGCCGATGTCGGGGTGTCCTTCCTTCTCAATAGCACCGACGACGTCAAATCGTCCGGCTTCTTTGGCTAAGGCGACGATCCGCCGGCCCATGCGTCCGGCCGCTCCTATGACCACCAGCTTCGATTTCATTTGCAGCTCCTGAATTCCTCAGATAATCCACTTGAGCGAAGGAATATACCGGGAATCCCCTGACGTGACAAGCGGCAAAGCGAACGGAGAACGCCGAGGAATCGCATATTGTTCTGCGGCCCCAAGGGATTGCGTGGCCACGCTATGCCATCGCAAGCTGTTGGGGGGGTGGCGTGGTCTTTCTATTGTCTCACGGCGCCGCACCAGACGACATCAGCCGGAACAGTCGCCATATTTATGAGACGAAATTGTGCCGGCTGAGCCTGTGGGGGCACAAACAGGTCGGGATTTGGTCGAAAAAGGTCAAAATCCCCAAAAAAAGCTATTGCCACCCGGACGTATGACGATTATCATAAGTACTTTGGTGAAACAAGCTAACGGCCACCAGAGCTTTTGGTGCAGGTAGGATAAGGTGCAGGAAATGGCTTTGAAACGGACTGTGAACGATGCGGCGGCGTGAGCACATGAAGCAGGAAGAACGCTGCATTTTCGCACAAGTTAGGGCCGTGGAGTCGACGTTTCTACTTCAACGTTTGGACGCCGGTGAGGTTGAAGATGAGGTTTGGCTGTCTGAGCAGTCTGAAAGGTCAAACCGTTATCGGAGGCGACTGATGTAGGCGAAGGGCGGATGACAACCTCAGTCAGGCGGGCGTTGGGAAGTGGAAACCGTATGGGTTTCCATTTTTTATTAGGGCCTTTTGAGAATCGAGCTTCGATATGACGACGACGGGATCGGGGTTGACGGATCGAAAGAATGGTCCTCATACCGCAGATCTGTGCAAGGCGGTGGTCTCAATTATAGAGAGAGTAGGATCATGAACCAGGAACTGCTGAGAATTGTGGACAGCATAGCCCGAGACAAGAACATCGACAAAGAGTCGATCTTTGCCGATTTGGAGGAGGCCATGGTCTCGGCGGCCCGCAAGCACTTCGGGGACGCGGAGAGCGAGATCTCCGTCCAGATCGACAGAAGCTCGGGCAAAGTCACCGCGTCCAAGGACGGCCAGGCGATCGATATCAAAGCACTGGGGCGGATTCCCGCCCAGACCGCCAAACAGGTCATGATCCAGAAGATCCGAGCGGACGAGAGAGACAGCATTTTCACCGAGTTCGTCCAAAGGAAAGGACATCTCGTCAGCGGCGCCGTGGTCCGTTATGAAGGCGGGACGCTGATCGTCAATCTGGATCACTCGACGGAAAGCTACATGCCGAAGGGCGAGCAAATCATGGGGCAGACCCATCGCCCCGGCGAGAGAATCCGCTGCCTGATCCTGGACGTGAAGGAAAACGCCAGCCAGGTCAGGATCGTGCTCTCGCGGACGCACCCGGACTTCATCAAGCGGCTGTTCGAGTCGGAAGTGCCGGAGATCGCCGAGGGGATCATCGAGATTCGAGCCCTGGCCCGGGAGGCGGGGTATCGAAGCAAGGTCGCCGTTACGTCGTATGATGACAAGGTCGATCCCGTGGGAGCCTGTGTCGGCGTTCGCGGCAGCCGGATCAAGAACATCGTCGACGAGCTGGGCGGCGAGAAGATCGATATCGTTCGATGGAACGAGTCGTCGCAGGTCCTCGTGGCAAATGCCTTGATGCCGGCGAAGGTCAGCGAAATCGCCTTGTGCTTTGAGCTGGGGCGGGCCACGGTCGTGGTGGAAGAAGACCAGTTGAGCCTGGCCATCGGCAAGCACGGCCAGAACGTTCGTCTGGCCGCGAGACTGACGTCCTGGGATATCGATATCCTGACGCCGGACGAGTACAACCAGGGGATCGAGCGGCTGGCCGGATGTATCAAGAGCGTCGAAGGGGCGGAGGAAGTCCTCGTCGACAAGCTCATCGCGCTCGGGATCATCTCCGTTCTCGACCTCGATGACGTCGGGGCGGAGCCATTGGTCAACGAGCTCAAATTAGAGCGTGGGTTTGCCGAGAAGCTGGTCAGTGCCGCGGACCGTGATGCCAAGGCGCTGATCGCCGAGGCGGACCAGAAACAAGCAGAAAAGCAGTTGGCACAGCAGGGGAAGGGGTCAGATACGATGCACCGCGACGATGAGACATAAAGGCAAGTGTGAAGTGGAGAGTTTGAAGTCCGAAGTGGGAAGCGGTTTCTTCTCGCTCGAGACTCCGAACTTGACACTCTGTTCGAATACGTGGAGGTTTTTTGGCTACTACAAGAGTCTATATTCTAGCGCGAGAGCTTGGGGTCAAGAGCTCGGCCATTGTCAAGAAGTGCCAGGATGAGGGTCTGGACATCCAGAACCACATGGCGACGCTGTCGGCGGGACTGGCGGCCACCATCCGCGAGTGGTTTAGCGAGGGGGAGAACGTTACTACGGTGGAGACGGCGGAAAAGGTGGATCTCGCCGAGGTCCGCGTCAAGAGAAGGCCGAAACACGCTAATGATTCGCAGGTTGCAGTAGAGCTTCAGATCGAAGAGGGTGAAGTGCAGCAAGTACCGGTCATGGAAATGGAAGAGGCTCTTGCCGAGCCTGTGATGCAGGAGTTGCTTCAGGAGCCGCCGGCCGTCGTCGCAGAAGAGGCCGAGGCCGTGGAAGTCTGGGCGGAGCCCGGGGAGCCGCCGGTCGTGGCGGTGCAAGAGCCGTCGGCCGTGGAAGTGCTGGCGGAGCCGGTGAAGCCGGTGGATAGGCCGAAGCAGCCGGAGATCGTTGTCCTGCCCGCCGGTCCGATGCTCGACAAGCCCAGGCCGGCAAAGCTGAGCGGACCCAAGGTTGTTCGCGTCGAGGCCCCGGAGCCTCCGGATCGTCCGAGACCCCGATTCAGGCCTCGATACGACGCTCCCGTTACCCAGCCTCTGATTCAGGCGGGCAAGAGTGATGGTGCACCGCGCTCGGAGGCCGCCGACAAGAAGGGATCGAAGCAACACAAGGATCGCACCCATGGGCGTCGAAAGGAAGAAGGGGGCGATGAGGATGCCACCAAGAAGGCCAAGCAGCACAAGAATTGGCGTGAGAGGGACCTGGAGGAGAGGCAGGCCCGCTTGACCGCCGCCGGCGGAGAAGGGCTGCGGCTGCGGCCGACGCGGCGAATCGCGTCCAAGGCTCCGCGAGAGGCCGCGGCCCCTGTGCGGCCGAAGGAAGTCGTCATCAGCGTGCCAATCCTGGTGAAGGACCTGTCCTCCGCGTTGGCGGTCAAAGCCACCGACATCATCAGCAAGCTCATGCAGCAGGGCATCATGGCCACGGCCAACCAGGCGATCAGCAGCGAGGTGGCCGAACTGGTGGCCCTGGAGTTCAACACCGAGCTGGTCGTGCAGCGCAAGGCTTCCCTGGAGCAGGAAATTCGCAAGGAGTTCGACACGCGCGCGAGAGAGAATCAGAAGCGGCGGCCGGTGGTCGCGGCCATGCTGGGCCACGTGGACCACGGCAAGACGAGCCTGCTGGACCGGATTCGGTCGACCCAGGTTGCAGCAGGCGAGGCGGGAGGGATTACGCAGCATATCGGCGCCTCGCAGGTAAGCTGGGACAACAAGACGGTGACGTTCCTGGACACGCCGGGACATGAGGCGTTCACGGCTATGCGGTCCCGCGGGGCGAACATGACCGACATCGTGGTCCTCGTGGTCGCGGCCGACGACGGGATCATGCCCCAGACCATCGAGGCCATTGCCCACAGCAAGGCCGCCGGGGTGCCGATCATCGTCGCCCTGAACAAGATCGACCTGCCGGGCTGCGACATCAACCGCATCTACGCGCAGTTGTCGGAGCACGGTCTGGCCCCCGCGGAATGGGGTGGGCAGACGGAAGTCATCAAGACCAGCGCCACGACGGGCCTGGGAATCAACGACCTGTTGGAAGCCCTGGAGTACGTGGCGGAGCTGCAGGACCTCAAGGCGGATGACACCATCCCGGCTACAGGGTGGGTCGTCGAGGCCAAGATGTCATCCCAGGAAGGGCCGGTGGCCACCGTACTGATCAAGGAAGGATGTCTCTCGAAGGGGGACGTCCTGCTGGCCGGCAACACGTACGGCCGAGTCCGAACGATGACGAACAGCTACGGCAAGAGGATCAAGGTCGCCACCAGCTCGATGCCGGTCGAGGTGGTGGGTCTGAATGACGTTCCCCAGGCCGGAGACCGGTTCTACAGCCTCAGTGACATCAACAAGGCCAAGGCCGCCGCCGGAGAGAACAAGCTGCTGACCCGCGAGAGATCGCTGGCCGAGCGGACTCAGGTCACGATGGACAACCTGTTCAGCCAGATCGAGGCCGGCAATGTCAAGGAGCTGAACCTGATCATCCGCGCCGATGTGCAGGGCTCGGTCGACGTGCTGAAGAAATACCTGTCCGAGTTGAGCACGAGCGAGGTCCGGCTGAATATCCTGCAGGCCATGCCCGGTGGGATTACGGAAGGCGACGTCCTGCTCGCCGAGGCGTCCAACGCGATCATCATCGGTTTCAACGTGGTGGCCGACGAGCGTGCCGCACGGACGGCCGAAGCCGAGGGCGTCGATATCAAGCTGTACAACATCATCTATCGCATCACCGAGGACCTGAGGAAGTCGATGGCCGGTCTGCTCGAGCCGGAAGAGCAGGAGCGGGCTCTGGGCCGGGCCACCGTCCGGGCCACCTTCAAGGTCTCCCGGGTCGGCACCGTGGCGGGCTGCTTCGTCACCAGCGGCGTGGCGGCGAAAAACGGCAAGGTGCGGCTGATTCGGAACAATATCGTCGTCCGGGACAATGTGGCGATCGAGTCGCTGAAGCACTTCAAGGATGACGCCCGCGAGGTCAAAACAGGGCTGGAGTGCGGCGTGAGGCTGGTCGGCTTCGATGACGTCAAAGTGGATGACATCTTTGACTTCTATGAGATTGTCAAAGTGGCCAGGACTCTCGAATCTTGAGATTTGTAGGCCTCCGGCCCTAAGGAACACCCTATGCCTACGCGAAGGCAGGAAAAAGTGGCCCGAGTGATCCGGGAGGTGGTCAGTGACGTGATCGCCAACCGCCTGAACGACCCGCGGATCACGGGCTTTGTGAGCGTCACTCGGGTGGAAGTCATGCCGGATTTGCGCAGTGCGGATGTGTATCTGAGCGTCTTTGCGTCGGACGAGAGTGCCAAAGGCAAGACCTTGGCCGCGATCACACATGCCCGGTCGAGGATTCAGTCGTTCTTGGCCGGCGCTCTGGAGAGCAAGTTCTGTCCCGTGCTGCGTCTTCAGGAGGACGCGCAGTTTCGTAAGACGCTGGAGGTGATGAAGCTGATCGATCAGGTGGCAAGTGAGCGTCAGAACAAGGACACTGGCCTGCAAGAGTAATACGGTGCGCTCGTGATCGGACGGGTGCATTCCGGGCCGATCTGCTGCGGTGTCTGGAAGGGCCATGAAGAACAGTAAGGAACATGCTCGACGACTGCAACGGCTGTACCGGGAGTTGAAACGTGCATACCCCGGGGTCGAACGAACCGTCCACGAGGACCCGGTCGAGGCCTTGATCTGCGGCATCATCAGCGAGAAGATGAGTGAGTCCGCCGCGCAGAGGGCCTTTCGAGAGGTCACCCGGGCGTTCGTGGATTGGAACGATCTGCGGGTCTCGCGGGTGGAGGAAGTGGTCGAGGTGCTGGGCCGCAACACGGGGTCCAGCCGGGCCACGGCCCTGGCCCTCACGGCCGCGCTGCGGGGAATCTTCGATGAGCACCATAGAATCAGCCTTGAAAACCTCAAGAAATTGGGCAAGCGCCCCGCCCGGCAGGGTCTGGAGAAGATCGAGGGGATCAGCCGCTTTGTCATCAACTATTGTCTCTTGACGTCCCTGGAGGCCCACGCCGTTCCCTTGACCCAGGACATGGCCGACTACCTCAAGCGAAATGGGATCATCGATGCGAATGCCGATGAAGAGGATATCGAAGGGTTCTTGACTCGGCAGGTACCCGCGAAGAACGCCTACGAGTTCTACGCTCTTCTGCGCCGGGAGAGCGAGTCGTCGAAGGGGATCAAGAAAATCAAGAGCCGATCCCGCCCGAAGTAGAAGGAAAACGGCGGCAAGGAGCAGGTAGAATGCCGGGTCCCAGGAGATAGCACGGGTTTGTAAGGAATCAATGTGGCTTTGGAACGAATTTTGAAACTGGGCCTTCCCGCCGGGAGCCTGCAAAAAGCGACGGTGGAGTTGTTCGACAGGGCCGGGCTGCACGTGGGTGAATCCAAGCGCAGCTACTGGCCGACGATCGACGACGAGGAGATTCAGGCGGTGTACCTGCGGGCCCAGGAGATGGGCCGTTATGTGGGGGACGGTGTCCTGGATGCGGGCATCACCGGCTTGGACTGGATTCGGGAAAATGGAGTCGACGTCCTGGAGGTCTGCGAGCTGCCCTACAGCAAGCAGACCAGCAACCCGACCAAGTGGGTGCTGGCGGTGCCCAACGAATCGGCGGTGACCCGGCCGGAGGATTTGGAGGGGGGGATCGTCGCTACCGAGCTTGTCGGCGTCACGAAACGCTATTTCGAGGAGAGGAACATCCATGTGAAGGTGGAGTTCAGTTGGGGCGCCACGGAGGTCAAGGCCCGCCTCGTCAACGCGATTGTCGAGCTGACGGAGACCGGGACGTCGCTGCGGGCGAATAACCTGCGCGTCATCGACACAGTCATCGTCTCCACGACGCGGCTGATCGCCAACAAAGAGGCTTGGCGAGACAGTTTCAAGCGTGAGAAGATCGAGAACATATCCATCCTGCTCAAGGCGGCGATCGAGGCGCGCAGCAAGGTCGGTCTGAAGATGAACGTGCGCCGGGCCGACCTGGACGCCATCCTCAAGGTCTTGCCCGCCGAGAAGAGTCCGACCGTGTCGGGCCTGGCGGACTCCGCGTATGTCGCCATCGAGGTGATCGTCGACGACAGTGTCGAGCGCTCCCTGGTCCCCGCACTCAAGCGGGCGGGGGCTTCGGGAATCATCACGTATCCGCTGAATAAAGTGATCCATTGACAGATGAAGACGAAATACGGATGGGCCGTCGCGGTGCTGGCGATGGCCGTGACAGTCGCAGTAGCTCTCATCGTTGTTCTTCAGCCGCCGGTGAAAAAGTCGGCTGTCGAGCCTGTGAAGGAGTCTGTGCCGGTTGCCCAGCCTCAGGTTGACCGATCTGCCGACGCGGTGGCGAAAATCGGCGACTATGTGATTACGCGGGGGCAATTGGAGGAACGGCTCGTACGCGCGATCCAACCCCGCGAGGCGGAATACGCCGAGGAGATCAAGCCCGTCACGGCCGAGGCGATCCTTCGTGAGATGCTGGCGGAAAAGGCAATGAGCATGGAAGGCCGCCAACTCGGGTATCTCAACGATGAGGCTATTCACCAGCGCATCGAGGAGCTTCAGCAAGGACGGCTCGCCATGATGGTGCAGGAAAGCCTCTTTCCCGAGCCTCCGTCGGTGGACGCGGCTGAAGTGGACCGCCTGATGAAGGAACGCCCACAGTTGAGCCGCGAGCAGGCGACATCGTTCGCCCAGCGGGCCGCCGGCATGAAGATTTTCGAGCAGTTCCACAGCAAGCTGGTTGAGAAATTCCATCTCAAGAAAGTGCAGAGCAGTTTCGCGCAGGCGGCGCAGATTCACCAACGGCTCTTGGAGCGGCCCGTCACGCCGCGGGGGCCGGGGGAGTACTGGATCAGGAACAGCCAGGTCCGTGACGAGCTTTCCGAGAAGGACAAGAACCTCGTTCTGGCCACGTATGACGGCGGGCAGTATACCCTGAAGGACTGGTTCAACGTGATCTGCAACATGGCGCCTCCGCGGCGGCCGGGCGATCTGAGCACGCCCGCCGGCGTCGAGCGGTTGCTGGATTTGGCCTTGCGGGCCCCCATTCTTGTCGCGGAGGCCAAGGTCCGCGGGTACGACAAGGACGAGAAGCTGCGGGCGGACATCCGCCAACGCGAGGACCAGGAGCTGCTCTCCAAGCTCCAGGAGGAGAAGACCAAGGGCGTTGGCGAGCCGGCGCCGGAGCAGGTCAAGGCTTATTTCGAGAAGAACCAGGAACGGTTCGCACAACCCGCCGCCGTGAAGATCAGCCAGATTTGGTGCGAGAACCTCCAGGCCGCCCAGGGACTCCAGGCGACGCTCGACAAAGGGGAGGACTTCGAGACGGCACGGAAAGCCCATTCCATTCAGAAGGAGGAAGAACCTCATAATGTGTCCGCCATCGGTGAAGGACTCTTTTGGGCCGAGTTATGGAAGGCGGACCCAGGTCAGATGATTGGTCCCATGAGGGGCTTCTACAGCAGCGGCGTCAAATGGCGGATTGTGAAAATCCTGGAAAAGACACCGGCGAAAGTCCAGCCGTACTCCGAGCAGGTCGCCAACAGTGTCAAGTGGGCGATGATGGGCGAGCAACGGCAGCGCGTCCTGGAGGATTGCCGAACGGAGCTGCTCGCGAAGTACCCACACGAGATTTTTGGGGACAAGATGCAGGATATGGATCCGCTCGAGATCGCGATGAGCAAGGGAAACAAGTGATCTGTCGTGTCGAGTCTGTGAGGCTTCCTGCACTGTAGTCTGTTGTGTGCGAGGTGGAGCCGTGAACGGATGCATGGACGGACGGCCTTGAGATGATTTTCACACTGCACAGGTATATCTTCCGGGATTTGCTGCGGATTTTCATCCTGGCCACGGTTGGCCTCACGCTGATCCTGAGCCTGGGCGGGATCCTGCGTCCGGTCCAGGAATACGGGGTAGGGCCTCGGCAGGTCGCCCATATCCTGGTCTATTTCATGCCGATCACCCTGACGTTCGTGCTGCCGATGGCGGCGTTGTTTGCCTCGGCCCTGACCTATGGCCGATTCGCCGGCGACAACGAGCTCGACGCCTGCCGGGCGAGTGGGGTCAGCATTCTAACGCTCGTATATCCGGGATTCGTGCTGGCGCTGCTGGTGGCGATCGCGAATCTGCTCTTGAGCTTCCACGTGATGCCCTACTTCATGCATCTGGCCGAGAAGTCGCTCAAGGCCGACGCCAAGCAGATTCTCTTTCGCAACATTCAGCGCAAGGGCTACTACAGCCTCCCGCCGGATGGCCGGTTCTTCATCTATGCGGACTACGCCGACCTGGCGAACGACACGTTGTTCGGCATCGTGGGGATCCAGTACGACAACGGGAGGGTCAAACGGATCACGACCTCGGAGATCACCAAGGTGCAGTTCGACCCGCATGACAAATTCAATGAGGTCCAGCTCACCGTTTACGGTGCCCGGCAGATCGGCGACGCGGCGAACGACTACTGGGGCCAGATCGGGTCGCTGCTCCTGAAGAAGGAGTTCGGCTCGCTCCTGGGCGACAAGATCAAGTTCAAGAAAGTCGAAGAGATGAAGCGGATCGACGCGAACCTGATGTTGTTCGATCCGGTCGCCAAGATCGCCCGCACGGCTTACGTGCAGCTTGCCACCGAGATGCTCGCCCGGGACATGGACGAAACGCTGAAGGCGCCGCGGGACAGTTTCTACGAGTTCCGGGGCTCGCCTCATTCGGTCCGATTGTCCGCCACCGCGTGCGCGCTGGACAAACCGCTGGTCCTCACGCTCAAGCCGCCGGTGATCGTGGAGGAATACGACAACCAGACCGGCCGGCGTCTTCGAAGGCTGGGGTGTGAGAAGGCCGAGATCTACGTGGAAGAAGACCCGGCGAACCCCAAGCTGGGCCTCGATCTGCATAGCGCGCGAGACGAAGAGGGGGGAAGCCTGCTGGTGCAATACGTG
>Ga0315286_10006580_pt1 | contig 11322 bp, 9 predicted proteins | sample YL17G10_0_MG_FD_205038 | JGI IMG/M metagenome (GOLD analysis project Ga0315286, IMG submission 205038) | Sediment microbial communities from Yellowstone Lake, YNP, Wyoming, USA - YL17G10_0 | ecosystem: Environmental > Aquatic > Freshwater > Lake > Sediment | place: USA: Wyoming | collected...
AATCTTTGAAGCAAAAACCTCCACTCAAGCGAATTGGAACACCTGAAGAGGTTGCAAACCTCTACCTGTTCCTTGCGTCTGATGAAGCAAGCTATATTTCCGGTGAAGTGATACGAATTGATGGCGGCATGGTAATTGGCACATAAGATTTAGAGTAATGTGACTTCCCAGATCATGATAATTATGGATGGTACATGAACCGATGATGCAGACAAATCCAGAAGCGCTTGGTTTCTCTTCAGAACGCTTATTACGAATCCATAACCTCATGAACCGTTATGTGGAGAGCGGAAAATTGGCTGGGGTAGTGACCTGTATAGCGCGGCGAGGTCAGATAGTGCATCTGGAAACATTTGGGTATCAGAATCTTGAAACAAAAACCCCTATGTCGCTGGATTCGATCTTCCGTTTGTATTCCATGACCAAACCAATAACTACTTTGGCATTGATGATGTTATACGAAGAATCGTTATTCAACTTAACTGATGCAGTCAGCCAATACATTCCTGCCTTCAAAGGTGTGAAAGTCTGGGGTACAGCCGATAGATTGGAATCTCCGGTTCGCCCCATGACGGTTCAGGATTTGTTGCGCCATTCAGCCGGGTTGAGCTACGGAGGGTATGCAGACACACATTCTCCCGTGGATAAGTTGTATGATGAAGCGGATCTTTTTAATCCCAAAATAACAAATGAAGAAATGACTACCCGTATTGCCAGCTTGCCTCTCATGTTCCATCCAGGTACAAAGTGGCATTACAGCGTAGCAACGGATGTAATCGGGCGACTGGTCGAGGTACTATCTGGAAAGTCTCTGGCTGATTTTATGCAGGAAAAACTCTTTTCTCCGTTGGGGATGGTTGATACAGCATTTTCTATTGACCCGTCCAAGTTGGAGCGTTTTTGCACCCTCTATGGGAAAACCCCAGCCAGTGATTTTGATGTTCTCGAGTTGCCAGGATCCAGCATATACCTGCCGCCCGTGGCATTACATTCAGGGGGAAGTGGTTTGGTGTCCACCACTTCGGATTACCTGAAATTTGCCCAATTAATATTAAACAAAGGGGAGTTGAATGGTGTAAGACTGCTCGGACCCAAAACTATTGAGTTAATGACTTGCAACCACCTGCCATCGAACCTTCTTCCCATTTCTTTTGAAGGTACAGAACCGATGTTGGGAATGGGATTCGGTTTGGGATTTAGCGTGATGCTGGATGTGGCCCAAACCGGTGTGATGGGTTCGACAGGTGATATCGGCTGGGGCGGGTATGCAGAGACTTTTTTTTGGATTGATCCTAGTGAAGAGCTGATTGCAATTTTGATGACCCAATACTTGCCATCTCAGACGTACCCGATCCGCAAAGAGTTTAGAACAGCTGTTTATCAGGCATTAGAGAACTAATTTGAAAACTGAACATGAAACACCTTACAGTTTTATTGAAGTTCAAAACTGAGAAGGTGATACGAACGAAGATAGGTGGATTCTTGTGATTATTCACAATTGTCTCAATGTTCAAACAAATTTTGGAGGAGGAATAAATGATCGATTTTACTTTTACTGAGGAACAAGAGCTGTTCCGCAAAGCTGCAAGGGAGTTTGCAGAGACAAAGATCGCTCCGCAAGTTCAAAATATGGAAAAAACTAACCGCGGTTGGGATGAAGTGGTAAAGGAACTGGCTGAGGCTGAAATGTTCGCTGTAACCATCCCTGTGGAATATGGCGGATTGGGAATGGGCTATGTTGCCCGAATGATAGCCACTGAGGAGATTGCCCGTATTTCGGTCGCAACTGCCATGATGTATCAGGTTTTTGGCCTTGGATTTGAACCGTTCATAAAATTTGGCACTGAAGAGCAGAAAAAGAAGTACCTACCAAAATTTGCAACAGGGGAACAATTAGCAACAGTTGCAGTAACAGAACCATCTGGTGGATCTGATCCAAAGGGATGCAGCACGAGGTACAAAAAAATGAACGGCTCCTATATCCTGAATGGCCGGAAATGTTTTATTACCAACTCACACATCGCCGATGCCCAGGTTATTTTGGCTGTTGATGAGGAAAATCCTGAAGCCTTTACCACCTTTATTGTCGAAAAAGGTATGGAAGGTTTTAAACCCACCCATGAAGAACATAAAGTCGGAATGAGGGGCTGCAATACCGGTGAAATCGAAATGAAAAATGTTTCGGTACCAGCAGAGAATGTGATCGGTGGGGAGGGAAAAGGATTAAAAGTAGCTATGGCTTGTATTGGTGATGTAGGTCGTGGTGGGATGGTTGGAATTGCTATGGGACTGCAGCAAGCTTGTTTGGAGGCAGCAGTCAAGTTTTCTAACGAACGTATTCTCTATAACAAACCGATCAGCAATTTACAGACAATCCAGAACAAGATTGCAGAGATGAAAATTGATCTCGAGGCTGGACGTCTGTTAGGCTATCGTGCTGCTGCTATGCAGGATAAAGGCGGGCGCACCAGTAATGAATTTGCCGTTGCAAAATATTTCACAACTGAGGCAGTTCAGAAAGCTGCCAAAATGGCAGTGGATATTCACGGTGGTTATGGTTGTATGGAAGAATTTCCTGTAACCCGTTATTTGCGGGATTCGTTTGTAGTTGGCCCATCTGCAGGTACTTCAGATATCATGAAAGTCATCATAGCACGATGGGCACTTTCATAGACAAAATTAGATTATTCAATTTAAGAAAATATGTAGGGAATATTGATATTGAATATCATCGTATGCGTCAAGGCTGTTCCAGACCCTCGTGTCGCTGACAAACTCAAGATTGATCCTGTTACAAAATCATTACCTCGCTTGGATATTCCACTAGTCATAAACTCACTGGACAGCCATGCCTTAGAGGCTGCGCTTCAGTTAAAGAAGAAGTACGAGACTCAAATCACCATCTTGTGTATGGGTCCACCTCTGGCTGGGAATGTTGTTAGAGAATGTCTGGCCTTGGGGGCCGATAAAGGCATCCTGTTAACCGATCGTGCTTTTGCAGGAGCGGATGCTTTTGCAACAGCATATACACTTGCAAAAGCAATTGAAAAGAATGGTCCTGTGGATGTTGTCTTCTGTGGGATGGCCAGCAGTGATGGAGCTACGGAATGGGTCGGCCCTGAAATTGCTACATTCTTGGGTCTACCTGTAGTAACTATGGTAAGAGAAATTGTTGAAGATCAGGGACTTGATTGGATTGTAAATGCTGATTTCCAAGGTGGATACAGGAAGGTTAAGCTCAAATTACCGGCAGTCCTTACAGTGACCAGAAAAATAAATCAACCGAAAGCCCTCAGTTTCTCAGGCATCATTAAAGCCCGTAGCAAAGAAATCACGGAATGGAATCGCGAGAAGTTGGATATTCCTGCAGACCGGGTAGGCTTGAAAGGCTCACCAACTCACGTGACAGACATGACAGATTTGGATAGTCGTCGAGAGGTTGAAATTTTAGAGGGATCCTTGCAGGAAAAAGTTGAACGACTTGTTCAAATCCTGTGTGACGCAGGAGCGGTTTAATGGTTGATGAAAGAATATCTGTATTTGTAATTGCTGAACAAAGTGATGGGGGGATTCAGGCTGTATCCTTGCAACTCATAGGAAAAGCTCATGAGCTGGCCGATGAGCTTGATTCTAAAGTCGGGGCAATCCTCTTAGGGAATAAACTTTCAAATGTTGCCCAGAGGTTAATCGAGGCAGGTGCGACCCAGGTTTTCCTGGGTGATGCGGATATTTTAGCTCCGTACCAGGCGGAACTCTACACCGAAATAATTGTAAAACTGGTAGATGAATACCGCCCTGAAATTTTGTTAATTGGTTCTACTTTTATGGGTAGGGAGCTGGCTCCCCTGATCGCTGCCAGGCTGGAAACTGGTTTAACAGCCCATTGTATTGAACTGGAAATCAATCCTGAAGGTTTCTTGGAACAACGGATTCCCGCTTATGGCGGTATGATAACCATTATTTGTCCTGAAAAGCGCCCTCAGATGGCAACCGTGGCGAATGGCGTATTTTCAAACCCGTTATTGGATTCATCCCGAACGGGTGAGATCATTTCAGTGGATATACCTGAAGACTTTCCGTTACGCACACTGACTCTGGAGATTGTAAAAGAAGAGGTGAGTGGGATTTCTTTAGAATCCGCACCGGTTATTGTCGCCGGAGGGGCTGGAAGCGGAGATCAGGATGGATGGCAGCAAATTGCAGAGTTGGCAACCATTTTGAACGCGGGTTTTGGTTCAACTCGCCCTGCGGTTGATGCTGGTTGGGCAGAATTGGAAACCATGATTGGACAAAGCGGAAAAATGGTAAACCCTGAACTCTATGTTGGGATTGGTATTTCAGGTGAATTGCAACATATGGTGGGTATTGTTGGGGCAAAAACAATGATCGCCATAAACAATGACACCAAGGCACCCATCTTTGAGCAAGTGGATTATGGCATCGTTGAAGATTGCCGCGTTTTTGTGCCGGCACTGGTAAAAGCGTTGAAAGAAAAGAAACCTTACCTGGGGAGGACAACTTTATGAACTTTGACCGGTTAATTAATCCGCGCTCAATTGCAGTATTCGGTGGGGCGCAGGCAATTGAATTGATTCGTCAATGTGACATCCTTGGATACGACGGGGAGATTTTCCCCGTCCATCCCAGCAAGGCGGAAATCATGGGACGAAAGGTTTATCGCTCGGTAGCGGATTTGCCAATGAGTCCCGATGCCGCGTATGTAGGCGTCAACCGACAATTAACCATAGACATCATACGAGACCTAGCTGGACGGAGTGCTGGTGGAGCGATCTGTTATGCCACAGGCTTTACAGAGGCAGGTGAGGAAGGTTCCAAGCTTCAGAGGCAGTTACTGGAAGCCTCGGGAGATATGCCATTGATTGGTCCGAACTGCTATGGGCTGATAAACTTTGTCAGCGGCGCGACGCTATGGCCCGATCAACAGGGAGGTTCTCGGGTAGACAGAGGTGTGGCCATAATTACCATGTCTTCCAATGTGGGATTCAATCTCACCATGCAGCGCCGTGGATTGCCCATCGCTTTTATTATGTCTCTGGGCAACAGATTAAAATTCGATCTCCATGATGCGATACATGCGCTTGCTGGGCAGGAACAGGTCACAGCGATCGGTCTATATCTGGAAACGATGCCCGCCCCGAAAGCATTTGAAGAAGCGGTCAACTTTGCGAGAAATCTTGGCAAGCCAGTAGTCGCGGTCAAAACTGGTCGCTCCGAAGTCGCCCAGAAAATGGTTGTGTCCCATACTGCCTCATTGGCTGGTTCAGACGTACTGGTGAGTGCACTATTTGAGAGATTAGGTGTGGCACGCGTAGATTCATTGGAAGCGCTGATAGAAGGGCTAAAGGTGCTGCACGTTCTTGGTCCATTAAAGGGTGGTCGTATCGGAGCCATGAGTACTTCGGGCGGCGATCTAACTCTGCTTGCCGATGCGCTTGGTCCGGGTCTATCCATGCCACCATTGACTGAAAAGGTATCTATAGATCTTCGTAAATCGATCCATGAAAGGGTAATAGCGGCCAATCCTTTTGATTACCAGATGTTCACCTGGGATGACGAAGAGCAAAATGCTGAGAATTTCACTAGCTTTTTAACAGAAGAATTCGATGTTTCACTGTGTTTGCTAGATTACCCAAGAGAAGATCGTTGTGACCAGTCAACCTGGAATGGTGCAGAAAGAGGTTTTGTGCGGGCAGTAAAGAAGACCGGTACTAAAGGAGCGGTATTGGCAACCTTCTCTGATACGGTTTCTGAGTCTGTTGCAACACGATTAATGAAAGATGGAGTTGCACTGCTTGCAGGTATTGATACCGGAGTCGCCGGCATCCAGGCGGCGGTTGACGTAGGTGCTGCTTGGAGCCAACCTCCCAGCCTGCCCTTACTCGCAAAATCTGATCAGGATTTGGATGATCCCGTTATAACGTTAAACGAAGCTGAGTCCAAAAATCTCCTTTCCAGGTGTGCCATTCCAGTCCCTTCAGGGCGTGTTGTTCAAAACGTTGGAGAGGCGGTTGCTGTAGCCATAGAGTTGGGTTTTCCGATCGTCATCAAGGCTCTGGGTGTTGCACACAAAACCGATGTTGGCGGGGTTAGACTCAACCTTGTTAGTGCAGAAGAAGTATCATCTGCAATGCAGGAACTTTCATTTCTATCCAATTCTTATCTGGTTGAGAAAATGGTTACCGGAGTCGTAGCTGAGTTGATTATTGGTGTGACCCGTGATGAGCATTTCGGCCCGTATCTATTGGTTGGAGGCGGAGGAGTTTTAGTTGAGATAATGAAAGATACTCAGTCTATTCTTCTGCCGACTACCAGAGATAAAGTATTGAAAGTATTGGGGCAACTTAAGTGTGCTCCTTTATTAAATGGATTCCGTGGAGCTCCACTTGCTGATCTGAATGCAGCTGCGAATGCCATCATGGCTGTAGCAGAAATTGTGATTAATAACCCCTCCTCCATCATAGAGCTGGATATCAACCCTTTATTAATCCTGGCTAAAGGACAGGGAGTGGTTGCTGCCGATGCACTTATCAGGCTGAATGCGAATACAATTAACCAGATCATGCACCAATAACGGACTTTCATTAGATAAGGACCCACGAAAATGAATTTAAATAGTAAAAGTGTTGAGAAAACAATCGTCGAAAAGGCGAGGGAATGGGGGGCTTCTTTGGCAGGGATCGCAAGAATCGAAGATCTGAAAAATTCCCCTTCCTTTGAAGTCTACAGTAAAAAACCTTTCTATAGCGAATACGAGCCTGGATCACGTGATTACCATGTATTTAAGGGATTCGATTGGCATGAAGGGCACAAATCCGTGCTGGTGTGGGCACTATCACACCCGGCCTCTGAACCTGTTATGGATTGGTGGAGTTTGAAGGTCCCCGGCTTTACTCCCGGCAACCGTGTGCTGAGAGATTTGTCCAAAAACTTGCGAACCTGGCTGGGCGAAGAACTTGGCATCAATGCCCTCTCACTTCCATACCAAATCGAGTATGGTGGAACTTTCCTGAAGGATTCGGGGCATTTAGCCGGCTTGGGCGTGATCGGAAAAAACAATCTTTTGATCACGCCAGAATTTGGTCCACGTGTCAGGTTACGGGGGATCTTTATGGAAGCAGAATTGGAACCAACTGGTCCCATTGACTTTGATCCTTGCAATGACTGCCCCATGCCCTGTCACAAAGCCTGCCCGAGAGATGCATTCCGGACTGGTTCTTTTGGGAGACCATATTGCAAGGAAGAAAACGACGAACGTTACACCAAGGAGGAAATGCTAGATGGTTCAATTATGGGGATCGATGAACCCAGCCTGGTCATGAAACCTTGCCGGAAATGTGAACTTGCCTGCCCGGTTGGGCGAGTAAGTTCCCATTGAATAAAAAGGAAATGGTCGAGATAAAGCAAGAGTCTGATGATAGTTCCTTTAACCCCTCTTGAATTCAGGCAACGGGCTGTTCAATTATATGGATCTAAAATTGGGATTGTGGATGAATTTAAAAGGTTCACATATGCAGAATATGATCAACGTATAAATCGTTTTGCAAATGTGCTCGTGAAATTAGGGTTAAAAAAAGGAAATGTAGTTTCATTTCTAACTTATAATTCTCATCAATTGCTTGAGGCTTATTACGCAGTTCCTCAAATTAATGGTGTGTTAAATCCGATCAATATTCGGCTGTCTCCACCTGAAATTGAATACATTGTCAACCATGCTGACGCTAAGGTTCTGTGCTTTCACCAGGATTTTATTGATGTCATAGAACAAATAAGACCATATCTGGTGAATATAAAGCATTTCATAATTCTGGAGTCAACCAATGAATATAAATGGGCACAAGATTATGAGAGCTTGTTAGCGACCGCCAATCCCTTAGCCGAGATCGATCTTTCAACAATTGACGAAAATGCAGTTGTAGAGCTCTTTTATACCTCGGGTACTACCGGTCATCCCAAAGGTGTTGAAATAACTAATCGGAGTTTGTATTTGCACACTTTGAATGCAATCATCGGTTTTCAAGTATCCGATGAAGATGCTCTACTTCATGTTGTACCCTTATTCCATGTTAATGGCTGGGGCACTCCGCAGTTCCTAACAGCGGTTGGTGGCAAGCATGTAATGTTGAGAAAAGTTGATTTTGGTGACATGCTCCGTTTGATAGAGCAGGAGGGCATTACCAGGATTCTTGGAGTTCCTACGATATTTAATGGTCTATTGTCACATCCTGATTTAAAAAAATATGATCTAAGCTCTTTAAAGGAAGTGATCATTGGTGGAGCTGCTTCCTCTTTGTCTTTGATAGAAAAACTTGAAACAGTACTTGGATGCAAAGCGATTGTAGGTTACGGTCTTACAGAGACTTCTCCATTTGCGGTTATTGCCAGACCGAAACCACATTTAAAGGAAGACAATAAAATACGGTTAGCTACACAAACAAAAACCGGGTTGCCGATCGTGGGAGTCCAATTGCGGGTAGTAGATGAATCCGGGAACAATGTACCTGCAGATGAAAAAACCATCGGAGAGATCGTATTTCGCAGCAACACCGTTATGAAAGGGTATCGAAAAGATCTGATCGCTACACAAGAAGTTATTAAAGATGGCTGGTTTCATTCTGGAGACATGGCTATTGTTGATGGTGAAGGATATATCACCATCGTCGATAGGAAGAAAGATATTATCATCTCTGGTGGAGAAAACATCTCTTCTGTAGAAGTGGAAAAGATCATCCAGAATTTTCCAAAAGTGTTTGAAACAGTAGTGATCGGTGTGCCTGATGATAAATGGGGTGAAGTACCTAAAGCTCTAGTTGTGTTAAAACCAGGAATGGAATCCACTGAAAAAGAGATCCTGATGTTTGTACGAAAGCATCTGGCAGGTTATAAAGTACCCAAGTCTGTTGAATTTTTAAGTGAACTACCCAAAGGGGGGACCGGGAAAATTCTCAAAAAAGACTTGCGTGAACCCTATTGGAAAAATTTAGGTAAAAGAGTTCATTAGAAAGCATTATTAGTATTAAAGCTCAGAAAATCAGCACCAAAAAGAAACCTGGTGAATTGCTTGAAAAAAATCAGAGCCAAATAGAATGAAAACGATTAAAGAAAAAGTTGATGTTCCAATCGCATAGGGAGGTATGGCAGGACATCTAGCTGCGATCCTGGCTGCCAGGTCTGGAGTGGCCTCATCAATAATTGAAGCAGGGACAATGTTGGTCGGCGCAATGACTAGAGGTGGTGTTTATAAGTCCGACCATTTCTTCAATAAAAAAAGGTCCAGTCGTACTGGGAATTCCAAAGGAGCTTTATACACAACCAAAAGGGATCGAAGGGCTTGAGGCTTCCGATTACAGAAAAAGAAGTCCCAAGGAACCATCTGGATATTACATTTATTAAAACAGGTCGATATTTGCAACCGTAGCCGAACAAGAAGCTTTGGAAAGAACCTGCCCTTTTTATTTGTTCTATTTGTTTAGTTTGTCCCACAGATAAAAGACCATAGAGTGGGTTGGATAATGAGACAGCCTGTGTTGCTTCAGGGGCAGGTGAGGTTCAAAGAAAAACTTAAGGTTTAGAGTTACGTCAAGAACCTGATCAATTGATCCCATGAAAGAAATTAATTTTCTGTATGTTGTCTTGACTCCCATTAATTATAAATAATACGGATGGAGATTGTCCCTAAACAACCGACGATTTACTAGAACAAACCCATTGGTCAAAGTGTAGCAACCTTTGCAGGTTCTTTGAAATGATGGGTTGATCAATGTTCGAATACAACTCCCAAATTTCAGTGTGCCAAGCAGAGCATCCTGCCATTATGGGTTTTAATGGTCGGAGTGACTTCAGAACAATAAATCTGTCGTTGCAGTAAACCTTGGCATTACTATTAATGTCAGTGTAGGAAGCGCCTGTTTCCATCGAAATGTTTTATAAAAAGTATCCCTTTCAGCCAGTAAGCCAACCTTCCATTTGTATTCCGACAGCCAACCTTAATTGGAGGTAGATGACTCTTACCTTATATAAGAACACCATTGTCCTCTAAATGCAAGCGCGAATTGTGAATAGAGGTATATGACCAAATAGCTATCTGGCAGTTCGGTAGTAGACTTACCATTGTTCATATCAGTGATTTTTTTTGAGTTGTCTGTCGTTCCACAAGAATTGTGGGGGTAACAATCCGGCTTGGGGTGTTTTCACCGCCCATCAAGCGGAACAAAAGGTTAACAGCTTCATGCCCCATTTCGATGGCTGGTTGGCGAATGGTCGTAAGTTTTCGGGTGTTTGCATCTGGGATGTCATCAAAACCAACCAGTGAAAGATCCCCTGGAATGTCCACATCGTTTTCAGAAGCCCATTCCATGATGCCAAGAGCCATGCGATCATTTAGCGCAAAAACAGCAGAAAGCTGAGTCGTGATCAACCTTGGGGCAATTCTACACCCGGACTGGCTTGTCATATCTCCAAAGAAAATTGGCATCTCTGCTGCACTTGCACTGGATTGTTTAAAGATACTTTCAAAACCTCGCAAACGTTCGTCAAATGCGGAGGGACGTGGATCTGCGCTGACGATACCGATCCGCCTGTGCCCGAGTGAGAGAAGATGTTCTGCAGCAATTTGCCCTCCCTGGTAGTCATCTGCGTAGACTGAATAGCAGGGTGAAATTCCAGCCGGATACCCAAGAATTACCCAGGGCTTATCATTTTGGGACAGTTTCCGGTGAAGTTCATGTTGGCGGCTTTCTTGGGTTTCCATAACAATCACGCCATCAAAATAATTGGCACGAAAAAGCCGCTCATATGAACTGGCTGGATCGTGTTCTTTTTCTGCTGTAGCCAACAATAGATTGTAGTTTTGTTTGTTCAGGGCTTGTTCGATCCCATGGATATTGCCCAATAAATGCGGGTCACTGAATAATTGTTCTGGGCTGTATGGGACAAGCAAACCGATTATACCTGTTCGGCCTCCAGTCAGGCTGCGAGCTGCCAGGCTCGGGACGTAATCAAGACTTTGAGCTGCATCCCATACCTTCTGGTGGGTGGTTGCGCTTATCCCGTTCTTATTGGAGAGAGCTTTGGAGACAGTACTGATCGAAACACCGGCTTTTTCAGCAACATGATAGATGGTTATTCTTTTTGTCATGAGGATTTCCAATAATCCATGAAAAGCGTTTTCCATAATTATATAATATTTTTTTGATTAAATATTAACAAATTGGCTGATAAATTCATTTATTTGGTAACATATCCTCTTTTTTTTGTATTCCGAGGTTATTACAGGTGTAGATGGTTGAAATCATTGATGCGTAG
>Ga0315286_10006581_pt1 | contig 11322 bp, 5 predicted proteins | sample YL17G10_0_MG_FD_205038 | JGI IMG/M metagenome (GOLD analysis project Ga0315286, IMG submission 205038) | Sediment microbial communities from Yellowstone Lake, YNP, Wyoming, USA - YL17G10_0 | ecosystem: Environmental > Aquatic > Freshwater > Lake > Sediment | place: USA: Wyoming | collected...
ACCTTCGCGCCGGAGCCGGAGCCTTCCTGGGGGCGCAGCGACAGACCCTGGAGCGTCTGTTCGAGTTTCTTCCTGGCCACATCGTCGGGGGCAAGAGGCGATTGTCTCATCGCCGGCAGCAGCTTGTCCCAAACCAGGTTCAGGACGGCCTGCATATCTCTCACTCCGCTGGTGATGGCGATCACCGCATCCTGCTCAGGTAACACGATGCAGTATTGACCGAAGGCTCCATCGCCCCGATAGACGCCATTGCGGCAGCGCCAGAACTGGTAGCCGTAGCCCTGATCCCAGTCGCTGTTCGGGTTGCTGCCGTTCGAGGTCTGTCGGGCGGTGGCCGCCTCGACCCAGGCCTCGGGCACGAGCTGCTTGCCCTGCCATTTGCCCTTCTGCAGGTAGAGTTGGCCAAAGCGGGCGATGTCCTCGGTGCGAATACTCAAGCCGTAACCGCCGGTGGTGATGCCTTCCGGGCTGGTTTCCCAGGTCGGGCGCTCGATGCCCAGAGGCTCGAACAGACGCGGCCGGAGGTACTCGAGAACGGTCTGGCCCGTCGCCTTCTGGACGATGGCCGAGAGCATGTACGTCCCCGAGGTGTTGTAGAGGAAATGAGTCCCGGGCTTGAACGGGACGGGGTGCGCAAGGAACGCTTTGGTCCAGGGCTGATCCGCCGTGCGTGGCGGCTCGGTCTGATGTCCCGTGGACATGCGGAGCAGGTCGCTGACCCGCATCGCCTTGAGGTTGTTGCTGGGGTCAGAGGGAGCATTCTCGGGAAAGAACTTCAGCACCTCGTCGTCCAGGCGGAGTTTCCCCTCCGAGATGGCCAGCCCTACCGCGGTGGCGGTGAAGCTCTTGCTCAGGGAATAGAGAGAGTGAGGAGACTGGGCGCTGTAGGGGAACCACCAGCCCTCCGCCACCATGTGCCCGTGGCGCAGGAGCATGAAGCTGTGCAGCGAGTCGATGCCGTTGTCGGCCGCCTCGACAAACGAGAGAACGGCCGAGGAGGAGACGCCTTGCGCCTCCGGGCTGCTGCGGGGCAGGTCCGCCCCGATACCGACAGAGCTGCTCACCGCGATCAGTGCGACGATGGAGAGCCTTTTCATGCCTGCGACCTTTTGCCTTTCCTGTCTGGTCCGCACGAATTTCACCGTGCCGTCATCATGATACCAACTGCTATTCAAGCCTTGGGATCGTGATACTCAGGGCCGGCGGACCCCTCCGCTCGGTGGGCGGCGTCACGGGCTCCATCGTGATTTCCACGGCTGACGGCTTGTCCGCATTGGCCGGCAGCGATGCTCGGATTTGCGTCCACCCATCCTTCATCGTTGCTTTGTTCACGACTTCGCTGGCAAGTTCCTTTCCGTCGGCCTTTACGGTGATCTTCCAGCCGTCGGTCTTTGGATCGCAGGACGCGGCGAACTCCAGCGTGGCAGGCTTGCCTGCCGGCACGGCCTTGGCCAGTCCGTAGGTTTTCGCTCCCCTGGTCAGGCCGTTGAGCACGAAGACATTTTTGCGGCCCCCAGACTCCCAGAGCATCACGCTCTGGTCGAGATTGCAGTTGGAGAGCGTCCAGCCGTCCAGGAACTTGGCGGCCCATTTCAGGCCGGGGCTGCGGATTTTTGCCATCTCCGCGTCCGTGTAGAGGCTGCCCGCAATAGGGCCGGGGTTCTTCAGATCCTCGAATTTGCTCGGCGTCGGCGCCTTGACGGGGATCACGAAAATCTCTTCGCCGTTGGCGTTTTTCTCGATCCGCCCGCCGACCCTGACAAGCCCCTGCCGAGCCAGCTTCTCGCAGACGTCCAGCAGCTTCGGGAAGTTGTAGGCCGTATGGCTGAAGATTTTGGTTTCGTCGAGCTTGCGGTAGTATTTGTCGGGCAGGTTCGCGAGGCCCCGCGTGGTGAACAGGATGCCCCCGCTGGAGGATGGGTTGCAGTCGCTGTCGAATCCGCACCGGCACGAGATAATCATCGTCTGGTCGAGGTCGCTTTGCCCGTAGAGCAGGCCCATCAGGACCCAGGCGCCCTCGCGCTTCACGTCGAGCGCACTGATATTGTAGTTGCGGTCCTGGTTGTACTTCTTCTCCGCCAGTGTCCAGGTCTTCTCCCAATCGGCCGGGTTTTCCTTGTGCCACTGGATCATGTCACGGACCATCCCGGCGTACAGGGACTGGCTGGGAATGGCCCTGAGACCCACCTCGATCAGCTTCATCACGTCCTTCTCGAAGAACGCCTCGGCGTACATCACGCCCATGAACTGGCCGGCATAGACGCCATCGCCGTAGTTCATCAGCCGGCCGAACTTCTCGCCCAGGGCAATGACGACGTCGGGCATGCCCGGGGCGATCAGGCCGGAGTAGTCCGCTTCGATCTGATAGTCGATGGCCCCGGCGCAGTTGTGGAACTTGGGATGGCTGGAGTCCGGCGGGGCGATGCCGTTACGCAGGTTGCCCCGGCCGGCGGCGTTGGCGACCCAGAGCGCGTAGCCGCTATTGGCGAAGTCGATGCCCGCTTGGCGGATCGGGACATCGTACCCGTACTCCTCCATCGTTCGCAGGAAGGTCATCTCCACGTAGAGATCGTCCTGGCCGAAGGCGTCGTTGACGAGGTCCTCCGTAAACGGCGGCATCTTGTCCAAGGGCATGATCTTCTGGTAGCGGCCCTCGGTCGGCGCGCCCCAGGAGACGCCGAAGATCTGGCCGATCCAGCCGGCCTTCATCTTGTCGCGGTATTCCTTGACCGGCAAGCGCCGGAATTCCTGCCCCGCCGCCCGTGCGGGTGACAGACTTGCCAAACCGACGATCCACACGCTCAAAGTGGCAAGAATCGCTGCCCGCTGAAATCGTCCCGAACATCTCGTCTTCATATCGATCTCCTTCTTCGTAGGTCGTGCGTCCCCGCACGACTATGGGAGGCGAGCGAGGACACTCGCCCTACAGTGGGTTGTTCATCTGTTGCCAAATCCGCCGATTATGCTATCTTCTGGGCGTCCGACATACAAGGGTCACTCGGAGAATTGCCATGAAGCTCACGAAACGAGTCACGTTTGCCGTTACACTGACCGCTTTGCTGTTGGGCGCTGTGATTAACGCCCAATCCGGGGCCGTGACGGGTTATCCGCCCGTGACGGCGCCGCCCGAGTCATTCGTTCAGAAGGTCCGCGAGAGGGACAGAGACGCCGCTCGCGTGTTCTACAAGAAGTACACGGACGTCAAGGGCATGCCGGTCGTGGCGGCCGCCGAGGTGGCGGACCTGGCGTTGCAGCGCACGTACGAAATCGTCACCCATGTCCTGGCCGGGCGGCCCGACGTGGTCAAAGCGATGGTCGATCAGGGTATGTACCTGACGATCATCGGCAAAGACCAGGTGTATACCGACCTGCCGGAGAACCGCAGCGCCCGCAATCCCGCCTACCTCAACGAGCGCGTCCGCGGCACGGGCGGCTTTCCCACCAGTTTCGGCGAGGAGAATCTGCTGAGTCTGCCCATCGACCGCTACGACGACGAGAGCATCGGCGTGCACGAGTTCTGCCACACCATCGACGCCACGCTGTCTCGGATCGACCCCACCTGGCGGGAGCGCAAGAACACCGCCTGCAAGAACGCACTGGCCAAGGGCCTCTTCAAGGACACCTACGCCGGCTCCAATCCGTCGGAGTACTGGGCCGAGATCGCCCAGGCCTATTTCGACTGCAATCGCATCAACAACTGGAATCACGGACCCATCGGCCACCGCGAGCAGCTCAAGATCTATGACCCCGAGGGCTACGAGATGGTCCGGGCCGCCTTCAACCTGAGTCCCGATCAGGACTGGCGTTACGCCTTCCTGCAGAAGCAGCCCACCGTTCTGGCGCCCCCGGCCAAGTTCAAGATCGATCCCTGGTACACGAAGTTCACCTGGGCCCGCGAGTTCACCGTCCTCGGGCGCGAGGCCGACAACGAGGCCCTGCTCAAGGCCAACGACACGATCCGCAAGACGTTCGCCTACCGTCACGACATTTTGAAGGCACTGATGGCCGACGGCGTGAAATTGGTTGTGCTGGGCCCGCAGGAGAAGATCTCCGACCTGCCGGAGTGCAAGGCTGTAGGATGGGCTTCAGCCCATGCGGACTATCCTGCGGGCAACCAAGAGCAGCATGGGCTAAAGCCCATCCTACAACTTGATCACACGGCCCGCTTCCTCGACTACTCGCCGCAGATCAAGCTGCTGGCCGTGGGCCAGGAAAACGTGCTGGCCGATCCCAAGGACCCCTACTCCACCGGATGCCAGGTGATCAGGGTCTTCGCCAAGGCGATCTATCACGTGACCGGCACTCGCCCCGTTGACCCGAACTGGGAGAAACGCGGGCGGGACGTGCAGCAGTATGAGATGCGGGTCCAGCGAATGGACATCCGATTCGACGAGAAGCTAAAGATTCTCCACGCCAAGGCGCTCGGCGCCGGCAAATGGAAAGGCACGCCTGCGATTCACGACCGCATCGAGTACTGGGCCGAGGGAGTCCTGGCGTACTTCGACGCCGCAGGTACCGGCATGACGCCCACCGACGCCGACCACCCCATCGCCACGCGCGAAGCCCTCAAGGAATACGACCCCGACCTATTCTCGCTCGTGGACGAAACGATGGCCTACAAAGGAAAAGTAGACTGGCGATATTAGAGGTAGGTAAGTGCGTGAATTGGTAGGCGACGGGCCATGAGGAGGAACGCGTTGCGATTTGTTGGGGGGGAGTCGTGGGTGGTCTGTTGCAAACGCGGCATGACAGTGTAGAATTGGAAAAGAAGGAAGACAGGAGCCTTGACATGATTAAGAAAACGGTGGCTGTCCTTCGTATTGAAGTGCCGCATCGCTTGCTGTCCCGAGCGATGTACTGGATTTCCGTGGGTTGGCTGGCCACCCTCGTGCTCAGCCAAGCGGCGCGGGCCGAGTTTGAGGAGGTCCAAGCGCACGTCACGGAGTTCACGCTCACCAACGGCATGACCTTCATCGTGCTCGAGCGGCATCAGGCGCCGGTCGCCTCCTTCGTCACTTGGGTTGGCGCAGGCTCTGCGTATGAACCGAAAGGCCAGACGGGTCTTGCGCACTTGTTCGAGCACATGGCACAGCTCAAAGGCTCATCCAGGATCGGCACAAAGGATTTCGCTCAAGAACGCCTGGCTCTGGACAAGGAAGATCTCGCGTTTGCGGCGCTTCGAGAGGAGCGCTGGAAGGGGCCCCGGGCCGACCCAGAGAAGCTCAAGCGTCTGGATGCCGCCTTCCGGGTAGCACGGGAAGAAGCAGGCAAGTTCGTCGTAGGCAACGAGTTTCTACAAGCGATGCAATCGGCGGGGGGCAGGGTTATGAACGCCTGGACGGGAAACGACCACATGATGTTCTGGTACAGCCTCCCCGCGAACGCACTGGAGATCTGGTTCTACCTGGAGGCCGAACGCCTCAGGGATCTGGTTTTTCGGGAGTTCTACAAGGAACGGGAGGTGGTGCGCGAGGAACGGCGCTGGCGGGTTGAGAATTATCCCCAAGGCAAGCTGGAGGAGGAGTTTTTCGCGGCTGCGTTCAAAGCCCATCCGTATCGGGAGCCGGTGCTCGGGTATGTGAGCGATTTGGAGAACCTATCCAGGGGCGACGCGGAAGCGTTCTATCGAAGGTACTACGTGCCCAACAACTGCGTCGTGGCTATCGTCGGGGATGTTCAACCCCGGCTCATCAGAGAGTTGGCGGAGGCTTACTTCGGGCGAATCACGAGGGGGCCGGAACTGGCGCCCCTACGCCCTGCCGAGCCACCCTCGGAATCCGAACGGCGCGTCATCCTCCGCCTTGGGACTGACCGTTATCTCTGGGTTGGCTATCGGTTTCCCGGCTTCGACCACCCTGACCAGGTAGTGTACGATGCGATGGCAAGTCTGCTCGCCGCAGGACCATCGTCGCGCCTGCAGGACGCTCTGGTGAAGCGCCAGGCGTTGGTAACGGACGTGAGTGCTGCGGCCGGCATCGCGGGTCGCCGGATCGGCATAAGCTCGTTCCTGGTGAAGGCCCGAGTGGCTTCAGGACACTCGAACGAAGAAGTCGAAAGGGCGTTGGACGGCGAGCTCACGCGGCTGCAACGGGAGTTGGTCAGTGAAGAGGAACTTGAAGCGGTGAAACGGCGCGCACGCCTCGCGTTCATTCGGACCCTGGAGGATAATCAGGAAACGGCGATGCAACTGGCCAAGTACCAATCAGGAACAGGGGACTGGCGTAACATGTTCAGGTATCTGGAGCAGTTGAAATCGATGAGCCCCCAAGACATGCAACGGGCCGCGAAAGCGACCTTCGGCCGGAACAACCGCACCCTTGCCATGATCGAGCCAGTAGAGCCACAGACGCCCGAAGAATCGAGGAGTAGGCAATGAACACGCATCGATCTCTCGCCATTCTCGCCTTGATCCCCTGCCTGGCCGCCATGAGCAGTCCGCTTCTGAGGGCGGAGGTCCATCCAGTGGACCATTACCGGGATTTGCGATACCCGCCGCTCCAGCCCGTCCAGCTTCCCTCAGTTCAGCGTGTCGAGTTGCCCAACGGCTTGGTAGTATTCCTGGCCGAGAACCGCGAGCTTCCCGTCATTCACGTTTGTGTGAGGATCCGGGTGGGGAGTCGCTGGGAGCCCCTTGAGAAAGCGGGCTTGGCGGAAATGGTCGGCGGCGTCATGCGAACTGGAGGTTCTGCCTCGTGGAGCCGTGACAGGTTGGACAAGGAGTTGGACCGCCTTGGGGCCGAACTCCAGATAGGAATCTCGGCTCCAGAGATGGGCCAAGCCGACCTCGTTGTGGCAAAGGAGGGCATCGACGAGGGCTTGAGCATTCTGTCCGACCTACTGCGTCATCCGGTTTTCCCGGAAGACAGGATCGAGCAGGCCAAAACTTCGAAGCGAGGTGAGATCCTGCGCCGGAACCAAGCACCAGGATTGGTGGCTTGGGCCGAGTTCGAGAGGGCCATCTTCGGCAAGGACAGCCCCTACGCACATCAGCCCGAACTGGCCACTGTCAATTCGATTCGCCGTGATGACTTGGTCGGCTTTCATCACGAGTTCATCCATCCCGGCAACATGATCCTGGGTGTTTGGGGGGATTTCCAGACCGAAGAGATGCGCACTCGGATTGAGAAGGCGTTCGGCACCTGGCCGCGTAGCGATCAGCCTAGACCGCAGGTACCGCCAGTGGATTCGTCAGCCGCGGAACGCGCGGGCATCTATCTCATCGACAACGCTAACCTGCCCCAGTCCTTGGTGTTTGTCGGACACCTCGGAGGAACCTTAAACGATCCGGATTGCCCTGCGCTGCATGTGATGAACACGATCCTGGGCGGCTTTCGGAGCGGGCGGTTGTGGACGAAAGCCCGAAATGAAGGCTGGTCTTACGGCTCCTACGGCGTCGCCTCGACTTGGTATGCCGGCTGGGATCGTCCGGGAATCTTCTTCGCTTATGGCGAAACGAAGGCGGACAACACGCTAAGACTCCTCAAAACCCTCCGGCAAGAGATTGTGAGAATGACGCAGGAAGAGGTCTCTGAGGAAGAGCTGACCGGTGCGCGAGACGGGATGCAGAGGCGTTTCCCGTTCGAATTCGATTCTACCGGGAAGCTGATCGGCCGCGTCCTGACCTACGAGGACTGTGGCTATCCTCGGGATCACTTACAGCGATACCAGGAGGGCATCGCCAAGGTGACGCGCGCAGATGTGCTGCGTGTGGCGAAGCATCATCTGAGGCCGGACAGAGTCGTGATCGTGGTCGCAGGCAACGAGAAGAGGTTCGAGGAGCCGCTTTCCACGCTCGGGCCTGTGACGCGGATTGACATCACGATCCCCAAGCCATGAGACACGGGAGCGGTTCGGCTGAAGTTTGACGTTCGCTGAGTGTCTTGATGCGTCTGTGGCATCAAGATCAACCCCAGCATCACCCATGGGAATTAAGGTGCGACTTCTGCCGACGAGGTCCTCAGCCAATTGGCCGCCAGCAGGCGGAGATCTGCCACGTTGACAAGACCATCGTGGTCGAAGTCGGCACGGGCATCGTATGCCGCCTGTGGTTTAGACGACACCCAACTCTTGGACAGAATGACGTAGTCATCGAGATCGACCTTGTTGTCACTATTGGCGTCACCCGCCAGAGACGCCGAGGGGGCGATCGGGCCGATGCTGATGATCGCTTGCGGAATGTGCGCTGCGGGTATACCGGTGGTGGCTTGAATACTCTTTTGCTCGGCGGAGGTCAAATCGGGCCTGAAGTGACAGCCCAGTCCCAGCGCACTCGCCTGGATCAGCATATTGCCGGCCACAAAACCGGCCTCCAATTGGGCGTACTCCTGCCCAACGTTGGCGGAATCGAGACACAGGACGACGTAACAGGGTGCCTTCGGCAGGCCGCTGACGGCAGCTTGCAGGGCGGCTCGCGCATCCGCAGGTGAAGGGGTCGTGCCCTCGCCGCCGGAGCGCTGCCTGGTGCCGCCCGCCGCAGCGCCTACCGGTTCTAGTCGATGGTCTCGGGTGCTCGGACTGGCACTGGCGTCCCGATTCTGATAGCGGCGGACGCCGTCCTCGTTCACCAGATAGATGCTCCGGGACAGGTAGTACGTCGCGTAGGCGGAAGGGACCGTGAGACCCGCCCTGCTGTTGGATGTCACGTGAGCGGTGCAGCCGTACCCCGCCCACAGAATCTGGGAAACCTGCTGCGAAGTCAGGTTCGTCTGGACAAAGCTGCCCACGTATTTCAGATTGGCCAGGACGTCTTCAAGACCGCTGTCGCCGGCGGTTGAGGGGTCCGGCAGCCATCCCGGCTGACCTTGCGCCACGGAGCAATGTGCCGCCAATTGCGTCGTCAGGCCGCTGACCGCCTGGACTCCGAAAAGCAGCCTCGTCTTGGGGTATCCGATCCCTTTGGGACAGCTCGCCACCGGCGATTCCGTGCTGCGGCCCAGCGAGACCGAGGCGAGGATCGCCGGCATGAACGTGACGCCGGCATCGAACTCCAGCTCCGTGTCATAGATGATCGCGAAACCGCCGTCGGACACGACTTCGTTCGAGTACCGGCTCAGCGAGTGGCCGGCGGGGTCGTGGAGATAGGTCCCATTCGGCGTCGCGACGTAGATGTTCCTGTAGGCCCCTGTGACTGGGGCCCGCCCCGCGGCCCATAGGATATTGCCCATCTGCTGGGCACTGGCCGCCGTCTTGCTCAAGGCGTGTTGCGAGTACCGGCTGTTCAGACAGGTCTCGACGGAATTCTTGGTGACAATCGGCGCCGGGAGGTTGCCGGCCGTGACGCCCTGAGCCTGGCAGAGCATCGGCCACGCCGCCAACACCAGAACTGCTTCTACTCTGTTCTTCATGGCCTGTCTCCGCACATTGAACACCATGTCTGACATCTCCTCCGAGGAACGCGGCTCCCGAGCACATATATTTTAGCATCCTCCAAACCGACCACGAAAGGAAAAAGGCAGATCGAGCGTATCGGACACTTTATTGCCTTCGGGAGGTCTGATACCATTGAGAGACGGTCCACGTACCCCTATTCATGGAGAATGGTCAATGACAAGAACTGCCCGCGTCACGTCAAGCCGGCTCGTTGTGCTGTTTGTGGTACTCGCTTTCATTCAAGCCCTGGGCACGTCCCAGGCGTTCGCCCAGGGCGGCTCCCGGTCGTCGCGCCCGGTCCAAGGGGTGTACAAAGACCGCATCGTGCCCCATTGGTTCGGCGACAATACACAGTTCTGGTACCGCAACGACCTCGCCGGCAAGACGAAGGAGTTCCTCCTGGTCGATGCGGAACGCGGCGTGCGCGAGCCTGCGTTTGACCACCCAAGACTGGCCGCTGCTTTGTCCAAGACGGCCGGGGTCGAATACAAGGCCGACCAGTTGCCCTTTGACGCTATTGAATATGTAGCCCAGCCGCCCTCGGCTGGGGATGGATCACCCCCGAGGGCCGGGGTGCCACAGGTCCGTTTCACCGTGGATCAGACGACCTGGGCCTGCGACCTGGCGTCTTACGTCTGCACCAAGACGGACCTGGGCCCGATTCCATCCCCCGGCGGCCAGGGCGAAGCGGCACCACGGACCGGGCGCGGCCGCGGACCGGGTCGAGAGCGAGGTCCATCCGCAGACTCGCCCGACGGCAAGTGGACGGCTTCCGTGAAGGACCGCAACGTGTTCGTCAAGAGCAAGGGCGGCGACCAGGAGACCCAGCTCAGCACCGACGGCGTCGAAGACAATGCCTACGGCATGCTGTCCTGGGCGCCCGACTCCAAGACCCTCGTGGCCTGGCGGATCGAGCCGGGGGACAATAAGGAGGTCTATCTGGTGGAGTCGTCCCCGGCCGGCGGCGGGCGGGCCAAACTCACCAAGCGGCCCTATGCCCTGCCCGGCGACAAGTTCAAGACCTGCGAGTTGAATCTTTTTGACATCGAGACGCGAAAGCAGATCAAGGCCGACGCGGAAAAGCTGGAATTGGATTGGCAGGTCCCGCGTCTGCAATGGAAGAAGGACCAGCGGCATTTCGCCTATGAGAAGGTCGATCGGGGCCATCAGCGGTTCCGCGCCATCGAGGTCGATTCGCACACCGGCCAGGCCCGCAACCTCATCGACGAGAAGACCGAAACCTTCATCTGGACCGCGCACACAGAGAACCTGGACCTGCGTCTGGTCAACTGGCTGGACAAGACCGACGAGATCCTTTACGTCTCCGAGCGGGACGGCTGGCGGCATCTCTATCTCATCGACGCCGCCAAAGGCGAGGTCCGCAACCAGATCACCAAGGGTGAATGGGTCGTGCGCGGCATCGACCTCATCGACGAGGACGCGCGGCAGGTCTGGTTCCACGCCTGCGGCAAAAACGCGGGCGAGGATCCATACTTTATCCATTACTATCGAGTCAATTTCGACGGCTCCGGGCTGGTCGCACTGACCGAGAGCAACGGCACGCACTCGATCCAGTACTCGCCGGACCGCCGGTACCTGATCGACACCTATAGCCGCGTGGACATGGCCCCCGTACATGACTTGCGGCGGGTTTCCGACGGCAAGCTGGTCTGCCCGCTGGAGAGAGCAGATATCAGCGAGCTGGTCGCCGCCGGGTGGGCTCCGCCGGAGGTGTTCGTCGCCAAGGGACGCGACGGCAAGACCGACATCTGGGGCATCATCTGCCGGCCCAAGGACTTTGATCCAAACAAGAAGTATCCCGTCATCGAGTACCTCTACGCCGGACCGCAAAGCTCCTACGTGCCCAAGCGATTCAGCCCGTCCCGCCAGTTCGCGTCCCTGGCGGATCTGGGCTTCATCGTGGTGCAGATGGACGGCATGGGCACCGCCAAT
>Ga0315286_10006584_pt1 | contig 11319 bp, 11 predicted proteins | sample YL17G10_0_MG_FD_205038 | JGI IMG/M metagenome (GOLD analysis project Ga0315286, IMG submission 205038) | Sediment microbial communities from Yellowstone Lake, YNP, Wyoming, USA - YL17G10_0 | ecosystem: Environmental > Aquatic > Freshwater > Lake > Sediment | place: USA: Wyoming | collected...
CGGATTGACCGACGAGAACCGTGCCGAGATCCAACAGCGCGTGAAGGCGATTCGCGGGGAACTCGACGCCCAGAAATGGGAGCGCATCGTGACCGCCCAGAAGGAGAACGAGGACGTTGGCATCTACCTGAAGATGCGGGGCGAAGAGGCCGTGGAAGGCCTGGTCGTGACCGTGTTGAGCGGCAACAAGGAGGCCGTGCTGGTCAACATCGTCGGTAACATTCAGCCGGACAAAATCGCCCTGATCGGCGAGCGGTTCAACATTGAGCCGCTGAAGGAAATCGGCGGAAGCATGCCCAAGAAGTGATCGTGCCCGCGGAGGCCAGTCCCGGCGGCGCACTGCGGTAGGCGCCGCCGGGAACTGGCGCCGAATGTCCCCATCGCATCCACCAAGCCGCCCAACCGCCCATCGAGATGAACATCGTCCTTCCGGTCCAGAGTCGGTGCGCTCGCGTCCAACACGCGGGCCTGGATTCCACCCACCGGTGCGCTTCCACCGCGCCCATGACCCGTCCTCGAGTTCGCGGAGCCGCCCTGCCGGTTCTCGTGCTCGTGCTGGGCCTCGCGCTCATCCCGTTTGGCCTGATCGTCGTGGCGCTCAAGAGCTTCATCACCGTGGGGGGTGATTCCCGGGTGTTGCGCAACACCGTCCTCAAGGCCAGCGCCGCCGAATGGAGCCCGAAGATCGAGCTTAATATCGGAGGCGGCACGCTAGGTCTGGCGCGATTAGGTCTGACGTTCGTGGACCTGCCGAAGGAAGCGCGCGCCGTGCTGAGCGCCGTGCGGGGCGCGGAGGTGGGGGTGTATCAGTTGACGAAGGGGGGGCTCGACCGGGCCGGCTTGCTCAATTCCACCGACCGCAGCATGTCGGCGCGCGGCTGGGAACGAGTCGTAGGCGTGGTGAACCCGAGCGAGTTGGTGGCGGTTTATTTGCCGAGCGATCTGCGTTCGGGTCGGGACGTGCGTCTCTGCGTGATGGTGTTGGACGGCGAAGAGTTGGTTGTGGTGGCGGCCCGGGCCAATTTGGAACCGTTGCTGGAATTGGCCCGCTCCCAGTTGGAGTGGCCCGCACCCGAGCGACTCGGGACGCGGCTTTGAGTTGGTTTCTCATGTCGTCAGCCCCGAATCCCGGAAATCGGGCGCGCGTGGAGTCGCTGAACCTCGTAGCCGCCGACGTCAGTCGGCGCTGATTTCTGCTTGCCAGAGGAACCATGCGTGGACTCACGCCCGCGGCTACCCACAGGCTCACGGGAAGCGGAGGCAGCGGCGGGCAAGCGCCGTCAGGCCGAGACGAATCTCGCGGTCCCAGCGGGCTTGTTCGGCGGACAGATGGCGGGTGACGACGGCGGGCAAGCCTGGGCGCGACTGCTTCTTCAGGAGGGCTTCCGCCAACTGAAGGTTCTGCAGTTCACCCATCGCGACCTGGGGGCGGACCAGAAGTTGGAGCACCGGATCGTGCGCGTGTTTGCGCCGGGCAAGGGCGAGCTCGCGCAGGTAGCGCAACTGGCGCAATTGGCGGCGAAAGGCGTGTCGCTCCTCGATCGGCATTCGGGCGTAGCGTCGGGCCTGCGGGCGCGTCCGCTCGAAGAGCCGGGCGAAGCGGTTGCGATAGCGGCGCGTAAACCGTTTCCGGGCTGTGGCATCCGTGCGGAACTCCAACAACTGGCGGGACAGCCTCCCGGCCATCGGGAGCAGGCGAGATCGACTTTGCGTGAGCCGACGGTGGCGCTGGGCGAGCACCCGTTCGGTGACGGCCGCTGCTTCAGGCCGGGGCTGAAGCCATTCAAGCACGACGTCGAGGTCACGCAGCGCGCTCGTGGCGTCGGAGACCGAACGGGACCAGGTGCGGTAAAGCTCCGCCACACTGCGTCCGACAAATGGCGCCGCGAGGCGGACCATCAGCCGAAGCCGCCGCACCGTGACGCGCAGCTCGTGCACCGCCTCGGCGTCGCCCTTCTGGCGGCAACGGCGGACCAGAACGCCTTGGCGTTTCAGCAGACGCCGATAGCGCCGCCGCCAGCGATCAAATAGCTTGTCTCCATTCATGCCGGTTCACCGGCCTTTCGGCCAAAACCCCGGTGATTCTTGAAACAGCGGCCGCACCTTGCCAAGCAGACAATTGTGACAATCTGGTGGCGGAAGAGACAATCCCGGGTTTCGAAGCGGACCCCGGAGGAGACTTCAGAGGAGAAAGCAGGGAGCGGTCAGACCGTTTCCCACTGACCCAAAGCGATGGACCGCTCCTCCGCCTCGCAGATCTCGACGGCGCTCAGGCCATCACGCGCGGACACGACCATCGGCGGACGCCGGCTGCGGATACAGTTCACGAGGTAGCTCAACTCGCCGACGTAGCCGTCTCCCTCGGTTGCGACCACGCGCGGCGGTTGGCCTTCCTCGAACACCTTGAGCGCTTCGGTGCCGCGGGCGAGATCGTAGTCGGCGGTGGCCTTCTCGAAGATGACGGTGTAGGCCATGTTGAATCCGTAACCGTCCGGCATGATCCAGCTTCCCTCGGCCGAGACGGAAGCCCCACCGTCCACCTGGTACTGGGTCACGACGTGGTCGATCGCGCCGCTGAACCGGGTCACGCCGGTCGAGCTCACGCGTTTCGGCCGGCCGAACAGGAACTGCACGAAGTCGGTGTCATGGATGTGCAGGTCGAGCAGTGCGCCGCCCGACTCGCTGCCTTTGAAATAGACGTTCCGGCTCCAGCCCGGCGGCGCGGACACGCGGCGAAAGCGCGCCGCCAGTGCGCGGCCGTAACGGTTGTCCGCGACGGCGTCCTTGAGCCACGCCCAGCCCGGCCAGAAACGCATGCACATCGCCGGGATGAAATAGGTGCTGGCGCTCTCGGCGGCGACGACGATTTCACGGGCGAGGGCCGAGGTGCGGGCCAGCGGCTTCTCGCAAACGACGTGTTTGCCGGCCTGGAGCGCGGCGACCGACAGCTTGGGATGGTCGGTCGTGGGCACACAGATATCGACGAGCTCGAGGTCCGGGTTGGCCAGCAGCTCGTTGAAATCCGAGTAAGCCTTCACCTGGGTCATGTCGAGGCGCACGGCGTCGTGCGCGGCGATATTGCCGCTGATGCCCGCCAGCACGCCGTCCTTGGGCAGGCGGATGGCGTCGCAGATCGCGCTGATCCGCACGCCGGCGATCTTCTGGTAAGCCTTGATGTGGGTGACCCCCATGAATCCGAGTCCGATGACGCCAACGTTGATCATAGTTTTGTTCAGTTGAGGTGGAGAGCGTGGTCGTCGCGACACTAGGCGGCCAGCACTTTTTCGACGTGCTGGCGTGCCGCGAGGATGTCCGTCACGCGCCGATTGCCGGCCTCGCGCTCGATGCAGAGGTTTCCGGTAAAACGCAGGTCGTCGAGCGTCCGGAGGAAGGCCGTCCAATCCACCTGACCGGTTCCCACGGTGACTTCCTCACCCCAGGTGCCGGGGACTTTAGTGCGGTTGGCGTCCTTGAGGTGGCATTGCTTCAGCCAGGGCCCGAGCGTCCGCAGGGCCTCGATCGGATTGCCCCTGTCGTAAAGCAGCATGTTGGCGGGATCGAAATTCACGCCGACATTGGGCCGGTCCAGTTTCCTGAGGAAAGCGGCCAGCGTATCAGCGGTTTCCTGGCCGGTCTCGAATCCAAGATCGATGCCCTGCGCGGCGAAGAGATCGGCGACCTGGAGGATGCGGCCCAGAAGCTTCTGGGAGTCCGGATCGCTTTCTTCGTGTGGCAGAAACCCGGCATGGAACGTCACCAGCTTCAAGCCGAGCTCGGCGGACATCCGCACCGTAGCCTGGATGTTCCGCCAGTTGGCGTCCCAATGCTCGTCCGGCACCACGCCGCCGGTACGGCGGATCGAATCCAGTGTCGAGTAATCCTCGCCGACCGTGCCGAACATGCCGGACACGATCTCGACCCCGTTGCGCTTGAACTGGTCGGCGGTGGCGCCCCAGACGGCGGGGTGGTCCCGGAGCGGGTCAAGCGCGAGTTGGACGCGCGTGATGCCGGTCTCTTGAAGTGAGCGGATCAAGGAGCCGGGGTCGGCGGGTTGGAGCGACCAACTGCACACGGCCAGGCGGTGGATGAGAGGTGGCATGTTCATAGGGATGCTGAAGTCTGGATGATCTGTGGAAGGCTTGCCGCGGAACTCACGCGGCTTGCAACTGGAAGCCGTTGAGACGCTGCACGAACCCGACGAATCCCGTGGCCTGTTTTTTCAAGCGCGCGAGAATCTCCGAGTCCTTGAGCCGGCCCTGCTCGTCGAGCAGCTCGTTCACGTTTGGCAGGAAGACGCGTTCGGGAAAGAGGAAGGCATTCCGATAGCCGAAGATCTGCTGGAGTTGCTCCACGGGCCGAAGGGCGCCCCAAGCCCCGGCGGCGAGGCCCACGAAACACACCGGGCGGTGCTGGAAGCTCTCCGGGAACTTCAGCATGTCGATGAAGTACTTCAAAACCCCGGGGATGCTTCCGTTGTACTCCGGCGCGACGAGGTGCAGCCCGGACGATTCGAGAATCGCGTTGCTGAAAGGTTGGAAGGACTTCGGCTTTGCGGCGTAAGCAGTCGGGCTGAAGAGCTCCGGCGGCAGGTCCGCCAGGTCGATGACGCGGGCTGGGGTTTTCAGTTCCGCGTAGATGGCTTCGAGGAGCGCAACGACCTTGCGCGTGTTGCTGCCTGGACGGTTGGTTCCGGCAATGAGTGCGATCACGTGGCACTTGTACCACAAACCCGGACGCCGACAAGCCGGGTTTTGGCGAAGGGCCTGAAGCCGGGAAACCGGTTCTGGGCGCTCACACCTTCTCCATCTTCTCGTACACCACCATCTCGCCCTCGCCGTGCAGGTCGCTGGGATGATAGCGGGGAATCGGCAACTCGAGCTGCTTGAACTGGACGGGCGCGGTTTTCTTGTCCACCAATCCCACCGCCACCGCGACGCCGTAGAGGATTGCCTCCGGGCGCGGCGGACAGCCGGGAATGTAGTAGTTCACCGGGATGAGTTTCTCGACGGGACCGAGGACGGAGTACGAATCGAACCAGAGGCCGCCGCCACAGGCGCAGGAGCCGATGGCGAACACCAGCTTGGGCGCGGGCATCGCCTCATAGGCGCGCTGGAGGGCCTTGGCCGTGGAGCGCATGGCCGGGCCCTGGCAGAGCATCACGTCGGCATGGCGCGGGGAGCCGACCAGCTTGATGCCGAACCGCTCGGCGTCGTAGTAGGGCGTGAGGACGTTGAGCACCTCGATGTCGCAGCCGTTGCATCCGCCGCTGTTGGCATGATAGACCCACAGCGACCGGCCGAACATTTTCCGGCAAAGGTTTTTCAGCATAAGGGCCCGCTAAACACGCCAAATGCGCGAAAAGACTCAGAACTTCACTTCCGCTTCCGTCGTTCCACGGCCCGTCGTTCTCGTATTTACTATGCGCTCGTATTCCAGGCCGGGGTGGTGACCGAAATTCACCAGCAGCGCCAGTTTGCAGCCGGTGGCGTTGAGGTAGTTCAGGACCTGGGCGCGGTGCTCATCCGCCAAAGCCGATACCGCTTTCAGTTCGAGGATGATCTTGCCGTAGCAGATGAAGTCCGGCTCGTATGTGTGCTGTAGCACCCGCCCGCGGTAGCTCAACTCAAGCTTGGGCTTCGGTGTCGCTGGCAGCTTGAGGTGCTCAAACTCGATTTCCAGGCACTCCTGGTAGACCGGCTCAAGGAATCCGCAACCCTTGTCCCGGTAGACAGCGAAACACCCACCGATAATCCGGTAGCACTCTTCCTTGTACACCAGGTCAGGAACTGTCTTCTTCATTTTGGCGTCCTTTCGCGTGTTTGGCGGGTAGTCATTTCTCTCAGTCGAGTTCGATCCTCACATCATCCACCGCGGCTTCCTCGTCGAGGTAGGCCTTCGAGCGGTAGATCCATCGCTCATGGCCCAGGTCGTCCATGCGGTAGCCCTTCAGCTTGAGTTGCTCGAGCGGGCTGGGCTCCTTGAAGCAGCGGCCGCAGCGCTGGCAGGTGCTCATGAAGAGATCGAGCGTCTGCTGGAGGTCGCCGATCGAGTTTGTGGCGTTCTCGAACTCGTGGCTCATGGTGATCGCCTTCTCCGGGCAGACGTCCGCACATCGACCGCAATAGGTGCAGCGGCGGCCCAGGTACTTCAGGATGCGCACCTCCTGGCACACGTCATACACCAGGATTTCGCGCGCGGGACAGTTGTTCGCACAGCCGGCGCAGCCGATGCACTTGGCGGCATCGAAGATGGGCCGGCCGCGGAACTTCGGCGGCACCGGCTGGGCCTGTGCCGGATAGGGGAGCGTCACGCGGCCCGCTTTCAGGCAGACGATCGCTTCCTGGATTTTGCTTAGGACCGACATGCTCTCACCTCAGTATCCATAGCTCGCCAGCACGAGCGCCAGCAGCGCCACCACCAGCAGGCCCCCGAAGTAGCGGAGGGCCTGGTCGATCCGGTAGCGCGCGTGCGTGGCGGCCACGAGGGTCACCAGCAATACCAGCGCAAACACCTTCACCCAGAACAGCAGCCAGCCCACTGGAAACGGCAATCCGTTCCCCCAAGGAACGAAGAGCGTCACAAACAGCGCACTGTAGATCACCAGCTTCGCCATCTGCGCGTATTTGAACAGCGCCAGCTTCGGACCGGAGTATTCCATGAGCGCCCCTCCCATGATCTCCGTCTCCGCCTCGGCGATGTCGAACGGCACGCGTTGCACGAACGCTTGGAAGGACAACAGCATCACGGCCAGCATGATCAGGCCCGACAGCGAGAAGCCGGCACCATAGACCGAGCCGTTCAGCACCGTGTCGAGCCGGAACGAACCCGTCTTCACCGCGCCGATGACGATGGCCACCGCAAACAGCGGCTCCAGCGCGATCATCGCCATCATCTCCCGGCTGACGCCGAGCAACGAATACGTCGAACCCGCCGCCAACCCGGCCAGCAGGGTGCAGACACCGGCCAGCGTGAGCAGGTAGATCAACAGGATGGCGTCGCCCACGCCGTTCATCGGGGACGGGAAACCCATCGGAATCAGGCAGGCGACCGTCAGCACCGTCGCCAGCGACAGGTAAACCGCGAAGCGCTGCATGAGCGGCGTCTCGCCCGATTCGATGTCCTCCTTGCCGAGCAGCTTCAGCAGATCGTAGTAGGGCTGCCAGATGGGCGGCCCTTGGCGCGACTGGATGAGCGCCGTCACCTTCCGCAACACGCCCTCGAAAAACGGCGCGATCAGCAGGACGATGACGACATTCGCGAAGCCGCCGAGGATGGGTAAGAGCGTCTTCATGTTTTGCGAGCCCTCACGAGTTTCACCAATTCCTCCTGCGTCCACACCTTCACGGCCTGCGTCCGCAGGTCGATCGTCTCGAGCCGGTCAGTGCAGGAGAAACACGGATCGATGCTGCCGAGCGAGATGGTCATGTCGGCGAGCTGCTGGTCTTTGATCATCGCCGGGACGCCCTGGAGATTCTGGTAGGTCGGCGCGCGCACGCGCCAGCGGCGCGGGCGGTTGTGCTCGCCGGTGATCACAAAGTGGTGCGCTTCGCCGCGGGGCGCTTCGACCGACGACATGCCGAGCCGGCCCACGGGCAACTCGTCCTTGATCTCCGCCTGCAGCGGTCCGGGTTCCATCTTCTCCAGGCATTGGCGGATGATCTTGATCGACTCGAAGACCTCTTTCGCCCGCACCACGATGCGCGACCAGACGTCGCCACCGTCCGCGGTGACAACCAGGAATTCCACGCGGTCGTAGGCGGCATAGGGATGGTCGCGCCGGCAATCAATGTCCACGCCCGCCGCGCGGGCGACGGGTCCGACGAGGCCGGAGTGCTTGCACGCGGCTGGGTCGGCCACGCCCACGTCGCGCGTGCGTTTCTGGATGTTCTTGTCCTTGAGCACGGCCGCGACGACCGGCGTCCACTGGGCTTCGAGCTGGTCGAGCACGGCGCGGAGTTCGGTCTTCAACTCCGGCGTGAGGTCGTGACGCACGCCCCCGATCAGGCAGAGCGCGTAGGTCTTGCGGTTGCCGCTGATCTTCTCCGCGATCCACATGATCGGCTCGCGGATGCGGAAGCTTTGCATGAAGAGCGTGTCAAAGCCCACGATGTGGCACGCCAACCCCACCCAGAGCAGGTGGCTGTGGAGGCGCTCGATTTCGAGCATGACGGTGCGGAGATACTCGGCCCGGGGCGGCACGCGGAGCGCGACGGCTTCCTCGACGGCCTGCGCGTAGGCGACGTTGTGGACGCAACCGCAGATGCCGCAGATGCGCTCGGCCATCATTGGGATTTCATTGTAGGTGAGGACCGACTCGGCGAGTTTTTCGATGCCGCGATGGACCATGAACCCGCGATACTCGCAGCCGCGCACCATCTCGCCCTCAACGTAGAGCCGAAAGTGCGCCGGTTCGTCGAGCGTCGGGTGGAACGGGCCGAACGGCACCACGGTGCAGCCTTCCGGCGGTTCGTCGAACTGGAACTCGCGCTCGTCGTCGAAGCCGTCCGGCACCTGGTTCCACGCAACATCTTTCCGGAGCGGATGCGCGCCGTCCGGCCAGCCGTCCGGGAGCACGAGGCGCTTTGGATACGGATGACCGACCGGCTCGATGCCGAGCAGGTCGCGGATTTCCCGCTCGGCCCAATTCGCCGCGGGCACGACCGGCGTGATGCTGTCCAGCCTGGGATTATCCGCCGGCACGTAGGTGAGGATGCTGGCCAGCAACCTCTCCCGGTCGAAGGCGAAGTGGTGGGCGACGAGGTATTGGCCGGAGACGGGGCGGTCATCCGCGCCGATGCTGATGACGTAGCGGGCGTCGAGGTCGCGGAAGAGGTGGCCACAGATCTCGCGCACTGCGCCCGGCTCGATGTAGACGAACAGGCGCCCTTCGCGGGGCAGGTCGGCCCGCTGAATGGCAGCGCCGAACTTCGCTTTCAACTGGTTCAGTTTCTCGCGGGCGACCATAGGAGAATCCCGAAGTCCGAATTCCGAAGTCCGAAGGCGGCCCGACATGCGAAACCCGAGAAGCACTCGTGCCGGCAGAATCTTCGGACTTCGGGCTTCGGGTTTCTTTCGAATTTCGGAGTTCGGAGTTCGGAGTTCATGATGCGGGCCTCATTCGCTCGTTGGACGCGCCTTCCCTCCCAGCCAGCCGAGCCACTTCTTCAACTCGCCATACAGGCCACTCGCCCGGTAGCGATGGGCCTCGGCCTCGCGCGCGTAGCCACACAGCCACGGCACCGCGGCTCGGCGTGGCGCGCCGCCCAGCTTCGACAGCCTCCGCACGAGGGCGAACATCGCCCCCAGCACCCCGAGCAGGACGAGCGGCACATAAACCGCCTGCGGGTTCAAGCTGCCCAGGCCGGTCCAGACGCCGGGCGCCACCGGGCGCGCGTCCGCCAGGATCACGCCCAGACCCTGACGGCTCGCGTTGAGCGCCGAGCCGATGAGCGACAGCGCCAGCAGTGGCAACAGGCCGGCCACCACACTCACGCACGCCAACGCCGTCTGGGCCGCGCGCATTTTGCCCGTCACTTCGAGTGACGGCTGCCGCCGGGCGCGCTCGGTCACGAGTTCGCTCGTGCGGGACAGAAACATCACCCCGAAGAACTTCAGGAACAGCGCCAGGGTGATGGCGCTGGTCAGGATGGCCACCAGCGCGCACACCGGCAGCCAGCGCGCCTCCGTGCCGCCCTGGATGGCCGCGGTCAAGAGGCACCACTTGCTTGCAAACCCGCTGAACAGCGGCACCCCCGCAATGGCGAAACTCGCGATCAGCGCCGTCACGGCCGTGGCCGGCATGTGGCGCATCAAGCCGCCGAGCTTGTTCAGGTCCTGGGTGCCAGTGGCGTGCAGCACGGAGCCGGCGTTGAGGAAGAGCAGGCTCTTGAACACGCCGTGGTTCAACGTATGGAAGAGCGCGCCGTAGAAGCCCACCGCGGCGAGGGCCAGGATGGATTCGCTGGTCGATCCCAGCAACGTCAGGCACACGCCCAGGCCGAACAGGATGTAGCCGCCCTGGCCGATGCTGGAGAAGGCGAGCAGGCGCTTGGACTGTTCCTGTCGCAACGCCTGCACGGTGCCGGTAAACAGCGTGACGGTGCCGAGCACGGCAATCACCAGGCCCCACTTCGCCACCGGATAATCGGCGCGCGCCTCGACCGGCACAAGCCAGAGGAAGTAACGCATCAGGCCGTAAACGCCGGTCTTGATCATCACGCCGGAGAGCATCGCGCTGACGGGCGAGGGCGCGGCGGGATGGGCGTCCGGCAGCCAGACCTGGCCGAACGGCCACATGCCGAGCTTGATGCCAAAGCCGGTCAGGAAAAGCGCGAACGCCACCGCCACCCAGGCGCCTTGTGTTCGCAACTGCTCCGGCAGGTGATGGAGCACCGCGTCGAAGTCGTATTTCATCAGCGTCTCGCCGCCGGCCGTCACGCCCGTGCGCGCGAGGATGGCGGCGCCGATCATGGTCACGGCGCAGGCGAGCTGCATCATCCAGAGATACTTGGTGGCGGCCCAGGCGTTCTCCGGCTTGCGCCGTTCGTAGCGGATGAGCGCCCAGCCGGCCCAGGTCATCATCTGCCAGAAGACGAAGAAGAACCACATCATGTCCGTGGTGCTGACGAGGCCATACAGCGCGGCGACGAAGAGGAGGAAGTTCGGGTAGTAGTGCCCCACGCCGCGCTCCTGGTGGTGCGTCAGGTAGTCGATGGAATAGAACGACGCCGGGAGGGCCACCGTGGCGATGAGCCCAAGGAACACCGCGCTCAAGCCGTCCACGGAGAGGCGCAGGGCGAAGCCGAGCGGTTCGACGGTGAGGAAGGTGGCGGCTTTGCCGGGGCCGTGCAGAAGCACCTGCGACGCGCCCATGAGGACGAGCGCGCTCGACCCCGCAACGCACAGAAAGGCCAGCCAACCCGCCAGCGCCTTCTGGCGTCGCAGCCCCAGCGTCACCAGCGCTCCGCCGAAGCAGACCAGCATGGCGACGAGGACGGATTGTTCAGGAGTCAGCATGAGGCGGATTTCATCTCAAGGTATCGGCTTGCTCCCGCCGCGGGGGCGTGGCCCGCCTCCCAGTCGGCCGAACCACCGCTTGATTTCGGTGTAGAATTGGTGCGCCCCGTAACGGGTGTCATCCGCCTCGCGGGCGTAGCCGCAGAGCCACGGGACCGCGTGGCGGCGCGGGACGTGCGTCAGGCGGGCGAGTCCGAGCGCGAGCAGGAACATCAAGCCCAGCACCGCCGCGAAGATCACCGGCGCGAACACCGAGCCGCCTTGCCACCCGGCGATGCCCGTGGCCGCGCCGCCGGTGACGGG
>Ga0315286_10006585_pt1 | contig 11319 bp, 18 predicted proteins | sample YL17G10_0_MG_FD_205038 | JGI IMG/M metagenome (GOLD analysis project Ga0315286, IMG submission 205038) | Sediment microbial communities from Yellowstone Lake, YNP, Wyoming, USA - YL17G10_0 | ecosystem: Environmental > Aquatic > Freshwater > Lake > Sediment | place: USA: Wyoming | collected...
ATAATTTATGAAGGTCGAAAGAATCTTTTAGGTTCAAAAAGGAAACAAAAGGAGGAAAGATGTTCTTTAAAGGACTTTTTGACAACAAAGAAGCTATTGTGAGATGGATGTCAAAAAGAAAACTTAACCAAGTTAATGGGTCTTCTACGCGTCCTGGAAATGAATCAGGGTTTCCTGATGAAATTGTTCTTGAAGGAGCGATGTGGATTCACGTTAAGGGTCATTTATATCAAAAACTCCCAAGCCATCTTCGCGATCTACATAGACAATATGCTGCAATGAGCGGAGAGGGTTGGATTCCTTGTCCTATTTGCGGAGAGTCATTCGCTGTACATGAGATATGTATTGTAAATGTAGCTCCAGACCCAACAAAGGACTATAAACTAGCAACGCTTGATACTGATTGGCAGTGGTATGCTGGTAAGGTAGTTGCTAAGCATAGTCAGTGTGTTTGTACTAAACCTGAATGCGTTATTCTCTCTAAGAAAAAATCAGAAGAAGGTAAACAGGCTTGGATTCAAACACACCCACAGCCAGCGTCTTAAATCAGATTAATCCCCTACTAGTATACCTAGAGGGGATTTTATTTTATTTCAAAAGTTCCCTGCCTACCGGCAGGCAAGGATAATCGTCCGCCTAAGCGAGTATTAAAATCTCTTAATGAGTGAAGCGAATTTAGAGATTGTTATACCATGTACCGAAATCTTATTTCTGGTACAAGGTTTCGTTCAAAGAGCCACTCTGGTCGTGGCTTTTTGATATATATTAGACACATAAAACATTAAAAATAATAATCCACTTGACAACGGATTATTAATTTCATATCATTAGGGTGTGCTTGTGGGCGAAAGCCCCGTTCAGCTAAGGATTACCTAAGCTGAAGGCAAGCACAACAAAAATACCGTTTCTTGACGGTATTTTTGTTTTTTATTCATCCTCGATGCCACACTCATATAATTTTTGCATATTTTTTAGACTTGAGTCTGGCATAACGCTCCAAAAAATAATTTTTCCATCACCTATTTTTCTTATAATGACTCGTATTTTAATCTGATGCTCTCCGATTATAGCAATAAAAGCCCAGTATTCAACATTTTTTGTTTTAGTAAAACCATCTCTACCCTTTTTGCCAATAGGTATAAACGTTTTTCTGTATTCTTGAATAGTTCCAGATTTTTTAATGATCGTAATCGCTAATGGCAAAAGACTAAATTTAAGACGCTGTTCTTTTTTGTTTCTTTCCCTCCTTGCAGAGAATTGTAGATGATGAAATCCATCAGAATTAAAAGTGATTTTATCTCTGAAATAAGGATTATAAATACTTTTTTGAGAATTATACAATTTTTCTGCTCTTTCTTTTTTCTTATTGAAATATTCAATATTGTCTTCATTCATATTAACAAATTTTACCATTCTCAAACAAGAATGCAATGTTTTATTTTTATATTCGTGGAGCTAAGTCTGGTATGTAGAAATACTCATTTTGATTCTGGATAATGGTTCTAACGCCTGCCTGTCGGTAGGCAGGGCTTCGGCGAGATAAATCCGCCCAAGCGAGTTTTTATCAGAAAGCCACGCTAGTCGTGGCTTTTTGCATTGCCCGTCAGAAGCTTTTAGCGAAGGAGGGTGATTTAGAGATTAAAAATCTTGCTTTTTGGATTGGAGTATGGTATAATAGAAGTAGTACTCATCGAGAGGATAAAAGGAGTAAAAAAGATAAAAAGGAGGAATAGCAATGTTTGAACATCCAGAGAAGCAGGAAGGCGAGATTTGTCTTACCAACAGCACCAAAGAGGATTTCATCAGGATTGGTTGGAAGACAAAGCGCATGGGGATTGTTCCTTACGATATTCATGGTAGGGCGTTGAGATGTAGGCTTTACCCTGTCTTTGTACAAGCGTCAGAGCTCAAAGAGAAAGGAGTGACGCCTACGGATCTATACGCTTAGAGTAGAAGAAAATCAGAGGACTGGAAAGCCGGTCCTCTTTTTTTATCCTTCTCTAAAAGTTCGATAATCGTCCGCCTACTTCAACTTCGTTCAGTATAAACAAGCGAGTTTCGTAAAAAAAGCCACGCTAGTCGTGGCTTTTTGTGTCAGTGTTTGATTAAAAATAAGGTTTTCTATTGACATTAAAATATATAAGTGATAGGATGTGGTTGTCCTAAAGGAGGGCAAGATGACAAAGAAGGAAAAGAATTCGGCGAAGAATGTACTTACCATTGACCACACTAGAGGTTTGTGTGGAAAGCCTGACGTCGATACGGAGAAGCATCTTCCCCGTAGCGAAGCAGAGGCCAATCCGCCTCACTGTCTTTGTTGTGGTTCAAAGATGCGCGTGAAGAACTGTGACAGTGAAGGGATGAATCGACTCGGCATGTACTGGCTTATCTGTCCTGCGTGTCCCCCTCGGCAGGAGGAGTAGCCATTAGAACGATGGGTGATAGAATTTCTCAGTATGCGCAAGTGATAGTAGAAGAAGAGAAGTAAATCACAAGAAGTTCGAGGGCTGGAACCGGATAGCGGTTTTTCAGCCCTCTTTTTTATCCCCCCATAGTTCCCTGCCTACCGGCAGGCAGGGATAATCGTCCGCCTACGCTAAACCTGCCTGCCGGTAGGCAGGGCTTCGGCGAGATAAATCCGCCTTAAAAATTATTTTTAAACAAGGCGTTTTTTTATTTAACGTTCAATTTGATAAGCGGAATAAGGATTGGGTGTTACTTGGTAACGAACATTAACTACTTCCTCTTTTACTCTTGACATTTGAATATCTATTTGTTAGGATATTGACAGTTCAAAAACCTATGAGTTGGAGGTGAGGACGAATGATTACATTTGCCGAAACAAGGGTTTCAAAGGACGAATTAGCTCTTTTTAAAAGAATAGAAAAGATTGTCTCCTGTTTATCAGACATTGACCTAGGGGAAGACGAGAAGGGTAAGAAAATTATTCTTTCTTGCCACATACTGGCAAGAGCGGTATCTCAAGTCTTCGGAGTCAAATTTGTCGACGGATTCTACTATCCTAATTTCGAACACACTTGGTTGGTGACGAGTAGTGGGAATGTCATCGATTTGTACCCAGTTGCTACTATTGGAGGACCCATTATGGTAGTAGAACCTGATTATCACTCACCAGCATACTGGTTATATCATAAGAAGAGATTAAATAAGAATTTCCATTCTAACTCGTTTAGAAGGGCCGTGAGGAAAGTTGTGGCAGCAATCCATAATACCCCTTGTCTTTAGCCGCATGGTTCGCCCAGCGGCTCTTTTTTATCCCTCCAAAGTTCCCTGCCCACTCTGTCTATCGTCAGATAGGGCTACGGAAGGATAAAAGTTGCGGCTTTTTTGGTTTTTAACCTCAAAAAGCTTGCTTTTTGGATTGGAGTATGGTATGATAGAAGTAGTGCCATCAAAGATCCAAAAAGCCACGAAGGAGGTTGGCCATGTACGGACTGATCGACGATATCATTGCGCTCAAAAAGGAACTTGGAAAGAGCATTGATCTTCTCGTAGCCGTTGCTACAGGAGAGAAAGGCGTCGATGAAGTGAAGGCGTGGTTGGAAGAGAATTATCCAGAGCGTTGCGTTGAAATCAAAAAGAAGTGGTAGGCTATTGCCCTGTCATTCCCCTAAAAAGGAGACAGGGCTTTTTTTATTTCATTAAATTTAAAGTTTGAGCTATAATATATTTATGAGAAGAGCTAATGCTTTAGAAAAATTAGGCGTATCGATTATTAATGTCGCGGTGGTTTTCCCATTTACCATGCCATTTTTTTTATTATGGGGATTTGGATTATATTGGAAACTTGTTTTCATAGGATCATTCTTTTTATACAATTTATTCTTTTTAATATTTGGAAATAATATTAGTTTAGGGTCGCGCATTCTCAAAAGTCGTTGGGAAAAAGAATATCCATTCATTAACAAATTAACATTTATATTTTTATACACCTTGAGTTTTTCTTCATTATTATTTTGGATTATCTTTCCTTTTGACATCTTTTTAGCTAACATGCTTTTGCTTCAATTGCCTTGCGTGTTTTTAACCGGCACGACAGTTCACGGATTATTGAGTGGCAAGATGACCGGCGTTAAAGAAGATTAAAAGTTGAAAATTAATACTTCATCTTGGCCTGTTCCGAGAAAATGAGTCTCGGATTGATTTTTTATTTTGCTTGTTGTATAATTGTTAGTAATGAAAAAAAAAGATGAAGCATATGAACTTAGTAAAACACAGACCACTCTTTCTGTGTTTTTGGAAACTTACAATCAAAGCATCCCGGAAGTTTTTCCACATGCTTCTATTGCTATCCTAGAAAAATTTAATAATCTCTATCCAACATTGTTTAAAGATGGAAATTTATGGTCTATTGCCCAACATCGGAAAAAACTTATTGATTGGCTTTTTGAAAATCATTTTACTTCATAATTATTTGTCGATCATCGTCATTTTACTTCGATTTCACTCCCTTCGATGCGCTCAGGGCAAAGCAGTACAGGCAAGCGAGCCAAATTAAAATATTAATAAAATACTTATATGGCAAAAAGAGATACAGGAGTCGGAAGATATAGAAAATCGCATTCTCATAAAACTAAGAAGCGATTGGAAATAAAGCGACTTATGCTCGAAGCTAAGAAAAACAAAAGAAAGCATAAATAAAATTTATAACAAAATTTTAAACAACCCATCTTTTTGGTGTGTTGTTTTTATTTATAAACAATAGCGAGTAGCGGGATGAGGTAAAATTTGATAAACTAAGCTGGAAGATTTAAATATATGAAAATCGCTTATTTTATTGCAACTTTATTAAAAGAAGACGGAGTCGCGTGCGCGCTTTTAGAGCTGATTCGCGAAGCGCAGAAAAAAGGGATTGAATCATTAGTTGTCACCGGCTGGACCGAAGACAAATCCATGTCATCTGTACAGATTATACAGGTGCCGTCAGTTAAGTTTCCTCTTTACAAAGCATACCGGCTTCCATTGCCCGGTGTTCGCGGATTTGAAAAAAAACTGGATGAGTTTCAGCCGGACATCATTCATATTCATAGTCCGGATACGATTGCTTGGGCAGCTTTAAAATACGCAAAAAAACGCCACATTCCAATTATTGCAACATATCATACTGATTTCGGCCGATATCTTGCTTATTACCACTTGTCTTTTTTACGACCCGTTGTTTGGTCTGCCTTGAGACGTTTATACAAACAAATGCGCTTTGTAACCACGCCATCCCAGCTCATATCAGATGAGCTTATTGGTCACGGAATTCTCAATATTCGCACAATTTTTCACGGAGGAATAGATTTTACTCAATTTGGCAGCTCTTTTCGTTCGTCAGAATGGCGCAATAAAATTCTCAAGGGAAAGAATAAAACCATTCTTTTGTGCGTCTGCCGATTGACATGGGAAAAGGATTTGCAGATTTTGGCTCAAACTTACAATTTGCTTAAAAAAAACCGCGATGATTTTGCAATGGTTATTGCCGGAGATGGTCCGGTGCGAAAAAAACTGGAATCACTTATGCCTGGAGCAATATTTTTAGGCCATCTTGAAGGTTCGGAATTTGCAAAAGTTTATGCATCTTGCGATATTTTTCTTTTTCCTTCAACTACCGAAACTTTTGGAAGAGTAACGATTGAGGCAATGGCTTCTGGGCTTGTGCCGGTTGTGGCTGATGCTGGCGGTTCAAAATCATTGGTAGAAAATGGGAAGACCGGATTTTTGGCGCGACCAAAAGATCCTCAAGACACCTACGAAAAGGTCAGTATTTTATTAAATGATCCTCAACTGCGCAAAAGAATGAGAAATGCCAGCTTGAATTTTGTAAAAGATTTTACCTGGGGAAGAGTCTTTGAGGATTTTCTGCAAATATACTCAAAGTGTCTGCCTGACAAAGAAGATCTCAATTAGCAATTTTATTTTTATTATCGTATAATATAGCATAGAGAAGATAATTCATAATTAAAAACCATGCCAATAAAAAAATCATCTTTAGAAAAAAAATGGTATTATAGGGTCGCAAAAATATTGTTTTTAATACTCTTTCCATTATTATTTTTATTGTTTTTTTTGAATGGAAAAATAGATATTCATAATGTTTCATACAAAAACGTCCTTGATTTATTAAAAGGAACAATTATTTACACAGTAACAGGATTAGTTTTGTATTATTTATTTTTAATAGGGATTTGGAGGGGCTTTTTATATATTGTTTTTGGCGGGTTAAAAAACGATACAAAGAAAAAAGGCGGTCAGATAGCGCAATCTTCAGCGCCTGAAAAATCAAAACAATCTAAAGTAATACAATCAGTAATTCCCATTATAATTATTATCTGTATTCTTATTATTGCCGCGTTGTCTCAGGCGGGATATATCAAATTACCAAAAATAAACATTGATAATCCTATTAAAAATCATACATATGGCGCATCTTGCACGGCTAATGGGAAAAATGGCCTATATGGCACAAACGGAGATTGTTATACGTGTTCTTCTGGAAGCACTGCAGCCACAAGTCGCACAAGTAATAGCTGTTCAAATGGCACAAATGGAGTTTATTGTTGTAAGGGCGGAAATGATGGATGTATAGCTACAGGATGTGGTCATATGTGGTATTGTTCAGGAAGCTATTACATAGGAGGGCAGGAAATCAGAGTTCCCGGATTATGCTTTCCAATTCATCCCAATCAAGTTTATTCGGGTTGGACAGGAACTTGTAGACAATGCCCTTAATTTTACACTGCTCAGCGGAACGATAAAGGAAATAAAATTATATGAAAAAGAAAAAAGTGTTCATAGCAATAGTTATAATTTTAGTTTTAGCAATCTTGGCTTTTGTTGCGATATATTTTGTCCAGCACAGAACACCTGTTTTAACAGAAGATTGCGATAAAGTGCAGAACCAAGACAAGAAAGATGCTTGTTATTGGAAGGTTGCTGAAGTTAAAGAAGATGTATCTATTTGCGATAAAATACAAGGTCAAGAATGGAAAAATGTATGTTATACAAAATTTCGATAATCGTTCGCTCAAGCGAAGTAAACAATGCGCCGAGATAGACTCGGTTTTTTTCTAGTATTCAATGTGATAGATAGAACAAGGATTAGGTGTTACTTGGTAACGAACAAACACAAGAAAGAAGTTATGGATTTTTGATTATCCCCTATCTCCCAATAGTGGTTTTATGGTAAAATATGGGTATAAAAGTATGAAATTATATTCCAATAATAAAATAAAAGAAATAACACAAGACCAAAAAAATCTAAGAGATGATAAATCTGGATTAATAGGTTTTATACTATCTTTGGCAACGCCAACAATACCACGAGTTGTGGCATATATTGTTTCCAGAGTGGTAGATGATAGTGGTTTTTTTGGCGAATTCGCTGCAGGATTTAGTATTGCGACTTGGTCAGCCATAAGCTTCTATTTATTATTTATTACTAGCATATTTTTTTCATTAAAAGGAATGAAAAGCAGAAGATATAGAAAATTTGCTATAGCAGGATTAACTATCATTATTATTTTTATTGTAGCTTCTTCTATGATTACAGGGTTTACGATTTCAGGATTGTAGTTTCTGCAATTGTTCTTTTTCCCAAAGTTCGATAATCATCCGCCTACGCAAACCTGCCTGACGACAGTCAGGGCTTCGGCGAGATAAATCCGCTCAAACGGGACCAGTAAATTTTAAATCTTAATTAGCTTGACTAATTAGTTTTTAGATGATAACATTGTCTAGGCAAGATAGTTGCTTAATAAAAATTTAGTCGAGTTTATTCAAGGAACTAAACTTTAGGTTAAAACCTTAAAATATTTATTAAACTAACCTTATAACTATGGAAGGAACAATTAAAACCCTTACAGATAAAGGATTCGGATTTATTACTGTTGAAGGTGAAGAAAAAGATTTATTTTTTCACAGTAATGAGCTCAAAGGAGTAAAATACGAAGAGCTAAAAACTGGCGATAAAGTATCTTTCGAAAAAGCTGATTCTCCAAAAGGACCCAACGCAACAAACGTATCCCGCATTTAAGAATGGAAATATAGACTATTTAAATCTAGCAAAAAGCTCCCAATACGGGAGTTTTTTGTTTTACCTGTTCGTAGCCCTGCCTGATGCCTGCCTGCCGCCTGCCTGACGGCAGTCAGGGTAGGCAGGGCAGGCAGGCTTTTAGCGAAAAAGAATGTTGTTCTCTATTTATGGATTCTAACTTTATGGTAAAATATAAATATAAAATTAAATGAAAATATATGAAAAAGAAGATTAATAGATTTGTATATTGGACACCAAGAATTTTATCGATTATTTTTATACTATTTTTAGCTATGTTCTCTTTAGATGTTTTTGATATGAAATTAAGTTTCTGGGGAACAATATTGGGATTATTGATGCATAATATCCCGGTATTTATTTTATTGATTGTTTTGTTAATATCTTGGAAATATGAAATAGTTGGAGGAATCACTTTTATTCTAGCCGGAACATTATATGTTGTAAGAATGTTGATGACTATGATGAAGAATCCGTTCCATGGATATATGCTATCTTATTCTCTAATCATCGCTGGACCAGCATTTCTTATAGGAATTTTATTTATTATTAATTGGTTTAGAAAAAAGAATAATTACAAGGATACGTTAATAAGATAATTTCGATAATCGGTCGTCTACTTCGACTTCGTCGCGTCTGACGAGACTTCGTTCAGTGCAAGCACCCGAGTTTCGTTAAAAAGACCACGCTTCCTTTTTTGTTCTGAATTCATTGAAGAACTACGGAAAGACAAGAGTCGTGGTTTTTTTTGATATGTTTTTAGGAAATTATAAATAATATTCTAAAATTCTGTAGAATATTAGAATATTTAGTAATAGATGTAAAATATATAAATTTTTTGCTTGACATTTAAATGGTTATATATTAGGATATTAGTAGTTCTATCAAAAATAAACAAAGGAGGGAGAAATGGAAGTAATACAAGTGCTTAAAGGAATGAAAAAGAGTATGGCAATTGTTGTCGTGAGTTATTTTGTCTTGTTCTTTCTATGCTATCTTGCCGCATTTGTACCAATGTTGATAGAGGGCATAGGACTGATATTCGGCGCATCTTTATTAGGACAAACATTGATTGATAAAATTCATCAATACGATAGTTACGTCTTGTTTTCAATGTTGATTTCAATATTGTTATTAGCTCTTGTATTAGGTTCAATTCATAGCCATAAAGAGGGATTAGATGAGTAATCGAAGAGCCGTGGAAAGCGGCTCTTTTTTTAATACTATTCATAGATCGATTTTTTTGGTAAAATAGAAATAATGAAATCAAGCGTGTCAAAATTTATTCAAGACCATGATGAAACTTTGGCAAAGGCGGTTTTTGACAAAGATTTTTTGGCATTTCATCTGACGCAAATCAAGTTTTTACAGCACGAAAGATTGATTCATTTGCTTGTAACATTGTTCATCAGTTTTTGTTTATTAACCTTTCTTGTTTTATTTCTATTCTTAAATCTCTTTTGGTTTTTGATTGTTTTTGTTATTTTGGTGGCTTTAACCATCTTTTACTTTTTTCATTATTATAAATTGGAAAATACGGTTATCAGATGGTATTTTATTTATAATAAAAAATACAAAAAGAATTAATATTTTTAAAATTATATGGCGCAAGAAAAATGCAAAAAATGCGGCATGTCGCTAGAAAAACCTGAGGACAGATGTTCCTGCGAAGAAGGAGTTTGTCGGTATTGTTGTGAATGTGGGGAAGAATGCGATTGCGGCTGCAAAAAGAAATAGAGAAACATTAGTTTCTCTGAAAGAAGAAAAATTCTGTTTTTCAAGGTATTTTTGTTGACTTTTGAATATTAATATGCTATAATGGCGATAGTGTTTAAGGATTGAGTAGTAAAGACATCAACAAATAAACCAACAAAGGAGGTTGGCAAGATGGATGATGGTTGTACAAGAGAAACGAGGCCTTTCAGAGATTGTCTAAACGATCCAGATGATAATTATATGAGAGGTCGCGCGTCGGGCATTAGAAGAAAAGTGATTCAATCTAATGCACACGCGTGCGCGGTGATGAATAGGGTTAGGCAAGCTGTCAGACATGTTGATGATCTCGGACTTAAGGGTATTAAACTGCTTGGACGAGATTTGAATCAAATTCGTCTTTATTGTTACAGCTATACTGATCGATGGGAGCGCTACTTTTGGTATGAATGGGCCGGCACTACGGAACGCGAAATTCGAGATCTCGCAAACATACTTTATAAGAGAGAATTTGAGATCGAATTCCAATCACGAATGCGAAGAATTGTTGATGGTTGGGCTTGGTTCATGTCTAAGAATAGGAAAGCACAACTTGCAGGTTGGCTCTTAGACGCGATTAAAGGACATCCTGAGCTTAACAACAAGTTACTAGGCATCACACAGGGAGAACTTAAGGAACTAGTGCGCCAAGGCGCCTAAGGAGGAAAAGAATGACTAAAGGCAGAGTATGGCTTTGCGTCCTTATGGCGGCACTGATCATTGGAGGAGTGATTATGGTAGTTAAGTTCTAGAGGAGAGTTTTCGAGCCTGGCGATTCGCGTCAGGCTCTTTTTTTGTGCGTATTTCCTGAAAAATTTTGATTTAGAGAAGATTTTTGGTAAAATAAAAATGAGGAGATTAAATTTGTAATAATATAACAAACATGGAAGAACAAAAAATTGAAAAAAAGTCCGAAAAAAATATCGGCGCTCTTTTTATCCCCGCAGGATTATTTATCGGCTTCGGAGTAGGATTTTTGATTGACAGCTTGCCGGCAGGCATTTTTCTTGGACTGGGAGCAGGATTTGCGGTCTTTGCGATATCTTTGTTTTTCAAAAAATAGCCTGTTTAGTGTTTTTTTTGTTGACAAAGTGTGGCGATATGCTATAATATAGGTAGTTCTGTGAAAAGTAGTCTTTCACTACGTTCAGCAAAACTTATCGTAGTCCTACGGTCGCGTCAGACGCGACCTCAGGATCTAACCCTGCGATAAACTCAGGGCAAGGAGTTTTTAAGTTTCGCAAGTTCAAAATGTTGTCCCGGCAAGCCGGGACGTAAGAGCTTGTAAGACTCACGAGTTCGTCAACAATCTCTAACGGAGGTGAGAAAATGACCATTCGGGCGCGTCTCAGAGGTTTAAGATTATGGCATTTAAAGATTGCGTTACCGATCGGGTTGGCACTTGTCGGGTTGATTTTTCTTTTTGGCGTAGCTATGGCTTTTCTGGTCATTGTTGTTTCGGTGGCGGTTTCAATAGGCATGGGTTTGCTGGAAGACTGGCTTAATCGTTG
>Ga0315286_10006587_pt1 | contig 11315 bp, 9 predicted proteins | sample YL17G10_0_MG_FD_205038 | JGI IMG/M metagenome (GOLD analysis project Ga0315286, IMG submission 205038) | Sediment microbial communities from Yellowstone Lake, YNP, Wyoming, USA - YL17G10_0 | ecosystem: Environmental > Aquatic > Freshwater > Lake > Sediment | place: USA: Wyoming | collected...
CGGGCGTTCAGCGCCGCGGCTCAGGAGAGCCGCCGCCCTGACGTTCTCATGTGCCTTAAGTATCAACCTGCTGCACTGGTTCCCAGTCGGGCTCGATGGGCCTGCGGGCCTCGACGATCACTTGGCCGCGGGGGCCGCGATGCAGAACCAGGAACGTCTGCCACTCGGGATCCTTGCGCGGCAGCGGCCGAATCGAGTCGGGCGAATCGAAGAAGAGGTGCGGCCCCCGGCTCTCGGTCCGCGCCCCGCAAGCAGTAAGGACCATCTCGGCCACCAGGGCGATGTTCTGTGTCTCGGCCAGGAATTCCTCGCCTGCGTCGGCCGCAGCCCACGGCTGCTCCGCAAGTTCGTGCAGTTCCGCGAGGCCCTCGTTGATGCCCGCCGCCGTCCGCTTGATGCTCGCACGCATGGTCATCAGGTGCCGGATGGTGCGGCGGACCTCGCGGACGTCGATCGGTCTGCCCTTGGCGGCAGCCGTCGCCGGCCGGCCGGCCTTGGGCTTACCGGGTTTCGATGCCAGGGCCAGTGCCGCGGCCGACTCGCCGGCGATCTTGCCCATGACCTGGCCGTCCATAAGGGCGTTGCCGCCGGGACGGTTGGCCCCGTGCTGGCCTCCCGCGACTTCGCCGGCCGCAAAGAGGCCGGGCACGGTCGTGCCCGCCTGCTCGTTGATCTTGACGCCGCCCTGGAAGTGCTGGCACGCCGGGGCGAGTTCCAGCCGGTCGCCCGCCTCCAGGTCGATGCCGCGGTCTCTCAGCCACTTCACGCTCGGCGCGTTGATGGCCTTGAGCCGCGCCAGGGGCAGGTCGCGGTACGGCGGCTGCGCGAGCGGCAGGGTCTTGAGGTTCGGGTACCTGGCCCAGAGCGCCGGGTCCATCTTCGCCAGGTCCAGGCCTGCCGGGTTCCGCGAGAAGTCCATGAGAACCTTGCGGCCTTTCTGCATCTCGGAGAAGACGGCGATGTCGATGATGTGGCTGGGCTCTTCACGCGAGACCGGCCACGACGCCCCTTTGTGGAAGAGCACGGCGTAGACCGCTTCGGCGGGCGTGCCGCGAGGGAAGTAGTCGAAGAGGAACTCGCGGCCGTCGTCGGTCACGAGTCTCGGCCACGCCCGCATCATGCTGCCTGAACAGGCGAGTTTGGTCTTGGTGCTTGAGAGGCCGAACTGGATGAACTCGAGGTTCACGAGTTCCGCCCCGGCCCGATACGCCATTGCGTAACCGTCGCCGGTCATCCCCTCGGGGAACACGTTGACCTCGTACGCCTGGCCGGCGCCGCCGGTGGCCAGGATCACCGCGGCGGCCGGAATGGTCGGGCCGTCGGCCAGGCGCACACCGGCCGCGCGGCCAGAGGCATCGAGCGCCAGACCCGCGGCCATGGCGTTCTCGCGGATCGGCAGGCCGCGGCGCCGCAGCTCGCTGCGCAGCGCCTCGTGGATGTGGTTGGCGGTGAACGGGCCTGTGTAACACGCACGGGCATATTTCGACCCGTCGGTTACGAACTGCTCGGCCAGGCCGTCGGGCCGCCTGACGAACGGCACGCCCAGCCGGTCGAGGAAGTGGAACGCCTCGGCCGCGCCCTGGGCCAGGACGCGGGCCAGGCCGGCGTCGGACACGCCGCCGCCGATGCGGTAGATGTCCTCGGCGTGGTAGCGCCAGGCGTCCTTTCCCCCCGGGTCGGTGTGTTCGAGCGTGGCGTGGAAGGCCATGCGGTCGGAGCAGGAGAGGGCGGTGACGCCCGATTCGCCCAGCCGCCCCTTCGTGAGCACCAGGACGCGCGCGCCGCTGTCGTGAGCTGCCAGGGCCGCCCGCAGGGCCGCGCCGCCGCTCCCGATAATGACGATGTCCGCACCGCTTTCCTGCATCATCCTGCCGCGCTCTTTCCGTGTTACAGCGATCCGGCACAACTATAGTTCCCGGTGGCGGAGGCGTCAACCGCATGGGCGGCGTTCTCTGCATGGCGGGCCGGGAGACCGCCGCACACGTCCCTGCCAGTGGCAAACGGGAGCAACCGCGTGATTTGTGTCCGCGCTGGCCGGTCAATCCAAGTACAATCATCGCATCGAAAAGGAGGACGCCATGCGTGCGAACAGGATGCTCGCGATTCTGATGCTGGGGGCTATCCTGCTGGCGGCCCCGGCGCAGGTCTGGGCGGCGTGCACTGCCACCTTCACGGCCGACGACAAGGGCACGTTCCCCGGTACGCTCAAGTTCGATGCGAAAGCGAAGGTGCTGACGGTTGACCTCTCGGGCCTGCCGAAAGATGCCGCGGTTTTCCGGGCCGAACTGGTTCTGGGCGAGGCCCCGCCCCACGGCCCGGCCCCGATGGAGCCGACGACGGTGTATCCCGACGGCCGGCCCGAGGCGAGACTCAAGTTCGTGGCCCCGCGTTTTCGGACCCTCGACGCCCGCGAGGCAGTCGAGGCGTCCATCAAGGCCGGGCAGCCGCTGCGACTGAAGGTCGAGACTACGGCCGCGGGCGTGAGCCGCCTCGAAGTCTCTTCGGCGAGCGGCAGGCCCAAAGCCGCGGCCATTCCGCGCGTCGCGAACCTGAAAGTCACGCACCGCAAGGGCCAGTCGCTCATCGTCTTCACGGAGCCGGAACTCGAGGACTTCCCCGACTTTGAGACCGGCCGCGACGTGCAGGAGTTCAAGGCGGAGTTCCTGAAGAAGCACCCGGCGATGGCGCTGCGAGTCTGGCGCGCGGCAGAGAAGATCACGCCGCAGACGATCGCCAAGGCGCGCCTGGTCGGCGAGTGCGGGTTCTTCACCGCGTGGAACTCCGGCTATCATCAGGATGAGACGGCCAGGCAGCCGCCGCTCCGGTATCGCGTGACCGACGGCGGCGAGCCCGCGGCGTGGGGCACCGGCATCTACGCGCACAATCCGGCCGAGGCCGGCCGGGCGTGGTACGCGGTCACGGTGGCGGTCGGCGGCGAGGAGGACCTCGATCATCTCGACGCCGGGAACACGACGGCCGAACCGGTCGACGAGGCGGTCGGCCTGGGCGAGCCGATCCTCCAATGGATGGAGCAGCCGAAGGAGTGGATGTACCGCCAGGGGCCGCTGGCGCGCCTGATCTATACGCGGTGGGAATCGTGGCCGCACTGCTCGACGCCAAGCACGCCGATCGATTACCTTGTGGCGATGGGCGACGAGCCGCCGCCCGCCGCGCCGCCCAAAGAGATTGGGAACCGCGCTTGGCGAGTCGAGCCGGCGCCCGTCGGGCTGCACCTGCACTGCTGGGGCGGCAGCCTCAACGGGGGGTACGGCTGGTGGTACTACGCTCACCACGGCGGCGTGCTTATCGCGTCGAACCAGATTCCGTACGACTGGTGGACCGGCTACCACGAGCGCCGCGGCACGGCCAAGACCTTCGGCGACGGCCACGTGCAACCGTTCTCGATGACGCGGATGCTGGGCTTCCTCGACTGGGCGGCAAAGCAGTGGCAGGAATCGCCGGAGCCGCAGCGCCGGCACTGGCGGAGACTGGACCTCACGCGGGTCTTCGCGGCGGGGAACTCGATGGGCGGGTCCGGCGCGCCGATGTTCGCGGTCCGCTGCGGCGGCCGCGTCGCCTGGTGCATGGCGTGGGTCGGCGTCCACGTGCCGGAACTCAGCCCGCAGTTCCGCGGCTCGTATGAGGGGTGCTATGGCCCGCGGAATGCCGCCATCACCATGCCCGACGGCAAGACCTCGCCGTGGGACTGGTTCTCCGATGTATGGTGGCTTCGCAATAACATCAAGGCCGAGACCGGCCTCATCATGGCCTCGAACGGCAAGGACGACGGCGGCATCGGCTGGAAGCAGGCGTGGGAGTTTGCCCGGGCCCTTCAGGAGACCCGCCGGCCGCACGTCTTCAACTGGGCCATGAGCGGCCACGGCACGCGCACCCTCTTCGGGCCGGACTTCGGCTGGGACGTGCGGACCGACCTGTCTCTGCCGGCGTTCGCGAACTGCACGCTCGACGGCAACCTCGGCACCGGCGTCCTCAAGACCAGGGAGGAGATGGAGGCCGAGAAGAAGCGGCTTGAGGAAGAAGCGGCCAGGGAAGGCAAGGACCCCAAGAAGGTCCGCGTGTGCCCGACCGACGGCGACCCCGAAGGGGTGCTTAACGCCCACCTCGCGTGGCAGAGCGACGGCATGGTCGACACCGCCGAGGTGTGGGAGATGACCGTGATCCTGAAGGACAGCGCCCCGAAGGATTCCTGCCGCGTGGACCTGACGCCGCGCCGCCTCCAGAAATTCCGCACGCCGGCTGGCGCCAGGTTCCAATACACGGTTGGCGGCCCGGCGGCCGGCAAGATCCTGGCGGAAGGTTCAGCCACGGCCGACCAGTACGACCTGGTGACGCTCAAGCAGATTCCGCTGGTCAAAGGCAAGAACCGCGTGCGTCTTGCGCCGGCGAAGTGAGGCGTCGCCTGCCTTGGCGCCGTGGCAGGCTGTGCCGCGGCCGGTCTTGCCCGGCCAAAGTCTGTGCGGCCACCCATCGCCGGGTGGCCATGCCACCCGGCAAGAGGCGCCGCCCTGAGACTGGCGCCGTACGGGCGCTGCCACTTTGGACCTTGAACTTCGGGTCCTAGACTCTAGACTGGTGAGGAGGAGGCTCTGGCATGCGGATCATCACACTCCTGACGGACTTCGGCGTCGAGAGCATTTTTCCGGCCCAGATGAAGGGGGTGATTCTGGAGCGGTGCCCGACGGCGGTCCTGGTGGATATGTCGCACGGGGTTCCGCGGCACGACGTGCGCACGGCGGCGTTCATGCTGGGGTCGGCGGCGCCGGCATTCCCGGCGGGCACGATCCACGTAGCCGTGGTTGACCCGCAGGTGGGAAGCCAGCGCCGGGTGCTGGCGGCGGAGGCGGGCGGGTATATTTACCTGGCCCCCGATAACGGTCTGCTGACGCTCGTGGCCCAGGGCCAGTTCCTGTTCGGTGCCGGCGTGGCCCCGGCCCGCGTGATCTCGGTCGAGAACCGGACGTTCTTCCGGGCCGACGTTTCGAGCACCTTCCACGGGCGCGACATCTTCGCCCCCGTGGCGGCGGCACTGGCCTTGGGCACGCCGGTCGATGCCCTGGGCCCGGAGGTCGATTCCATCGAGCGGTTCGATCTGCCCTTGCCCGACCGCGCCGAAAACGTCATCCGCGGCGAAGTCCTGTACGTGGACCCGTTCGGGAACCTCGTGACGAACATCGCCGGCAGGGCGCTCGCGGGCGCAGACCCGTCGGGCATCCAGGTGCGGATCGCGGGGGCCGTGATCCGCGGCCTGTCGCGGGCCTACAGCGACGTGCCGGCGGGCGCCTTGCTGGCGTACGTCGGCAGCGCGGGACTTCTGGAAGTCGCCATCAACCGGCAAAGCGCCGCCGTGCGCCTCGGGGCCGGCGTGGGCACGCCCCTGAGCGTCGATCTCCCCTCACCCCAATGAACCAACCGAGCGATGAGACGCGGCGGCTCCGACGGAGCGACAAGGCCTGCGTGTGGCACCCCTTCACCCAGATGGCCGAATGGGCGGCGGGGGCGCCGGTGGTCATCGCGTCGGGCGAGCGCGAGTTCCTCATCGACACCGACGGCAATCGATATATAGATGGCGTATCGAGCCTCTGGTGCAACGTGCACGGGCACCGGCGGCCGGAGATTGACGAGGCGATCCGCCGGCAACTCGACCGCGTCGCACACTCGACGCTGCTGGGGCTGGCGTCGGGGCCTTCCATCGAACTGGCCGAGCGGCTGGTCGCCCTGGCGCCGAAGGGCCTGACGCGGGTCTTCTACTCCGATTCCGGGGCGACCGCCGTCGAGATCGCCCTCAAGATGGCGTTCCAGTATTGGCGGCAGTGCCCGCGGCCGCAGCCCGCAAAGACACGCTTCGTAAGCCTTACGCTCGGCTATCACGGCGACACGCTAGGGGCGGTCAGCGTCGGCGGCATCGACCTGTTTCACGCCCTGTACCGGCCGCTCCTGTTCCAGACCCTCCAGGCGCCCGCGCCGTACTGTTACCGGTGCCCGCTCGGCGTGCAGCCGGAGACCTGCGGCATGGCCTGTGCCGCGCGGCTGGAGGAGATCCTCGAGACCCATGCGCACGAGGTGGCCGCCGTGATTCTGGAGCCGCTCGTGCAGGGGGCGGGGGGCATGATCGTGCATCCGGCCGGGTACCTGCGGCGAGCGGCCGAGGCCTGCCGCAGGCACGGCGTGCTGCTCGTCTGCGACGAGGTGGCGACGGGCTTTGGCCGAACAGGCCGCATGTTTGCCTGCGAGCACGAGGGCGTGCGGCCGGACCTTTTGTGCCTCGCCAAGGGAATCAGCGGCGGATACCTGCCGCTGGCCGCCACACTGGCTACTGAAGATATCTACAAAGCCTTCCTGGGCGATTGCGCCGAGCACCGGGCGTTCTTCCACGGGCACACGTATACCGGCAACGCGCTGGCCTGTGCGGCGGGAGTCGCCAGCCTGGACGTCTTCGAGCAAGACCGGGTGCTCGGCCGCGTGGGCGAGTTGGCCGAGATGCTGGGCCGGCGCCTGGCGCCGCTGGCCGAGATGCCGCACGTGGGCCAGGTCCGCCGGCGCGGCCTCATGGCGGGCGTCGAGTTGGCGGCCGACCGGCGGACCCGCCAGGCGTATCCGGCGGCCGAGCGTCGCGGCTGGAAGGTCTGCCTGGCGGCCCGCAAGCACGGCGTGTGGCTGCGGCCGCTCGGCGACGTGGTCGTCCTGATGCCGCCGTACTGTATCTGCGACGCGAGCCTGGCTCGCCTGGTTGAGGCGCTCGAGAAGTCCATCGCGGAGGTCACGCAGCCTTGAATCGCGGCCTGTTCATCACGGGAACCGACACCGGCGTCGGCAAGACGATCGTGACGGCGGCCATTGCCGTGCGCCTGCGAGAGCAGGGGGTCGACCTGGGCGTCATGAAACCGGTGTCGAGCGGGTGCGTGCGTCGGCGCGAGGGCCTTGTCTCAGAGGACGCCGAGTTCCTGGCCAAGGCCGCCGACGTGCCGGGGCCGCTCGAAGACATCTCGCCCATCCGCCTGGCCGAACCGCTCGCCCCCACGGTGGCGGCGGCCCGCGCCCGCGTCGAGTTGGACCTGGAACCGATGTGGGCGGCCTGGCGGCGCCTGCGCCGCGCTCACGACGTGATGCTCGTCGAGGGTATCGGCGGGCTCCTCTGCCCGGTGACGCCGAGGCAATCCGTGGCGGACCTGGCGAAGACGTTTGGCCTGCCGCTCCTCGTGGTCGCGCGGTCGGGCCTCGGCGCGATCAACCATACCGCCCTGACGGTCGAGGTGGCGCGGGCGAGGGGCCTGCGGGTGGCCGGCATTGTCATCAACCGGTACCATCACGAAACGGTTGACCTGGCCGAGATGACCAATCCCGATGAGATCCGGCGCGTGACGGGGGTCGACGTGCTCGGCCTGGTGCCCGACGACCCCACGACCAACTTTCGCGAGGGCATCGTTGGCGAGGACGTCCTTGCGGCCGCGCGGCAGTTGGCCCTCGGCAAGGCGCTTGGGTGAGAGGCGGGCGGCGACCCGGCGTGATCGGCGTGGGGGGCGCTGCATCCGCCCTTTCGCGCGGCGGCTCTCCGTGCCTGTTTGGCGAGACAACGTCCATTTGCAGGGTGGCATGCCCAGGCCGCCTTTGCCTGGGCATGTTCCCGGATGTCCGGCATTCATGCCACCCGGCCTTAGCGCACTTTAATGTCGGACTGTTGCGCGGTGGGTCTCCTGACCCACCGCGCTCCACCCGTTGCCGGGCACGCGCGCGGCGGGTCAGGAGACCCGCCGCGCACATCTCAAGGCAGTGCTGCCGCATTAGGCTTGCCGCATTAGGCCTTGACAGTCCCGCTGGGCCGGATATGCTTATGACGCTTACCCGTGGGCGATTAGCTCAGATGGATAGAGCGCCTGCTCGACACGCAGGAGGTCAGTGGTTCAAATCCACTATCGCCCACCATATTTGTATGTGCATTCGCGTATGATTCGGAATCCTCTGGGAATTCAGGGGTTTTCTGCCCGTCACCACCTTCCGCTTCCCGCTCGAGTAAGGCCGACTCCGCGACACTCTGCGCCGCTTTTTGCGCCGCCTGTCGGAAATGCTCATCCGTCACCTGGAGGTAGTGCTCCATGGCCACGGACTGAGAGTTGCCAAGCCAGGCGCATACGACGTGGATGGGGAAGCGATCCGTCAGTTCCGTCTGCCGGGCGCTGCGCAGGTTCTGGTACAATTTCGGCCACGGCGTCAGGCCCGCCTTACGGATGGTGCGCCGTAACTTGGTGCTGAGGTTCTGATACTGCCGTGCCGCCGCAGTTTTGCTCCGTCCTTTACAAATGGGCTGGTTTCGGCTGCTCCCATCCATGGCGTGGCCCTGTTGACGCCCTAAAGAGACCGCGTTTGGCGGCGCACTAGGATTTCGGCGCGAGGGCCTTCAATTGGGCCTCGAGTTCAGGGCGGCAGGCGATGCACTGCGATTTCGGCAGCTTGTGCTGCTCGCACCAGTCGCCCTTCTTCTTGAACTCGGCCACGAGCGCGGGGTTGCACCGCGTGCAGGCCGACTCCGGCACGCTGTGCTCCCTACACCAGTCGGCCACCTGCGCTTTCGGGACGAGGGGCACAACCGGCTGGGGCGCGGCGGCAGGCGAGCCCTCTGCCGCGGGCCCCTGGGCCTTATCGGCGTCAGATTTTCCGCAGCCGCCGGCCAGGACAAGCCCCGCGGCCAGCAGGCAGGCCGCCACGGTGATCATGTTGCCGAATCTGATATATCTCTCCTTATCTTGAGGCCCATTGGATCGCTGCATCGGCCCAGGCGCGGCCCCGCCGCGCCGGGGTTCAGTCGGAACGTTCCTTGCGCCTCCGTACCGGAGGCTCGAACCACGCATAGAGCACTGGCAGCACGAGCAGCGTCAGGGCGGTGCTGCTGAGGACGCCGCCGATCACCACCGTGGCCAGCGGCTTCTGAACCTCGGCGCCCATGCCGGTCGCCAGCGCCATCGGCACGAACCCAAGGGCCGCGACCAAGGCGGTCATCAGCACAGGACGCAGTCGCGTCAGGCTGCCGGTTGTGACCGCCTCGGCAGAGTCCAGACCCTGCTGCCGCAACTGCCGGATGAACGTGATCATGACCAGACCGTTCAGCACGGCCACCCCTGAGAGGGCGATGAAGCCCACGGCCGCCGAGATCGAGAGCGGCATCCCTCGCACCCACAGGGCAGCGACGCCGCCGGTCACCGCAAGGGGCACGCCGGTGAAGACGAGCAAGGCCAGTCGCGCCGACCCCATCGACATGCACAGAAGCGTGAAGATGAGTCCCAGTGCCGCCGGGACGACCACCAGCAGCCGCTCGCGGGCCCGCTCGAGGTTCTCGAACTGCCCGCCCCACTCTACGGAGTACCTCCCGGGCGGCAGTTGCACGCGCTCGCCGATCTTCCGCTGCGCCTCGGCGACGAACCCGCCAACGTCGCGGCCGCGGACATTGCACTGAACGGTGATCCTCCGGCGGCCAAGCAGCGCGAGGACGCCCATGGCGAGGAGCGCGAGCGTCGCCGGTTCGGGCACCTGCATGGCGGCGCCGCCATGGCTCGTGTCGATGGCGTCGAGCGACCCGGTCACGCTGAGGTAGTAAAGGTTGCGACCGCCCAGGTCGAGCGACGCGCCGGCGCCGAGGACGAGATCAATGACGTAGAGCGCCTCGTTCGCGTCGCCGTCGGCCTGGTTGTCGAACGCGTCGACGAGGCGAATCTGGCCGACATCGTCGCCGCCCAGGCGGAGCGCGGCCAGGGCGAAGTTGGCGTCGAACCCGCCCATGACGGCGCCTAGCAGCCCGTTGAAGAAGTCGTCGTTTTATTGTTGATGCTCACGCTGCCGCCGGGAGGCGGGTGAGCGGCGCCCGAGCAGTCCGGAAGCACTGAGAGCGAACCCGCCGCCGCCAGAACGGCCCCAGCCAGAGCATAATGCCGGCGATAAGGTCAAGAACACCGGCCGCAAGGCCGTCCTGCATCCGGCGCGGCTTGCCGATCCCCACCAACGCACGCATCACCAGACCCAGGTTGAACCCGGCCACGTGCACCAGCAGTCGTTTGAGGATATTGCCCTGTCCTCGCAGGTGCGTTCGACGCATCCCGCCGGTCTCGTAGCAGTGCGCGAAACTTCGCTCGATCACCTCCCCGCGCCTCCGCATCAGCCGCCGCCCGCGCACGCCCCGGATCCGCCGCCGGTTCGCATACACCGCCCGCTGGGCGTCGGCCTGGCCCGCCCAGTCCCGCTCGCCCCGGTCCGGCTCGCTGACGTAACTCCGAATATCCATCCCCACGAGTTCCGTCATCGTCGCGTTGCTGTGATAGCCCTTGTCCGCCACCACTTCCTCCATCGCCACCGGGTGGACGCATTCTTCCGTGGCCGGGTCGTTCTGCACGTCCAAGAGGTTCGACACCGCCGCTTCCACCGTCTCCCCCAGGCTGGTCGTGTCACCCCGGTCGGCCGGCTGGAGCGTCACCGCCACAATCGCCTGGCTGTCCATGTCCACCGCATGCTCGGCCTTGTGCGCCAGGTGCGTCCGCCCGTCCTTCATCTTCGTGATCTTCGCGTCCGGATCGTGCGGGTTCTCCCAGTCCTCGTTCGAGGCCTTGTTCTTACGCTTCCGGTCCAGTTTGGCCAGGTCCTCCCGCGTCGGCGTCGCGATGCCGCTCGCCCTGGCCAGCTGCGTCAGGAACTCCTGATAACTCTCGCCCGTGTCCTTCCGCACGATCGACCGCATCGCCGCGTTGGCCTCCAGCGTCGTCGCGTCGATGCCGATCGTCTTACCTCTCAACAGCCCCTCCGCCGCCAGCAGCTTCAGCGCCCACGCGAACACCTCCTCGTGGGTCTCCAGGTCGATCCGGTTCCGGATCACCGAGAGGCTCGAGTGGTCTGGCGTCGTGTCCGTCGGGCCGTAGCCCAGGAACTGGTCCAGCGTGCGGCTGTCGGCGCACCGCCAGGCGATGCCACGCTCCGAGTCGAGCCCCTCGAAGTAACCGATCAGCAGCATGCGGAAGTACACCCCCGGCGGAATGCCCGGCCGGCCCAGCGAGTCGTGATAAAACTTCTGACAGAGTCCCTCAACGAAGGCGTCGAAGCCGTGCGCGGCCAACAAGTCGTTCAGCCGCCGGTAGAACGGATGGCCCGGTCCCTGCGGCAACTCCGCCGCCACGATCCACAGGTCTTCCTGCCGCCCCGCCTGCCGCTTGCCCATCGCCATCGCGTCGTCCTCCTTGACCGCCGCCAGATTAGCGCCAGCTCACGGCCATGTCAATATGTGACGACGCGAAAAAACGACTTTTTCAACGGGCTGCTAG
>Ga0315286_10006589_pt1 | contig 11314 bp, 12 predicted proteins | sample YL17G10_0_MG_FD_205038 | JGI IMG/M metagenome (GOLD analysis project Ga0315286, IMG submission 205038) | Sediment microbial communities from Yellowstone Lake, YNP, Wyoming, USA - YL17G10_0 | ecosystem: Environmental > Aquatic > Freshwater > Lake > Sediment | place: USA: Wyoming | collected...
TACCTCCAGGAAGTGTCTCATCAATCAGCGTGAAGTCGGCACGCACACCACCTCATTCAATGCCGCCCTCCGCGGCGCGCTGCGCGAAGACCCCGATGTCATCCTGGTCGGCGAAATGCGCGACCTCGAAACGGTCTCTCTGGCTCTGACCGCCGCTGAGACCGGTCACCTCGTCTTTGCCACCTTGCACACCTCGAGCGCTCCGAAGACGGTGGACCGCGTGATCGACGTCTTCCCCGCCGGTCAACAAGGCCAAATCCGCACGATGTTTTCCGAATCCATTCAAGCCGTGATTACCCAGACCCTGCTCCGCAAGCGCGCCGGCGGCCGGGTGGCGGCGCTGGAGATCCTGATCGGCACGCCGGCCGTGCGCAACTTGATTCGCGAAAACAAGATCCATCAGATCCCCTCCTCCATGCAAACCGGCCAAGCGGTGGGAATGCAAACGCTCGATATGGCGTTGATCGATCTCGTGGCCAAAGGCTTGGTGACCAAGGAAGAAGCCCAGTCGCGCACCAACACGCCGAACCTGTTCGGGTCGCACCCGGCTGCCGACACGAAGGCAGGGGCATCACGCTTCCCCAAACCGCTTGCCGGCCGCGGGGCTTGATATGGTGGACATCCGATCATTGCTGGGGGAGATGGTGGCGCGCAACGCCTCCGATCTTTACCTCACTCTCGATAGCCCTCCTGTCCTCCGGATCGAGGGGGTCACCGAACGACTTGGAACCGAGTGCCTCGAGGCCGCGCAGGTCGAGGCGCTGGCGCACTCGTTGATGAGCGAGCGCCAACGCGCGGCATTCGACGAGAAGCTCGAACAGAATCTTGCCATTGCTTCCGGAAACCTTGGCCGGTTTCGCGTCAATGTGTTCCGGCAACGCGGCGCCATTGGCGTTGTGATCCGCCAGATCAAGAGCCGCATTCCCACACTCGACGAGCTCGCCTTGCCACCGATCCTGAAGACGATTGCGTTGAGTCGCCGCGGTTTGGTGCTGGTCACCGGCGCCACGGGTTCAGGCAAGTCCACGACACAGGCTGCCATGCTCGATTACCGCAACGAGATGACGGCGGGGCATATCCTCACCGTCGAGGATCCCATCGAGTTTGTCCACACTCACAAGAAGTGCATCGTCAATCAACGCGAGGTGGGCTTCGATACCATGTCTTTCGGCGACGCCCTGAAGAACATGCTGCGACAGGCCCCCGACGTGATTCTGATCGGCGAGGTCCGCGACGGCGAAACCATGGAAGCCGCGGTCACCTTCTCGGACACGGGCCACCTCTGCCTGGCGACGTTGCACTCCACGAGCGCCAATCAAGCCCTCGAGCGGGTCATGAACTTCTTCCCGCACTCCCGCCACCCGGAGATGTTTCTGCAGCTGTCGTTGAATCTGCGCGCCATCATCTCGCAACGGCTCGTTCCGGGAATCGACGGCAAGCGGGTGGCCGCGATGGAGGTCCTCCTGGACACACCGTGGGTCAAGGACCTCGTCAAGAAAGGGCAAATCGACACGCTCAAGGAGGCGATGGAGAGCAGCACGCAGGAAGGCGGCCAGACCTTTGATCAGTCGCTGTACACGCTGTACGAGGAGGGACACATCACCGAGGAACAAGCGCTGGCAAATGCGGACAGCGTCAACAACCTGCGCATCAAGATCAAGCAGCTCGAGATCTCGCGCAAGACGCCGAAGGGCCGCCGCGGCGCCCCGGGGGGCAACGAGTTTCGCATCGAAGGGGTCAGCCCAAGCCAGCACCTGCGGCGCTTGTGAGCGCCCGCGCCATGCGCCCACGCACCACGCCGGCTCACGGCTTCGCCGAGGAGCCCGCGCCGAGCCATCGCAGGTACTCTGTCGAGCCGGCGGTGATTGGCACCGCAATGACCTCCGGCGTTTGATACGAATGCAACTGCTTCACGCGCTGCTCGACCCCGGCAAACAACGCCGCTCGGGTCTTGATGAGCAGCAGCAGCTCCTGATCGCGCTGCACCCGCCCCTCCCACCAGTAAATGGAGCGCAGCGGACCGACGACATTCACACACGCGGCCAAGTGTTCGGCGACCAAGGCCTCCGCGATGCGCTCGGCCTCATCTTGGCTCCCGACAGTGACGAAGATGACGATGTACTCGGTCATCGGCTACCGCGCGGCTCGCCAGTGGGCGATGAGGGTTTCGTAATTGATCGCCTCCGGGCTCGCAGGAGCAGTGGAGACTTGCGGCTGCAGCCGGCGCTTCAGGCGCTCCCACAGTGACGGGCGGACACCGTCGGGCGCGTGCTCCGGCAAGAGCTTGCGTGTCTGCAGGTAGCCACGCAGCGTCATAGCGCTCGCTGGCCGCAGATGCCCGCGCCGCACCACGTCGGCCAGGGAGTTTGCCAACCGCGCCGGCGAGTATCCCGAGCCGCCGATCAAGCTCTCGGCCACGGCGGCAACCGCGGGTAGCGTCAGATGTCCCTCTTCAAACAGGCACGCGGCGGTTTGGAAGTAATTGAAGCTCGGCACCAGACGCGGCCCGAAGGCGCGGAAGTCCTTCGGGGGCGTGCGCCGCTCGATATTGATGAAGATCCGCTGCACCACGTCGGCGGGCACGACGGCGGCGGCCAGCTCCTTCGCCAACGCGACGAGTCGCCGATCCACGCCTATCGGGCCAAGAATGCCGTCAAGATTGTCGGTCGCGATGCCGCCCGCCAGCATATCCGCGTAGAGCGAGTAGATGATGGGATCCGACTCCCAGTCATCACCGAAGAGCACCTCGCGCGACTCCGCAGGCATGTGCTGCCGACTTTTCAACAGCTCCGTCAGTTTGAAGCCGACATGTTCGCGCAGGTTGCGAAACTTCCCGCGCATGAGGTGCTGCAGCTGATTTTTGAAAACGATGCCGTCGTACTCGATGCCGTCCATGGCCAGCTTCTGCTTGATCGCTTTGGCGATCTGCGGTGGGCTGGCCGACATGAAATAAATGCGCACCGGGCGCTGTGCGTCGACGGCGACTTCGCGCAAGCTCCGGATCAATGGAGCGACGCCCGGTACCGCAACCTTGTCTTGCGGTTTCTCGAATGGCACCCGAATCAATCCACGCAGCGAATCGAACTCGCTCTTCAGGTAGGTCTTGTCGAGATCCCACCGGTAAATGATCGGTGCGAGCGGCTCGGGCGCGCGTCGTCTGGTCCGCCGGAGAGCCATCAGAGTTGATCGATCGCGGTCGAGATCTCGCGGGTGACGCCGTCGCGGACGGCCTTAGCGGCAACCTTGATGGCATTCAGAATCGCGCGCGCCGTCGAGCGTCCGTGGGACTTGATCAATAGATGCTCGAACCCCAAAACGGGCGCGCCACCGTACGCCGCGTAATCGGTCAGATCACGTAGCCGCCCGAAACCACTGGCCAACATCATCAGCCCCAATTTCCACCGCCAGTTCTCCCGGGCGGCGGTCCCCGCGAGATCCACCACGACATCTGCCAGGCCTTCGAGCAACTTTAGCACAACGTTGCCCAGCAAGCCCTCACACACGATTACGTCGGCCTTGCCCTTGGCGAGATCGTTCCCTTCAATGTTGCCAACGAAGTTGATGCCGGAGATCGTCTTGAGGCGGCGGTAGGCATGCACGAGCGCGTCGCCACCTTTCGTCTCTTCGGTGCCCATGTTGAGCAAGGCGACGCGCGGACTTGGGACCTTCGACACGCCGCGTGCGTACGCGCTGCCCATCAGCGCAAACTGCACGAGCTCCGTCGCGTCACAACGGATCGTCGCGCCGACATCGAGGAGCAACGCCAACTGGTCCTGGCCCGGATATTCTGTCTGCCGCGGGTACACGCTGGCCAGCGCCGCCTTGCGCACGCCGCGTATGGTCTTGAAGTGCTGCGCACACGCCAGGACGGCAGCGCCGGTGTTGCCTGCCGTCACCACCGCGTCCGCCTGCCCGTCCGCGACCAGACGCGCCGCCACGAGGATCGAGGCGTGGCGCTTCTGGCGGACGCTGGTCTTCGGATCCGCCGCCATGCCGATGAAGTCGCGCGTGTGATGGATGCGGATGTGCTCCGGGTTGTATGCAACATCATTCAGCAGCGCCTGGATCTGGGACTCGTCACCGACCAGGATACACTGGATCTCGGTGCTCAGAGATGCTTGGGCAACGCCGTTCACGATCTCTTCCGGGGCGAAATCGCCGCCCATGGCATCAACGGCGATGGTCGGCATCGGTAGACCTCCTCGTATTCCCCGAATGCACAGCGGTGTCCTCACCCACCGCGCTCGGCCAGCAGGCGCTTGCGCAGCTCCCACTCCGTAGCACGGTACTTGAATGCCTTCCGCCCGTTCACAAAGAGGACGGGAATCTCTTGCCCGAAACGCCGCTCCAAGTCGGGATCCCCGGAGATGTCGACCTGTTCGAGGACGCAGCCGAGCTCGCGAGCCAGCGGTACAACCGCGTCCTTCATTTCATCGCACAGATGGCACTCGGGACGGCTGTAGAGCGTCAAGGCAACCGGCGGCATGCACGTTTGCATATCGTCACGCGGCCGGGTTGACAAGATCAGCGTGCTCTTCTAGTAGGGTTTGTTCTTCTGCTGGAGATCGTACGCATGGACTATGCCGTCATTCGAACCGGAGGGAAACAGTATCGCGTCGCACCTGGCGACGTGATCCGCGTGGAGAGAGTTGTCGGGGAACCTGGCACCGACATCGAGTTGACGGAAGTGTTGATGACCTCCGGAGACGGCGCGGTGCAGTTGGGCAAACCGCTGGTGGCCGGCGCCCGCGTGACCGCCCGCGTGCAGCAGCAGGGCAAGGCCAAGAAGATCCTGATCTTCAAGAAGAAGAAGCGGAAGAACTACCGCCGGCATCGCGGGCATCGCCAACAGTTCACTGATCTTCAGGTATTGGGAATCGAGTCAGGAGCAGAAACTCATGGCGCATAAGAAGGGGCAAGGCAGCACGCGCAACGGCCGCGACAGCCAGGGACAACGGCGCGGCGTCAAAATGTTTGCCGGGCAGAGTGCGAAGGCCGGCAATATCCTGGTGCGTCAGCTCGGCACCCGCGTCCATCCCGGCATGAACGTCGGCATGGGGCGCGACTTCACCCTATTCGCCAAAATCAGCGGCATCGTCCGCTACGAACGCGTCGGCAAAGATCGCCGGCAGGTACATATCTTCCCGGCCTAGATCCACCAGCGGGATGAACGTCCGTTAGCCGGCTTCTCCGATCCCGGTTCCTGTCCCCCTGAAGTACCGAGCCGCCCGAACCCGTTGTCGTGCAGCCGTCCCGGCTGCACGGGCGAGCAGAGTTACCACACTCCCTCGTACAGGCCAGACGCCCGCACCACAATCCCCGCCGCTTCACTTTTCAACCGCCCGTCGCTACCCTACCTTTCCGCAAGAATGAAATTCATCGACGAAGCCGAGGTCCATGTGCGCGCCGGTGATGGCGGACGCGGTTGTGTCAGCTTTCTTCGGGAGAAGTACAAGCCCCACGGCGGACCCAATGGCGGGGATGGGGGGAACGGCGGTGACGTTGTCTTCATCGTCGACCCTGGCCTGACTACGCTGCTCGATTTCAAGTTCCATCCGTTGATCAAAGCCGAACGCGGCGAGCACGGGCGGGGCAAGGAACAATACGGCAAACGCGGCGGCGATCACGAAGTGCGCGTCCCACCCGGCACGATGGTCACCGATGCCGCTACCGCCGATCTGATCGCTGATCTCCGCGAACCGCATGCACACGTGATCGTCGCGCACGGTGGCCGTGGGGGCAGAGGGAACGCCCATTTTGCGACCCCCACGAACCAAGCACCGCGCTACGCGCAACCCGGCACGCCCGGCGAGGAGCGCCGCCTCCGGCTCGAACTCCACTTGATGGCCGACGTGGGTTTGGTCGGCTATCCCAACGCCGGCAAGTCGACGCTGATCAGCGCCGTGTCCGCTGCGCGTCCACGCATTGCAGACTATCCCTTCACCACCCTCGTCCCCCACTTGGGCGTGGTGCGTGTGGATGATGAGCTGAGCTTCGTGCTGGCGGATGTTCCCGGCCTGATTGAGGGCGCGCATCGCGGGCTCGGTCTCGGCGATCGCTTCTTGCGACATCTCTCGAGAACGACGATGCTCATTCATCTCGTCGACATCAGCGGACTGAGCGGCCGAGATCCGCTGGCAGACTACGATGCGATCAATCACGAGCTGGAGGCGTTCGATCCGGCGCTCGCGGCCAAGCTGCAGATCGCAGTGGGGAACAAGATGGATCTCACCGAGGCACGCCAGGCCTACCCCGCCCTGCACGCACGCTTCGCCGAACGCGGGATTGCGCTGTGGGCCATCTCGGCGGCAACGAGGGACGGGGTGACCGCCCTCATGCGCGAAGTCGGCCGGCGCTGGCAGGCCCTGCGGGCCGCCTCTCATACAGATGGGCGCGCACACACGCAGAGCACCGCATGTTGATTGCACCTGACTATCGACGGTAAACTGTCAACTGTCGACTACTTCAATGAACTCGCATCTCATCGCCAAGCAGCGCGTCTTGAAGCGGGTCGGCCGCGCCGTCATCAAGATCGGCAGCAGCATCTTGTCGGGGGAGAACGGCATCCACCGTCCGCGCTTGCGCCGCCTTGCGCAAGAGATCTGCGCGCTGCAAGGACAGGGGGTCGAAGTCCTTGTCGTCAGCTCCGGCGCGGTCGCCGCAGGCATGGCGCGCCTGCAGATGAAAACCCGCCCCAAGACCGTCCCGCAACGGCAGGCCGCCGCCGCGGTCGGCCAGATCGATCTGATGGCGCTCTACGAGGAGTACTTCGCCCTGTGCTCGAAGCACGTCGCGCAAATTCTGCTCACGCATGAGGACCTGGCGAATCGCAGTCGCTATCTCAACGCCCGGCACACGATCGAAACCTTGATCGAGGCGGGAATCGTCCCGGTTGCCAACGAGAACGACACGGTTGTCATCGACGAGCTGATGAACTTCGGCGACAACGACAACCTCTCGGCGCTGATCGCCGGGCTCGTTGAAGCGGATCTCCTCGTGCTGCTGAGCGACGTCGCCGGCCTGTACACCAAGGACCCGCGCGCGTACGCCGACGCCGAGTTGGTCCGCGTCGTTGAAGATCCGGCGCGCTGCCCCGCCCTGTACACCATGGACGGCAGCGGCCCGTTCGGCACCGGCGGCATGGCCTCGAAAGTCCTGGCCGCAAAGAAAGCCGCGGCGGCGGGGATTCCAACGATCATCGCCGACGGTCTCCACGCCGGCGTCCTACCCGCCATCTTCGATGTCCACCAAGCCGCCGGCACACTGATCTTACCGAAACATGACCGCTTAGCGCGGCGCAAACATTGGATCGCGTACACGCTGAAACCCAGTGGCACCGTCGTAGTCGATCAAGGGGCGTTCGAAGCCGTCACGCAAAAGGGACGCAGTCTGCTGCCCAAAGGCTTGAAGGACGTGCGCGGCAAGTTCCGCAGCGGCGACTGCGTCCGCTGCGTGGACCCGAGCGGTCGCGAGTTCGCCCGCGGTCTCGTGAACTACAGTGCCGCCGAGTTGGAGAAGATCAAAGGGGTCCACTCCGCTCGCATCGAGCGCGTCCTCGGCTACAAGCTCACCGACGAGGTGATCCATCGCAACGATTTGGTATTGATTTAGCCTGAACATCGACGCGGCGATGGCTAGTGCGGGCGCAGAACGGAGCTGGGTTGTGGCATTGTCGGCCGCGACATTTACGCTGACGGGTGCCTGCCTGACGTTGCCCGGCACGCTGCTGCCGATTCTGCTGGAGCAGTTCCAGATCCGCTTGGTCGAGGCGGGATCGATGTTCGCGCTCCAGCCGATCGGCTATCTGCTTTCCGTGCTCGCCGCAGCACAGCTCATCGGACGCTTTGGGATGCGGGCCATGCTCGCGGCGGCGCTGTGCACCTCCGCTGTCGGACTCGTCGGCTTTGGGCTGGTGTCGCACTGGGTCGTCGGCGCCGTGATGATGTGCCTGTTCGGGCTCGGCCTTGGCATATTCGAAGTCGCCGCCAACATGCTTCTCATCATCATCGGTGGCGAGCGCCGCGCCAACGTGTTGAACCTGGCGCACCTGTTTTTCGGGGTCGGCTCGTTCATCGGGCCGCTGCTGTCGACGCGTGCGGTGGCAGCCGGGCTGTCGTGGCGCGTCACCTTTGCGATCGGCGGCGCGGCGGTCGCCGGCGTGAGCGCGGGGTGGAGTCTGCTCAGGTTGGACGCCATCGCGCCACGTTCGCCGGGACCTCCCGACGGCTCCCGGCACACGGCACGGCGCTCGCGATTGGCGCTCCTGTTGGCCTTGCTGCTTGCCGTTTACGTCGGCGTGGAGATGGGAGTCGGGGCATGGCTCACCAAGTACATGGTGGCGGTCCGCGCCACGACGCTGGTCTATGCGGGGAACACACTCTCGCTGTATTGGTTGGGTCTTGCAGCCGGCAGATTGATTCTGAGCCGGTCGTCACACTACTTCCGTGAGGAAACGTTGAATCTCGTGTTGGCACTGGGCGCGGCCGGCGCGCTGACTGCGGCGCTACTGGTGCCGGGCCCGGCGACTGCGACCGCGTGCTTCGCGCTCGCCGGCCTTGGCTTCTCAGGTATCTTTCCGGCCGCCATCGCACTGGGCGGGCGTTACCATCCGCACGACACCGCCGGTGCAACCAGCGTCATGGTTGCGGGTGCCGGCCTCGGGGGCATTGTCATTCCGTGGCTGATGTCCGCGGTCGCTGACCGTGCGGGTCTGGTCGCAGGGATGATTTTCTATGTGGCGGTAGCGGCGGGCCTGGTCATTCTGGCGCTCGTCGTGAAGCGGGCAATTGGCCTCCACTCCCATGCGTGAGTCTACGGGTTCAACGTCGAACGCGAGCACGGCCGCTGCTATGGGTCGGCATCGTTCGGCAGGCCGCCGCGGACATCGGCGTTCGACTTCGCCTCCGGCCGCATACCGGCCCAGTCGGCGGTGCGAATCTCAGTCATTGGCACCCAACAACAGCGTGGGCGTGCGTGGCCATCGGACTGTGGTCACTCGGGTATCCGGGGCTAATCCCGGACGAGGGTCATCGGCGGGAATCCCAGCCTCACGAAGCCGCGCGACGGCCTGAGCGCAGTCGCGCACGCGATACGCTAATCCCCATAGCCGATCAGCGTTCGACCGGGCTTCTCTATCCGTGCGCATGAGGCACTCGATCATGATGTCCGCGACCATAAGTCCCGCGTTCCGTGTGTGACGCTGCGCAAACTCCAACTGCCAGCGCGGAGCGACACCGAATACCTCCTCCCAGAATCGCAGGCTCGCGGGCAAATCCCCGCTGACGATCACGACGTGGTCGACGCTGCGGCACACTGATGCCTCACTTGCACTTCTGCCCGCCGGCGGCAGCGCGTCGGCAGGTGAGGTATGCTCGATCAAGAAGAGCCGCAACCCGAGGCACGTATTCGCATCCAGCCACGCATTTCTCCAGGCACGCCGGCAGTCCCTCTCGTCCGTCCCTTCGCCGCAGACGGGATCACTCACCCGAACGCCACACCCCCGCAACGCGCGCACTGCCGCGTCGAGGTCGGCAACCCGCAACGCCAAAGCGAACACCTGCTCCTGCCGTTTGCCAACCGCCTCAGCAACCATCGACGCCAGCGCTGCCGGCGCAGGTGACGCCGCCGCAAGCAATTCGACGTAAGCGTTGCCCAGGCGGAACAGCGTATTGCGCGTGCCGTACTCCGGATGCCTCCCCCGCCACGACGGCGTCCGTCCCAGTAGCGCCTCATAGCTCGCCGTCGCGGCATCGAGATCCGCTACGGCGATGACGATGTGATCGATCGCCTCGATCATTCACTTCACGGCCGGCAACATATCGCCATGCGCCGCGATCAGATCGTCCACCAGCCGCCAGATCTCGTCGAGCGTCAGCTCTGCCGCGGTATGTGGATCGAGCATCGCGGCATGATAAACGTGCTCGCGTTTCCCCGTCAGTGCGGCCTCCACAGCCAGTGACTGGACATTGACGTTCGTGGAGATGAGGGCTGCCAGCTGCGGCGGAAGATCGCCGACGTGAGTGGGTTGCACGCCGTTGCCGTCCACAAGGCAGGGCACTTCCACACAACATCCCGGGAGCAGGTTAGTGATGAGCCCGCGGTTCGACACATTCCCGTGGACCACCCGTGGCTTGCCGGTCTCGAGGCTATGAATGATGCGCGCGCCGTACTCGTGACTGCGCTCGACCTCGGCGATCGGCTCGTCGCCCTCGAAAAAGGTCTTCATGTCGCCCCAGAACCGATCCATAAACTCACACCGTGTGATATACTCGTCGAGCGGGACGTTGAAGCGTTCGATCAGGTCGGGTCGGTCGCGGCGGATGAAATACGGGGTGTACTCGGCGAAGTGCTCGCTCGATTCGGTGACGAAATATCCCAACCGCGTCAGCATCTCGTAGCGCACGCGATTGCTGTCCGGCACGCGTCCGTCGGCGACGACCTTGCGGATCAACGGGTAGAGGTCCTCGCCGTGGCGTTCGAAACGCAGATAGAAGGCCATGTGATTGATGCCCGCGGCGCGGTAGGTGATCTCACGGTACGGCACGCCAATATCACCGGCCAGCTGCAGGGCCGTGCCCTGCACGCTGTGGCACAGGCCGACGGTGCGAATCGGCGTGACCCGCGACAAGGCCCAGCAGTTCATGGCCATCGGATTCGTGTAGTTCAGCAGCCACGCATCCGGGCACAACGCTTCCATGTCGCGGCAGATGTCGATGAGGACGGGGATGGTTCGCAGCGCGCGCATGATCCCACCGATCCCGAGCGTGTCGCCGATGGTCTGCCGCAGGTTGTGCCGTTTCGGCACTTCGAAGTCGATCACCGTCGACGGCCGGTACCCGCCAACCTGGATCGTGTTGATGACGTAATCGGCACCCGCCAGCGCGCTGCGGCGGTCGCCGTGGGCGGTGATCGTTGGGTGCGCCTGCAGCGCGGCGGCAACTTTGTGCACCATGCGCTCGGCGACGCGCAACCGTTCCGCGTCGATGTCCATCAGGGCGATATGCGTGTCAGCCAGCTCCGGGTAACTGAGCACGTCGCCGATGAGGCTCTTCGAAAACACCACACTACCCGCGCCGATGAGCACAACCTTCGCCATAGGGGTGGAGCCTATCGCGTCGGCTGTGCGGTGGCAATTCGATGCGGTGCTGTGCACGTTCGCGGCTAAAGTAATGACCGCGCTCAGAACGCGCGCTCGATTCCGAAGACCAACACGCGGTCGGAGCGCAGGCCCTCCATATTGAGCGGCAGCAAGGCGTTGAAAAACACCGCTATCCGCGCCGGAAGCGCCGCTTTGAGGCCAGTGGAAAATTGCAAC
>Ga0315286_10006590_pt1 | contig 11313 bp, 6 predicted proteins | sample YL17G10_0_MG_FD_205038 | JGI IMG/M metagenome (GOLD analysis project Ga0315286, IMG submission 205038) | Sediment microbial communities from Yellowstone Lake, YNP, Wyoming, USA - YL17G10_0 | ecosystem: Environmental > Aquatic > Freshwater > Lake > Sediment | place: USA: Wyoming | collected...
AGGCACGCGGGGACCGGGCGCACAATGAGTGAGGCTCAATCCATCCTGGTGACCGGCGGGGCGGGGTTCATCGGCTCGTATCTGGTCGAGCGGTTGCTGAACGAGGGACACACCGTGACCGTCATCGACGACTTCTCGACGGGAAGCCGCGAGAACCTCCGCGCGGTGGCGGAGCACCCCCGGTTGAGGCTCATTGCCAGCAAGGTGTCCGACTGCGTGGAGCTGGCGGGGATCGTCGCGAAGGTGGAGGCGGTCTATCATCTGGCGGCGGCGGTCGGCGTTGACCTGGTGGTCAAGTCACCGATTCGCACCATCACGACCAACCTCAGCGAGACGGAAGTGCTGCTGGAAGCGGCCGGACACCGCGCGGTGCCGGTGTTGATCACGTCCACCTCCGAAGTCTATGGCAAGAGCCAGAAGGAGATGTTTTCCGAAGAGGATGATCTGCTGATCGGCCCGCCGCACCTGGCGCGTTGGAGCTACGCCTGCTCCAAGTTGATGGACGAATTTCTGGCGATGGCCTACGCGCGGGAACACCAGTTGCCGGTGATCATTGCCCGCTTGTTCAACACCGTCGGCCCGCGCCAGACGGGGCAATACGGCATGGTCCTGCCGCGGTTCATCGCCTCGGCGAAGGCCGGACAACCTCTCCAGGTCTATGGCGACGGCCGGCAAACACGGTGTTTCTGCTACGTGGAAGACACGGTGGAGGCGTTGATTCGTCTCCAGCGGACCCCGGCCGCCTGCGGTGAAGTTTTCAATGTGGGCAACGACGAGGAGACAACCATTCAAGGTCTGGCGGAGCTGGTGATCAAAACCGTGGGATCGCCTTCCGTCGTTGAGCATGTGCCGTATGGCCAAGCCTATGCCCCAGGCTTTGAGGATATGCTCCGGCGCCGGCCGTTGACCGAGAAGTGCGCCCGCGTCACGGGCTTCCGGCCGCACCGGTCGCTACGAGAAATCGTCTCGCTCACTGCCGGGCTTGGCTAGCCGGGGGGGCGAAGGCCTCTTCTCCAAGAACGACCTTCCCGTTTGCTCGAGAACGCTTTCGTCGGTTCCTCGCCCAGCAGAAAAAGAGAAGGGCACCCTTTCGGGTGCCCTCAAGAGATGGTTGGCTGTGGGAATCAGTTGGGGATCGACACGTAGTTGTTGTCGTCACCGCTGTTCTTGAGCTGCTCCTTCAGCTTGGCGCTGGTGGCCTGCTGCACGCTGCCGTCACCCAACACCAGATTGCCCGCGTTCTGGTGCGTGTCCTTGGTGAAGCCGGCCCCAACTTTGTAGGTGTGATTGGTCCACAGCTTGGCATAAATACCACCGGCCTGAATGGGGAAAACCACCTTCGTCGGGGCGTCGTTGGTGATGTTGCGGTCGCCCGAGAGAATCGTCATCGGCATGGTATCCTGGGCGTCCAGCCCGATCAGGTAGCTGATGGCCTTGTTGCCGGCGTATTGCGCCCCGCCGGGCACTTTGCCGACACCAAAGATCACCTGGGTCCAGTTGGTGGCCTGGATACGCGTGGGGTTGCTATCGCTGGGGCAGACCACGATGCGCGGGGTGTTCAACTCGTTCGACATCACGCCAAAGTGCATGAAGTGATAGGGCGACGTCTGGGGCGGGTTGGCGGTCGGACGGTATTCCGACGAGCCACCCTCGTTGGTGGAGACGCCCATAGGCAACCGCTCTTGGTTGTCGTTCGCGAAAATCCGGAACGCGAGCCCGATCTGCTTCCCATTGTTCGTGCAGGCCGTTCGCATCGCTCTGGCTTTGGCACGGGCCAACGCAGGCAGCAGCATGCCGGCGAGGATGGCGATGATGGCAATTACGACTAACAGCTCGATGAGCGTGAAAGCCCCGATGCGATACTTCTTGAAGGCTTGTTTCATAGCGTCTCTGGTTCTCTGTTGGGTTAACGGTTCGGGCACTGTAGTCAAACTGACCAACGTGTCAACGCAATTTCTGGGAGCATTGCTAGTGCCAGCGGTTTGGGCCCTCCGAACCACGCTTGTTTGACCCAGAGGCGACTGGAATCCCACCTTGAGCGGTAAATCCTCACCCAAGTTGCGTGAAAATCACGCGACTTGGGTGGACCCAATAGCGGAGAATGCTGTGTCGTCGGCTCGTCCGCTGGCAGGGGAGGTGAGGCTGACGTCGCCGTTCAGGAGAGCAGGTCAAGCGAACCGTGGTGCGTTGGAGGACCTCGGTGACTTTGGCCGCCTCTGGACACCTGAATCCCTGAGATCCTCGACTGCGGCTTCCTGCCAGATGGCAGGCTTGAAGCGCTGGGATGCGACGGGCTCTTTGTCTTGTTGACCGCCCGACGATTCCCAGCTACGAAGAGCTTACTTTTATCATGAAACCACGTTCCTACGCCCAGGCCCTCTTCGTCGCGCTCACCCTGCTTCAACTGTGCGGTGCGCCCGCCGAGGGGGCCACCCCGCCTCCAGGCTTCACCACCCTGTTCAACGGCCGCGACCTTGCCGACTGGCGCGGCGGAGATACCTTCGATCACCGACAATGGCTGGCCCTGCCCGAAGCCGAGCGCAGTGCCAGAAACGCGGAGTGGACCGCCGACATGCGGAAGCACTGGCGGGCCGAGAACGGCGAGTTGGTCAACGACGGCCAGGGCAAGTACGCCACCACCGAGAAAGACTACGGCGATTTCGAGCTCCTCGTCGAATATCGGACTGTGGCCAAGGCTGACTCCGGCATCTATCTCCGGGGCTGTCCCCAGGTGCAGATTTGGGACTTCACGGAGAAGGAGAAATTCGAAATCGGGGCGGGCAAAGGCTCGGGCGGCCTCTGGAACAACAGCCCCGCCGCGCCTGGCAAGGACCCCCTCGTCCTGGCCGACAAGCCCTTCGGCCAATGGAACCAATTCCGCATCGTCATGGTGGGCGCCCGGGTCAGTGTCTGGCTGAACGGCCAGCTCGTGGTCAATCACGCCTTGATGGAGAACTACTATGACCGCAAGACGCCCGTGCCGCCCAAAGGGCCGATCGAACTCCAAACGCACGGCGGCGAGATTCGCTGGCGCAATATCTTCCTCCGCGAAATCCCGGCGGACGAAGCCAACGCCATTCTCGCCCGGCACGGCGCCGAAGGTTTCCAGGCCGTGTTCAACGGGAAGGACCTCGACGGCTGGGCAGGCCCGGTGAATGAATACGAGATCAAGGAAGGCGCGATCGTCTGCAAGCCGGACAAGGGCGGCACCCTGTACACCAAAGAACAGTACGCAGACTTCGTGGCCCGTCTGGAGTTCAGGCTGCCGGCCGGCGGCAACAACGGCCTCGCCATCCGGTATCCGGGCGAGGGGGACACCGCCTACGGGGGCATGTGCGAGCTGCAGGTGATCGACGATTCAAACGCCGAGAAGAAGTACGGTCCGCTCGATCCCCGGCAATTCCATGGCTCGGCCTACGGCATGGTGGCCGCCCACCGCGGCTATCAGCGGCCGGTGGGCGAATGGAACTTCCAGGAAGTCACCGTCAGAGGCTCCACCATCAAGGTGGAGCTCAACGGAACAATGATCCTCGACACCGACCTGAGCCAGGTGACCGAGTACATGGCCAATTCCGCGCACCCCGGCAAAGGCCGCAAGTCCGGCCACTTCGGCTTCGCCGGACACAACGACCCGGTGGCCTTCCGCAACATCCAGATCAAGAAGTTCTGACCGCGCGGGACGGGCGTGGATGCTGGTCACCTTGGTTTGATTTTGACTGCGAGATCCCGCGTGAAGGCCGGCGCGATCAAGCGCAGGACCCGCCCACGGGATTCGATCGGGTCCGTCTTCAGGACCTCTCCCGTGCGCGTGTCCCACCACTCCACACGGTAAGTGCCCTCCGGCATTTCCCGAAGTTCGAGGCCGACGTCTGACAACTCCGTCGGCGGGCGCTTCTCTGTGACCGTTCTCTTCCAGGAAGCAGCGCGGTGGAACAGCCAGAGCCAAGCGCGATCCCGCGCCTGCGGTCCCACGACGCGGAGCCGCGGATCCTCAGGGCCCAGGGCCGCGGGCCTCAGTTCGCCGCTCGTCCAGGGCACGTCGGCCACGAAGGCGCTGACGGGCCGGTAGAGCGGATAGACGTTTCGTTCATCCAGTCGCTCCCACCACCAGAACAAGGCGGTGCCGGAAGCCCCGGAGAGCGCCGAAGCCCAGAGGGCATTGTGCGCGTCCACCAACTCGGGGCTTTGCTTCAGCTCGTCGGTGATCCGCCATTGATCGTCCGCCAACCCGAATTCCCCGAGGTGGGCAGGTTTGTTTGGAGCCTGTTCCCGCAGCCAGCGTGTGCGGTCTTGGATCGCTTCCACCTCGTCCGTCAAGCGGTTGCTGTCCGTGGGCCGGAGATAGAAGTGAGTGTCGGCGAGATCGAGCTTCGGGTGGCGGCAGTCTTTCGGCGAGGGTCCCCAGGTGCTGCTGGTCCGGAGGTGCCCGTAAGGGTCTGTTTGCTCCAGAAACTCACCCAGCTCGGTGTAGAAGCGGTCGGTCGGCAGGTTCGGGTTCATTTCGTTCCAGTATTCCCACGCGGCGACGCTGGTCGAATAGCCCCAGCGCGCCACCGCGTAACGGAGCAGGTTCCGGGCGTCGGCAATCGCGCGTTCATACTCAGGGCTGGCCGGATCCTTGAGCGCCTCCATATAAAGGTCGCGCGTCAGCAGGCAAAGCTGCAGATAAAGGCCGTGCCGCTCCGCCGACGACACCAGTTCGTCCAACAGAAAACAGTCCACCGGGTTGTAGAACCCCCGCATCGGCCGGTTGATGTCGGCTTCCCAAAGCAGCTCCGGTCCTCCGCCGGCTTCCTGCAGGGAGACATCATCCAGCCAGGCGGTCCCCTGGCCTTCAAGCCGGAACCGCATCGAACCAAGCCAGTAATCGCCTGCTCCGGTGGCAAACTCGTGACGAAAGCTCGACCACTCCTGCGGGACCGCGGCCGCGAGCGCTGGGGAGGAGGTCCCTTGGACTTCGAGTCGGAGCAAGGCGCCCGCCTCCACTCGGACTCGGCCGGTGATCACGTAGCGCGTGTTGGGTCGCAGCGCGACCGGGTGCGAAGGGTTCACTTCCTGAACCGCTTTCGACCCGGTGATCCGTAGGCATCTCCGGGAGCTGTCGTCCGGCATCGGAACGACGGGCGCGCGCCTGGACCACGAGCGGTCCCAGGCGCTTTTGCGGGCTTCGAGGGCGAGCGCCCAATCTTCACAACAGGTCCAGATGCGCAGGTAATTCGCGCCGTTCGTAGCCAGCCGGGCGAAGATCTCCTCGGCCTTGGAGAGCGTCACATACTGCCCGTTGCCGATGAACGCCAGGTTCTGCCCGATCGCAAAGAACGGCTGGCCTTCGCTGAACTCGAGGAAACGCGGGTCGTGACGGCTGACCCGGACAAACCCTTTGGCGCGGGACGGCACGCACTCGAAGGAGATGGGGTGAGATCGCGACTCGCCCCGACCATCCTTTCTGACCGCCACCGCCTCGAAGCGCCCCACCGTCATCGGCGCAAAACGGGCCTTCCAGACCGGCCATCCCACCGGGTAGATCCAATCCCGCCCCTGGATCCGGCGTCGCTCGTATTCCTGAGCATGGAAGGCCGGAACACTCGACCGCCGGCCACCCGGAATAGTCACTTCGATGCGGGCATCCACCTGCGCAGGATCAAACGGGTTGACGTAGGAGCCCACACCCTGGATCCGGAATTCGATCTTCTCAAACCGACCGACCTTGGCAGTAGAGCTGTGCAGTTCCAGCTTCTCGGGAACGGGCTGCGCCAAGAGATGCCCCGGCGTGACACGAACGCCGATCCCGAGCAGGAGGAGCCACCAAAGCAGTTGGGGCGTGCAGGAGGCCGGAGGCAGCGTCATGGGAGTTCGTCAGGGGCCGTAAATGCGGGCAAGCCAGCGGCAGACTTCCTCGAGATGCTGTGCGTCGATCGCGTCAAAGGCCGCCGGCGTGTCGGAATCCACATCAAGCACGGCGCGCAGCCGACCGGCCGCGTCCAGCACCGGCACCACGATCTCGGACCGCGTCGAGCTGGAGCAGGCAACGTGGTAGGCCACCTTCGTCACGTCCGGAACAATCTGCGTCTTCGCCTCGCGGGCGCACTTGCCGCAGATACCGCGTCCGAACGGAATTGTGAGACAGCCATGGCCGCCTTGATACGGCCCGATCTTCAGCAAGCCGGGCACGACGACACGGTAGAACCCGGTCCAGTCAAAGTGGTCCAGACCCTGGTGCAGTTCGCAGATCATCGTTGCCATGACGGCCACTTCGTCTGTCTCGCCCTCGATGAGCGAACGGAGGTGGCCGAGGACGAGCGCATACTGTTCGGACTTGGTCATGCGACTGGCCCGTAACGCGGGCCCAGGGTGGTGGAAAGTTCCTTGCCGAAGGACAGGAGATCGTCCCGTTCCGCCTCGGTAAGCGGCTGGTACTTGCTTGCGAATTCGACGTTCTGGAGCGCCTGTTCGAGCGTGAACGGGCCGACGACCGCTGCGCTCACCCCTTCAAGGTCCAGCGCGTAGGCCATGGCTTTGGAGAGGCGCTCCGGAGGCGTCACGCAGCCGACCCCTCCCTTCCGGTGGTTGGGGAAACCGCCTTTGATGCCCGCATACACCTTCATGGCCACCACGCCCACGTTCCGCTTCCGGCACTCCGGAAGCACCGTTCCCTCGAAGTTGTAGGTGTTCCGGTCGGCATAATTCATCACCGGCATCACCACATCGATCTGCCCGGTCTCCAGCATCGGCACAAAGCGCGGTGGCCGCGCGTGCCCGGACATGCCGATGAACCGCAGCTTGCCCGCCTCCTTCTGCTTGAGCAGGTAGTCGAGCACACCGTCCTTGGCCAGCACCTTGTCGACCTGTTTGTCTCCCATGTTATGAATGTGGACCAGGTCCACGTGATCAACCTTCAGCGTGCGCAGGGACTCTTCGAACAGCTTCTGCGCCGTGGCACCTGAATCGGTCCAGACCTTGGTGACGAGGAACAGTCGGTCGCGGCGGCTGGGCAGGAGGCCACTGAGCACTTCCTCCGCATGGCCGTAAATACGCGCCGTGTCGATGTAGTTCACGCCGCGGTCCATCACCTCGCCGAAGATCCGCTCGGCTTCCTTTGGCTCCACCCGGGCCTCGCCGATGGGTGCGGTGCCCAGGCCCAGGATGGTGACCTTTGCCTTCGTGCGGCCCAGGACGCGCATCGGCAGGGGGCCCTCCGCCGCCATCGCCCGGTTCAGACGTGGCCCGGTCAGAACGAAGCCAGCGCCAACGACCACCGAGTTGTGCAAGAACGACCGGCGGGTCAGACGCTGGCTGTGACGCGGAGACGGAGGCAGCCCATCGGCCGCGCGAGAGAGAGGAGAGACTTTGGCTTTCATGGTCGGTGGTTTGGTGACGCGGCTAATCTGCCGCATGGACACGAAGATGCAACGCGGATTCTCCGCGGGAGGCGATCACGAGGCCAGCGCACCGGTGGGCGCAGGCCCGGGGTTTGGAGCAACGCGGATCCTGACCCGGCCTGGACCGCGTCTGCGACCCGGCCGGTCCTTCACCGCAGGGGCGCTACTGGTCCTCTTCGATGATGGGCGGCCTCGCCGGTTTCTCCGGCATTTTGAGTTCGAAGGTGCCGAGGTCGAAGGGTTCCGCGCCGTCCTTGTCGGGTTCCGGAATGACGACCTCCTTGGCCAGGGTTGCGCCGCTGGCGCCCTGCAATCCATAGCGCAGCATCATTCTGCCTTGGGCGGAATCGTCCTCCCGCGCGCCAATGAGATGGAGTGTGTAGCGGCCCGGCGGGACACTGTCCACCTGGAACGAACCTTCCTCATTGAAAAGCAGGATATACTCACGGGCCTCCCGCTGACGCGCCCGTCCGGCCTCCGAGCGCCAGTACTCCCGGTGTCGTTTCGCGTAGGTCTCGTAGGCCTTGGTCCGTTCCTCTGGCGAATCGAATCTCTTGTTGTACGGCGCCTCGGACTCGATGTCGTGAGGAACGAGCGGACAAAGCGCGCTCTTGCCTTTGAGCCAGTTCACCTCCTCCGAGCCCGGGCCCTCGACTCGCGCGCGTCCCACCACCAACCTGCCCATGCCGCCCAAGACGACTTCCGAGGTCTCCCCGGCCATCACGTTCACGAACGTTCCGTGGCTGAGGGGGATGAGTCTCAGACCTTCGCCGAGTTTGTATTGGACGTACACCTTCCGCTCCCCCGGCGGCACTTTCTCGAAGCGAAAGCTCCCCTCCTCGTCCGGTTCCGCGTTCAGGTAAACCCAGACCCGCGGGGGTCCCGGTTCGTCGTCCTCATACTGGTAGTGAACGCTGTGCAACGCGACGAGCCGCTTCGATTCGTCACCTTTCATTTTCACGGAGCCCTTGACCCGGCCCCAGGGCTCGAGCTTGACCTTCCCGGTCGCCGCAACCTGGTCGGCGTCCACCGCCGCGTACCCTTGCTGGTGGGCGACCACAACGCCCTGGGGCTCCAGGTCAGGCTGAAACTGGAATCGGCCCTGGTCGTCGGTCTTCACCGCCTGGCCTTGCGAAATCCCTTCCCGGAACTCCCCGCCCTTATCCATATAGGCGCTCTCGCCACGGTTGAGCAAGACCACGGTGGCGCCGGCCAGAGGCGAGCCGTCGGCGGATTCGAGCACCCCGCGGATGCCGATCCCGCGCTTGAGCTTGAAATCAAACGACTCCCTGCCCTCCCCCTCGTAGGCTGGGGTCATCGCGGGATGGTAACCCGGTGCATGCGCGGCGTACTTGACCCGCGGCGCCCGCTGGTCCTCGCCGGTGATGCTGTAAGTCCCGTTGGTTCCAGGGACGCTTTCGCCTCGCTCCCAGCGGAACACTTCATCCGGCCCATAGGCATGGCCCGGGTTGATCGTGAACCGCTGGATCGGCTCACCCGTCTCGGCATCCAGGACCTTTCCCGACAATTGGAACGGTTCAGTCATCACGACCGCCAGTTCGACGTCGTTCGACGACGCCTGGTGATAAGTGCTGCTCAACCCTTCTTTGGAGAAACCGAGCATCACCCTGCCCTTGGGCGCGAAACTCCATTGGAACTTGCCTTCGCCATCCGTGACCGTCCCCCAACTCAAAGGCGTGCGCCCGGCCCATGAAGCGGCTTGAACGGCGACCCCCGCGATCGGCTTTCCCTCCTTGTCCGACACCTTCCCGCGCACTGCCCGCCCCTTCTCGAGGGTGAACCCGATCGCCGGCATCCCCGCCTGCGCCTCGCTCTTCACGTACTTGGGCGCGAAGTCCTTCGCCTCCACGGCCAGCGTCACCGCACCCGGTTCCGTGACGACGAAGCGGTAGCGGCCCGCGCCGTCGGTCTTGGCGCGCTTGAGTTCCGACCGCTCCTGCATGCTCAACAACGCATAGACCGAGGCCGAACTGATGGGCTTCCCCTGGTCGTCAGCGACGGTTCCCGTGATCGCGATACCCGGCTCCAATTCCATGGATGCCGTCCGGGCCACCAATGCCTCGGCGGTGACCACGTTGGCCGCCGAGGTGTCGGTGCCCTGCTCGAACTCGGCCGGGATGAGTTCCGGGTGGCTCACCACAAAGGAGAGGTTGTCGAAACGCTCGGGGACCTGGGCGCTCTGCCACTTGCCGGCCGCATCCGTCCGGACGGAATCGAACGGCACGGGCACCATCTGTCCGACCACGTCCTTCACCAAGCCGCTGACGATCACGGTCGCGCCGCTCACGGGCTCGCCGTTCCGGGCGCGAACCTCGCCTCCAATGGTCACGGCTTTGCCCAACTCGGCGGTCCACTCCTGGGGAATCGCCGTTGTGTCCGGCCATTCGACGTAGGCGCGGGCGAACCCCGGCTTGGTGACTTCGAGGGCGAGGGTCTTCGGCCTCTTGCCCCCCAGATTGACCTCGCTCCGGCCCGTCGGCCCCGTCCGAGTCCGGCGGGGCGGCAGCGGACCGAACTCGCTCTGCCGGTTGGTCGCGTACACCTGCGCGCCTTCGATGGTTTTCCGGGTCGCGCCGTCGACGACGCTCACTTCGAGCTTCCGTCCGTTTTTGGCGCCCGGCCCGGGGCCGAGCCGGTCCATGAGCGCGAGCGTGTTCGTATCTGATTCCCAAAACAGGCCGGTTTCATACACGTCACCCGAATAGCTGAGGTTCAGGATCGGGTCGTGCAGATGGCAGCGCAGCATGGGAATGGCCGGCCCGAACTCTTCCATCTGCAGCAGTTTCCACTCTTTCATGGTCATCGGGATGTCCTGGTCCCTCTGGCCGCCGGCCTTGCTTTGATTGAACTCGTAGATGTAGGAGCTCTTCACCTTCGGGTCGCCGTAGCCCCAGAGAACGGATCGGCCGGTGCGCAACTCCACCGGCGACATCAACACCTTGGGGTCCGGCAGAAAGTCCGGCACGAGGTCCGATAGCCAATTCGGCAGTTCACCTTTCTTTCCGCGGTAGGCCTGGATCGCTTGGTGGATCTGCCGCAAGTGCTGCTTGTCGATCTCCCGCTCCTGGTCTTCCAGGCTCATCGCCCCGGAAGCTTCCGGACCCGCCGCGCCCCTGCTCACCGCCGGCATCAGGCAGAGAAGGCCCGAAACCAGACCCGCAAACGCTCCGTAGGAAAAACACCGTGCCTGAGATTTCATAAGAGATCGATCCTCCAATCGTGCGCGAGCTTACTCCGATCGCTCCGCCTTCATGACTTCTGCCCTGCGCAGATAAACCCATACCCAGCCGTGAACGCGATACCGGTCCTCCACCTTGGCCAGCGCGTAGTCTCCGACAATGAGATCCAACCGGCCGTCACCATTCCAGTCCGCAGCGCAGACCTTCGCGTTGCCTGCGCTGCGGGTCGGATGCTCCACTTGCTCTGCGTCCAGCTTCTCCTCGATCGGTTCGATGAGCGTGACCGCCGCCGCCAGGCGAGGGGTTTCTTTGGTCCCGAGGTTCCGGCACCAGACGACGCGCCCGGAACCGCACCCCAGCAGCAGGTCGAGCTTGCCGTCGCCGTCCCAATCCGCGACGGATGGACCGGCGACGCCGCCGTCGGCTTTGATTGCCTTCCCGTTGGCTTTGAGCCCTTCGGAACGCGCGAATCGCGGGGTCTCGCGTGTGCCTTCGTTCGGCAGGAGATACACTTCACCCGCGCCGGTCCCAATGATCAGGTCCAGCTTGCCGCGATTGAACCAATCGGCCATTACGGCAGCGGAACCCGCGCCGACGTTGATGGCGCCGGCGCCCATTCCGAGCAAACCCGCACCCTGCCGTTTCAGGATTTCAGGAGCGGCGAACGTTTGATTGGGTTTGCGACGGTACAAATAAACCCTCCCGGAAATGGAACCCGTGAGCAGATCCATCCT
>Ga0315286_10006592_pt1 | contig 11311 bp, 14 predicted proteins | sample YL17G10_0_MG_FD_205038 | JGI IMG/M metagenome (GOLD analysis project Ga0315286, IMG submission 205038) | Sediment microbial communities from Yellowstone Lake, YNP, Wyoming, USA - YL17G10_0 | ecosystem: Environmental > Aquatic > Freshwater > Lake > Sediment | place: USA: Wyoming | collected...
ATCCAGTTGGAGATGGAGCTTGATGGCCCCCTTGGTCCGGACGAACCGGGCCCAATCGAACACCGTGGCACACAGTTCGATGAGCGTCGTATCCAGGGTCCGCAACGGATGCGTGAACCGGAACCGCCGTCGCTTCAGAGCCGCCACCGCCTGACACTGGGTGAGCACCTGATAGAAGAGCGTCTCGTACAGTTGCCATGGTCGATGGGCATTGGCATACGCGAGCGTGGAGCGGGTGGGGGTCCGACGCACGCCTAAGTGCACGAGTGTGCCGAGCGCTGTGGCCAGTCCCCCACAAATCTCGCGGAGGGAATGGGCGCTCCCCATCTGACAGAACAGCATCGCCACCAAATGATCCCAGCAGCTGAACCCCTTGGCCGCTCGCTCAGCCTGGTGCTGCCGTACGGCGCGAGCGAATCCCGCACGATCGATCAGGAACAGGATTTGCGCAAAACAACTGGCAACGGCTACCATACGATACCTCCGGCTTGTGGGTGACACGGCGTGGCAACGCCGCAGAGCGGTGTGGATGAACCATCCATCCTACTCACAAGCCGGAGGCATTTTAAGAACTTATTTTGGACAAGAGTGGGTTAATACCGTTTTAGCAATGGCAAACCCCGTATCCTAATTCATCGTACAACACAGCCTTCGAGGAGGAACCCTTGTTGATTTCAACTTTTGCGCCCTATGCGGCATGCCTTTCTAGCATCCTGTTAGGAGTCAGGGCGAGGCCGTTCGGCCCGGGCGTCTCACCCACGTGCGTCACCGGTAGTGGTCATATTATGTCTTGCAAGCATAATGTTTGACAAGCATCAAGTCATCGAGTATGCTGCCTACCATGAACATGGAATTCGTCAACCGGGACGCGGAACTGCGCGAACTTGACGCGGCGGCGAAGCGCGGTGGGCTATTGGTGGTGTTTGGCCGGCGTCGCGTCGGCAAGACACGGCTGTTGCGGCAGTGGCTTGAGGCCCGCGCCGGTCTGTACAGCCAGGCCATCGAGGCGCAGCGAGACTTGCAGATTCAGCAGGTCTTCGCCGACCTCCGCCCGCAACTCGATACGCAGCTTGTCCCCAAGACCTGGCCGGAGTTGTTCGAAATCCTCTCGCTGCAAAAACGGCCCTGGGTGCTGTGCCTTGACGAATTTCCCTACCTGACGGCGGTGGACACGTCGCTGCCGAGCCGGTTGCAGAAGTGGCTGGACCATTCGCTGCCACGCGGCTGCCTGCTGATCGTGGCGGGTTCGAGCACCCGCATGATGCACGATCTCTTCCTCCACCGGGCGGCGCCGCTGTACGGCCGCGCGCGAAAACTTCTTCAGGTCCAGCCGATGGACTACCCTGCGTTTTGTGGCGCCTGCGATCTTCGGCCCGGCGACCCGGAGTCGTTCGAGAAATTCGCCTGTGTCGGCGGCATTCCGAAGTATTGGGAATTCGTCGAATCGGGGCAGGATGTCGTGGCCCTCACGGAATCGCTCTACTTCGATTACGCGCCCTACATGGAACAGGAACCGCAACGCCTCCTGCGCGACGAAGGCGTTATCGGCCTGAACGCCGTCGCCGTACTTGAAGCTGTGGGGCGCGGCGCTGAGCGACCTTCGGAAATCGCCGGCCGGCTCGGTACGGCGCAGACGAACCTCTCGCGCCTGCTCCAGCAGTTGCTCGACACTTCTATCTTGACGCGCGAGCTGCCGTTCGGTGAAAGCGTGCGTTCGACCAAGAAAGTCCTCTACCGTATCCAGGACCCGACGATGCGTTTCTGGTTTCGGGTCTATTCACCACACCAGAGCCGATGGCGCACCTACACAGCCGCGGGAAAGCGAACGCTCATTCATGGCCACGCCGCAACGGTGTTCGAAGACGTGTGCCGGGCACGCTTTCCTGGCGCACAGAGGTATTGGGAAGGCAATGTCGAGTTGGACCTGGTCGCGCCCGACCCTGACGATCGCCGTCGACTGCTCGTGGCCGAAGTGAAATGGCGTCGCCTGACCGTTGCAGAACGGAAGAACGTACTCCGTCAGCTTGAAAGCAAGTGGGCGCACTGTTCCCTGCGCGTACACCACCGGAACGTCCGCTTCGACGTGCTCGACGCAAGTCTCCTCGCCAGGCCATCTGGTTGATCTGGTCTATCTGGTCTGTCTGGTCTGTCTGGTTGGTCTGGTTGGTCTGGTTCAACTAAATAATCAAGACAGACAAAATAGACAAGACAGACGAGATAGACCAGACAGACCGAATAGACGTGTGCTGTTCTTACTTCATTCCGGCCAAAAGATCGGCGAGCGCCTTGTCGGCAAATTTGAGCTGAATGAAGCCGTATCGCGGATAGTCGAGATCGAAGACCACATAAATGGCGAGTGTCACCACGATCGCAAAGGTGGCTAAGTGTATCCTTGCATGGTGTGTCTTGGTATCGGCCAATGCATACCCGGCCAGCAAGGAGCAGACCAGCCCAAGGATCAGGAGAACGGCAAAAATTAATGTCGGGGTGTGCGTATGCAGCGCAACGGCACGAGTCGTGGCAACGTCGAACATTTGATTCAGCGCCGGGACCACGACGACCGTCATCTGCGACGGCGACTCTTTCAATGCAGCAAGAGCTCCGGCCCAAATCTCACTCTGCAACGTCGTGGCAATCGCCGCCTGCGCGTCCGATTCCTTGGTGTCGTCCAAGAGGTGAAAGTGTGTGATGCGGGCTTCGGTGTACCGGCGAAACTTCTCCCGCAACACCGGTTGCGAGGACTCCGGTAAAAGATCCAGCCGGAAATACGCGGTTCCAATGGCATTCGCTTCCGCCACAACCAGCCCCCAGCGCATCTCATACCGGGCAGCGGCGCTCGAGAACGAGAACGCAATCATTAAGCTCATGAGGCCGAAGATGGCGGTTTCGACTCCCGTCAATCGCGAGCGAACGACGTCCGCATCCTTTGCGAGGATTCGCTTTGCCAGACGCTGCCCGATCGCCATCATCAGGAGAATGCTGGCAAAGAGACCCAAGATCAGTAAAGCCGCTCTGAAGTTAAAATCCAGGCCAGACTCTCCACCCATATCTTTTCCCCTCCACCTCCGAACCGGGCAGTTAGACTCGCTCGATCAGCTCACTCTGGTTTGTCTGGTCTGTCTCGTCTGTCTGGTCTATCTGGTTGGTCTGGTCTTTCTGGTTTGTTTTGTTTATCTGGTTGATTTGGTTCATCTGGTTAGTTTCGTTCAACCAAAAAACCAAACAGACAAGAAAGACCAGATAGACGAGACAGACCAAACGAACCAGACAGACCACACCGGAAGTAAAAATTCCGCTTAGAGTAGCACAAGCTTGTGCAGGCGGGTAAGAGGTCTTGTCGGTCGAAAGAGGCACACGCGTTCGACCTGACTCAAGCGGGATGGGCGAGACTGGCGCGAAAAGCGCGACACAAAGTTCTGGATGCGAGTAACGAGATGCGCGCTTTGAATCCCGGATCACGTATCCCGGATCGCGAATCGCATATCCCGCATCCCGCGACTCGCATCCCGTATCTCGTATCCCGCATCCCTTCTCCCTGTTCCGCGTTTCCTCCCTTCAGGGCAAACAACAACGTTTGTGCCACGGCAGGCTTCACCGCCTCGACGTGCGTGACATAAACCGGACAGATGATGTGCTAGCTCCCGAGGCATTCTGCCCCTTGCCAGATAGTAGCGTATAAGCTACACTTGCCGATATGGAAGCGACGCCCAAAGAGCTTCACGTCTATGTCACCGAAGATGGTCGCGAACCTTTCAATGAATGGCTTACATCTCTTCGCGACATCAGGGCTCGCGCAAAGATCCGGGTACGGTTGGATCGCGTTAGCATAGGCAATTTGGGGGATTGCCATGCCGTCGGCGAAGGAGTGCAGGAACTACGAATCGATTATGGCTCAGGCTATCGCCTGTATTTCGGCCAAGAAGGGGCAACGATCGTGCTGCTCCTTTGCGGAGGCGACAAAAGCACACAGAGCAAGGATATTGAAACGGCCAAACGGTATTGGAACGAGTACAGGAGGCGGTTATGAAAAAACGTACAGCCTATCAACCGGATTTGATCGACAGCCTGCGCGATGCAGGCGAGGCGAAAGAGTATTTGAATGCGGCCTTGGAGGAAGATGATCCTGAATTGTTCCTACTGGCATTGAGAAACGTGGCCGAAGCCCAGGGGGGCGTGGGGCAACTCGCCGAAAAAGCCAAGCTCAACCGTGAAAGCCTCTACAAGATGCTCTCAGAGCGTGGGAATCCCGAACTCAGAAGTCTCGATGCGCTCCTCCATGCCTTAGGGTTCCGCCTCGCCGTAACGGCGACTCGCTAGCCCGCATTATTCATGACGGTTCGTCGCGAAATCGCGCAGTCGCGTTGCGAGACGGGCATGCGGAGCCTGGGGGACTGACACCCTTCCCTGCGTCCGCGCGTGGTGTCTGTCCCGGTCCGGACGGGGACAGGCGCAAAAAGAAAGGCGCCAGTCCCCAACAGTACGTCGAGGGGGCGAGTGGCGAGCCTGCCAGCCGAAGGCGCGTCGCAGCAGCGAATCCGCGATTGCAGCAGAAGCGCTCATGAATAATGCGGGCTAGGCCTGAAGGCGGGAAAAGATGTCAGGAGCCACTATCGGCACCCACACATACGCGTGACTCAGCACGCGGTGCATCAAACATCCGGACAGAGGGTTCGCGCCGGTCGGTCCATTCGTGCACCGCAGCTCGCGACCGTCCATTCAGGAAATGGTTCCTGGGTGCATTCAAGATCCTCAGAGGCCTGCGACACCGAACCTCTGCCCGTTAGAACCCCTTCAGCCACTTTACGAAACTTTCGCTACGGGAACCCGCTTGTTCTTGGCCGCCTTGACGAGAGCGTCGTGATCGCGGTCGGTCTGCTCTGCATAGGCGGCGGCGAAGCGGGCAACGGCCTCGTCCATGCCGTCGCTCTTACCGAGGTAGCCGGCAATGGCGGCTGGGTCGCCCGACTTGGCGTGTGCCAGGGCGAGAGCCCACCCGCAAAGCTTGCAGTATTCGGGAAAGTTCTTTCCGTGCATTGTGTTCGGATTGAACTCCAGGCCGCCCTTCATGTCCCGGAGCTGGCGTATATAAAAATGGTGTCCGTTCGGCTGTACCCCCCAGCCTAGGAAAATGTCCGGCGCCCCCTGGATGAGCCTCTGTCCCACCACGACACGCTTGCCCTCGCACTCCCAGCGGGGAGTCTTCGAATAGGGGGCCAGGACCGAGGGTTGAGCTTCCTTGTATTGAATGAACAGGGGATCGTCGGGGCCGTTGCCGCTCATCAGGGCGACCCAGCAGCGGGTGCCGACACTCCCTACACCCACGACCTTCCTGGCTACATCCACGACCCGGTACCGTGCAAAGAGGGTCCTGCGCTCGTCGGGGAGGGAGACGACGTAGCGCTTCAGAGTATGGGCGAGCGCCTCCCTGATTGGCAGGCCGTCGTCCGTGTGCGTCTCCCGGACAATGAGGGGTCTGTCCTCGACGATGCGGTGCCGGTCATCCACGAGCTCCGCCATCTTCGCGAGCACCTGTATGTGGCCCCGCTGTTGTGCCTTGGCCATGATCCGCTTAGCGATGATCCGCGCCACCGGCGATAACGCAGCCAGAATGCCCTGCTCGTCGATGCGCGAGTACCAGACAGCCAGGTTCCCCATCTCCGCGTATTCACGCATGCGCTTGCGGTAACTTCTGACCGCGGCGCGGGCGGAGTCCTCGCACAGGACCTTGTCCGCGCCTAGGAAACGGCCCGCCACGACGGCGCTGGCGGCTAGGCGCTTGAGGTCCCACTCCCAGGCTCCCGGCAGAGTCTCATCGAAATCGTTGATCCCGAACACAAGGTTGCGCTCGGCCGAGGCGAACCAGCCGAAATTGGCGACGTGCATGTCGCCGCAGGCCTGGACCGTCAGGCCCGTCACGGGGGTCCGCGCCAGATCTGCCGCCATCACCGCCGCCGAACCCCGCAGGAAGGCAAAGGGACTCGCGAGCATGCGGGCGTACCGGATGGGAACCAGAAACGGAAGCCGCGTCTTGGCCTGCTCTTCGAGAATCGCAATCGAGTCGGCCCGTTTAGGTGCCGGCCGGTAGTCCGCGTGCCGTTCGTGCGGCACTTTCGCGCGGAGGGCTTTGCCCGCGGCCTTACGCTCCTTCACCGATGGCATCGGAGCCGTGAAGCCAGCCAGCAATTCAGCGTAATGCTTACGATCCGCTGAAGCGTCAGATGCTGTTTCCCCCATCGTGTCCTCCTAAGCCGTGCCGATCGACTCACGCTCCGTTCAGTTATCGTCTCTTTCCCATGAGGGCCGCCACGAACAACCCGCCGAGCACCGCATGGCCGATCCCCGCAGCCCACAGCAACACGCCGCCGAGGCTCAATCCTGCCGCGGCCCATATAAGGACCACAGCGGCCAGTATGTTGTATGCGGTGATCCCGATACTCACCGCCAGCCCGCCAAGACTGATGCGATCGGACCCGTCAACACTCCGAGCAGCAACGATACCACCGGGGCCGGAATGATCAGCGCCGCCAACCCCGCGAGTAATTGAGGGCCCCGGACAGAGTCAGTAATAGTCTCAGTGACAAACCAATGAGCCTCATGGATTGAACAAGGACCAAAGCGCGTAGAGTCCGAGAAGCGAAACGAGTACCGCGATCACAATGGTCAACGGCCATTGTGTCACGGAGAGTTCCTCGCCGCGTCGCAACCTGCGCAGTGTCATCCAGTGGGAGAGTGCCGCCAGTATCGTCGAGACCAGCCCAATTACTATCAGCGCAACTCCCATATGAATCGCCGCCTGATGTAACCGCACCGCCTGCTCGGTCTGTGTCGCCTGCACCGTGGCCCGGAAAAACCCGACCATTCCGAAACCAAAGGTGGCAAAGGTCAACGCGGTGCGAATCCAGGCCAAGGTCGTTCGATCCAGCGCGAGCGACGTACGAAACTTCGCGAAGTTGGTGCGTTCACCGGCCAAGGCGATTCTTGGATCATTCTCTGGATTCTCGGCCATTTTGTTTCCTCCCTCAGACTGAAGAACTGTAGCCCGCTAATTCACGAAGGCTTCTACTCCAACCGCCGATACGCCGCTCGTCTCGCTTGGCGCTTCGGCGGCAAACACCATGACAGGGTTTCTTTTACCAGGCGTAGATCACGCATGTCCGGCACGTCTTGGAGAAGTCTGGTCTGTCTGGTTCATTTGGTTGCTCTAGTTTGTTTTGTTTATCTGGTTGATTTGGCTCACCTGGTTGGTCTTGTCTAACCAAACAAACGAAACAAACCAAATAACGATATCGTGGAGAACACTCCTGGCCTCATCGAGATGCCTCGGCATTTACATGGTACACCCTATCGCGTATCATCGCTCTCGTAAATCATTACGCACACGCACGAGTCCAGTCTGGACTACTTCACATGACATTGAACCGCGACCGAACGACCAGGATAAGAGGGAAATGATGCAGAGCCGATCACATGCACAGTCAGGCACTATTCATTCAGTAATGGGGAGGCTGTGGCAAGGACTTACGATGGCGTTCCTGATGGTGTGGTTCTTGAGCCCTCCCCTGCTCCTGGCCGGCTCCAATCTCATCATTCCGAAACCCACCGATGTGCTCCTGCCGCCGCCCCCTTCCCCGACACTCGAGCCCTCCGTCGTCAACCTGACCACCGGGAGAACCCTCCGAGATATACGGGAGGCCGTGGAATCGTCGATTTCGGTCCATCATAGGCATGAGGAGGAATGGATCCCGGGAAAGCGGCAACTCAATGGAGTTCCGTTCGACTATCAGTATTATATATGGAGAGGGCCGGTGAGTTTCAAGGTGGAAAGCGGCCGGCTCGTCACCGAATTTCCCGATGTGCGATATCGCGTGCGCGTGCGCATGAACAACCCGAATGGAGACATCCGGATCGCAGAATGCGGGTATGGAGCCGACGCGCACATGCGTATGAGGCTGGAAGCAGCTTCGGAAGTGCACTGGAGCGATGACTGGGTCGTTCACACCAACACACGGTTCGGCCGCCCGCAATTCGGAGAACCGTGCCGACTGAGTCCGATCGATCTCGATGTGAGCGAACTGCTGGACGATTGGCTCAATCAGCGGTTGCCATCTCTTGCCTCGGCCATCGATCAGACGTTTCTCAAACATGCCGAAGCTAAGAAACGGGCCCAGATCGTCTGGGAAAAATTCCAAGAACCAATGGAACTCAGGTCCGGCATTTGGTTGACGTATCACCCGAAGAACCCTCGGGCCGGGTCATTGACCGTGGATCGCGACCAATCGGTCCACAGCATCGTCAGCATGGCCTTCGATCCGATCATCGTCGTCGGTCCTAAACCACACGTCGACAATAATCCGCTGCCCTCCCTCCAGACCGGGCCGACCGCACAGGAAGGGTTTCACCTGGCCGTGCCGATGCTCGTTTCCTACGAGGAGTTGAGCGAACGGCTGGCAAAGGAAGTCGTGGGCGAAGAAATTATTCCGCCGGTGGGGTCTAAAATCCAGATCACCGGCGTCCAGGTCTACGGAAGCGGCAACAACCTCATCAGCGAAGTCACTGTAACGGGAGGGGTGAATGGCAAGCTCTATCTCCAGGGCAAGCCCGCTCTCGCTCCCGACGGGCACACGCTGGAGCTGAGAGATTTCGATTTCACGATGGATACATCCAACCTGCTTGCGAAATTCACCAATCGCGTGTTGCACGACACCATCCGCGAGAAAGTACTTCCCAACACGAGGCTTGACGTGGGAGACCGCATTGCGGGCCTCCGCTCACGGATCCAACGACAGATGAACCGCGAACTGGCTCCCGGTATTTGGCTTGAAGGCGCCGTGACCAAACTTGACCCTCGCGGCATATACCCAGTCCCAGGGGGGATTGAAGTGCAGTTCGTCATGGATGGCACGCTTAACCTGACCATTCAATGATCGTCTAGCAGGATGCTGAAAAAGTCCTCCAGCTTCGTTCTCGCTTCGCTCAGAGGCTCAACATTGAAGAGAACTCGGAGGTCGGAAACACTGGTGGGGCTTATCCGTTCACCAAGGCCCATTCTAGGGGTGAACGGCCACACGAAGTGCGGTGCGTACCTCCTCGCCTCTTCGCTCGCTGCGGTCTTGCTGGACGGCCTTTTTGAGCATCCTGCGGGATGCGCTGAGCAAGGTCCTGCAGTGGCCGGTGGCTTGCTCTCCACCGGATACCTCACACCCACACAGTAATGCGTTATTCGTTCACCAACACCTTCTTCATCCTCTGTCTTTTCACTGCATTTCTCCTGACCATTCCCAGTCCGGCGCACGCCGCCGTCGTCGTGCTCAAGAACGGCGATGGGATCACCGGTCGAATCGTGAAAATGGAAAATAAGCGACTCGAGATCGACATCCCGTCTGCAGGCATCATCAAGATGAAATGGGAAGACGTCCAGAGCGTGACGACCGAGCGTCCCATGTCGGTCAAGCTGTACAGTGCGGTCGACCTGCCCGGAGACACGGAAGATAGCAAACTCAACCGGCTCATCCTCACGTCGCTCGGAGAAGATGGGGCCATTCGGCTTGAGGACGTGCGCGCGATCAATTTTGCCGAGAACGATTATCGCGGGTACCTCAGCGCCGGAGGCAATCGATCGTCCGGCAACTCGGAGACCCAGGCGCTGAATATTTCAGGAAACCTCATGTATCGGATAGCCGGGCACCGCTTCCTGCTGGATGGGAAATATAATCGCGGGTAAGCCGAGTACGTTCTGAGTATCGCCTGTTATCGCCTCTCCAAACAAGTAAGGAGTTGCCGCAGCGTGCGACCGGGCATCGTGAGTGGGCAAACTGCCGAGTCGCTATAGGATCACGTTGACTCGGAATCCAGCGATGTAGGCGTCATGGGTGGCGATTCGGCGCATCCCTGGTTGGATATATTGAACGTCGGGATTGACCGTGAGCCACGGCATCACCTGGATGTTGTAAAACGCTTCCACCCCGGTGCCGTTGTGCGGGTCGAATACGGCGCGGGGGATGACGCCGAACTCGGTGCTCGCGCCAACGTAGTACCAGCCGATACCCAGGTGTCGTTGCGACCGGATCGCAAGAGACTGTCGCCGCCGAGACCCTGCGCGTGGCGGTCCGTGTTCCGATTCGTCGTCTACTGCTCTGCCGCACATCGTTGTCAAGTCATACTTGACAGCCATGCCTGACGAGCGCAGGATAGACAGGTGATCGAGAATTTTAAGCACAAGGGGCTTGCACAATCCTTCGAACACGATGATCGCCGGAAACTCCCCGCATCGCAGATCGATAAAATTCGCAGTATCCTGGCCAGATTAAACGAAGCGATGACCGTCCACGATATGGGGCTGCCGGGCTATCGGCTCCATCCCTTGAAGGGAGCGTCGGCCGGCTTCTGGTCCGTCACCGTATCCGGCAATTGGCGAATTATTTTTCGATTCGAGAACGGCAGCGCGTATGACGTGGATCTTGTGGACTATCACTAAAGGAGTTGGACCATGCGCATGAAGAACCCACCCCACCCTGGACTGTCCGTCCGGCATGACTGCCTCGAACCGTTGGGGTTGTCTATCGCGGAAGGGGCCAAGGTGCTGGGCGTCACGCGGCAGGCGATGAATAATCTGGCCAGCGGCAAGGCCGGAATCTCCGCTGAAATGGCGATCCGCCTTGAAAAGGCGTTTGGGGGCGGCGCTGAAACCTGGCTGCGGATGCAGGCGGCCTACGACCTGGCTCAAGCGGAAAAACACACGCGAAAGATCAAGGTGAAGCGCGTGAAAGACGTGTTGACACCGGCCTGAGCCCATTCGAAGCGAGGATCGCGCAGCCCCATGCTAGTCCGGGAATGTGCGGTTACGAGTACTGTGTGATTGCAAGACCTGACACCGAAAGCAGGTACAGGATGACGATTGATGAGATAAAGCGACTGATTCGCGATGGACGGACCTTCGGACAAGAGGAGCCAAGCCATGAGGACCTATGCAGACTGTACAGTCTGCGGGGTGAGAATCGGGGTCCTACTGCATTTCCAACGAGTCGCTGCGGTTTTGGGGTGATGCTTGGAATATAGGTGAACGCTCGGCAGTTCTCGCAGATACGCCTGAAATTTTCTCAGTGTTTCCGCGACCGCGTCGATCGACGCGGTCCCTTCGATCCGAGGTTTCCTGCCCGCCTCGTTACAGGATGCGGGCGCAGAGCACTTCCTCTTGGCGGAGGGCTTCCAGGGCGGAGGCGGGCAGGCTGGTGACGGCAATCGTCTCGCCCAGTGCGTTGAAAACTTCGATGGAGTACCCCTCTGTGCCGTCAGGGGCCATGTGATGGTCCAC
>Ga0315286_10006593_pt1 | contig 11311 bp, 13 predicted proteins | sample YL17G10_0_MG_FD_205038 | JGI IMG/M metagenome (GOLD analysis project Ga0315286, IMG submission 205038) | Sediment microbial communities from Yellowstone Lake, YNP, Wyoming, USA - YL17G10_0 | ecosystem: Environmental > Aquatic > Freshwater > Lake > Sediment | place: USA: Wyoming | collected...
AGGGAGAGGGCCATGAGAACCATCATCTTCGCGTTCTTCGCCATGCTGATCGCTTCCGCAACCGCAGTCGCCCAGGACCTAAGATTGGTGAAGCCCCAGTCTCCGCCGATCGCCATGAAGGAAGCCGGCGAGTTTGGCGACGTCTGGACCAAGGCTGCGGCACGAATGCCTGATGACCACAAGGCATGGAAGCTCATCAATCAAGCCTTTTCTGCGAGGCGCGGTCTCATCGCCGCCGATAAGCAAGAGCGGCTGGCTGGTGTCTATACTCTGGCCGTCTCTGGCAAGGACGAAGGGACGCAGGGCTTGGCGGCCGAGGCTTTAATTGAGGCGGACATCCCCGAAGTGACGCGAGAGCTGCTTCTACACCCGCTATCCGATGTGGTTGCCGCTGCGGCCCGACACTTGGCGAAGCCTGCCGCGGGGGAAGAGCGCAAGGCGCCCGGAACCGCCCCCCAGCCGGCCGTGAGAGATACCCAGGCCGTTCCGTTCCTCATTTACGTCTTGAAGCGCAATAACTACATCAGATGTGGGAGCGAGGAAGCTACAGTCCACATGCTCCTTAAGCTTCATCTAGTAAATGCGATACGTGATATCACTCAAGCCGAGAATCAGGTTGACGCGGCTAAAATCCGTGAGCAAGAGTACATCGAAAGCGTCCTTGCCCTGGCCCGCAAGTGGACGGCCGAAAAGGGCCTTCAACCCCTGGAGAAACAGCGTCCGCCGAAGACCGAGCCACCAGCCGATTCCAAGACCGCCCCCGCCCCGGCCGTTCCTCCTGGCGCAAAGGCAGTCGCCCCCGCGGACCAGCCCGCACCGAACCCCTGAGGGTCGAAATCCGAGTCAGAAAAGGTATCAGGAACGTTTTCCGGCCGCTAGGTAGCTTTGACTTCTGACCTGTTTGCCGGGAAAGGGAGAGGGCCATGAGAACCATCATCTTCGCGTTCTTCGCCATGCTGATCGCTTCCGCAACCGCAGTCGCCCAGGACCTAAGATTGGTGAAGCCCCAGTCTCCGCCGATCGCCATGAAGGAAGCCGCCGAGTTTGGCGACCTGTGGACCAAGGCGGCGGCACGAATGCCTGATGACCACAAGGCATGGAAGCGTATCAATAATGTTCTAGAGATCAAGGCCGGCACTCTTCATCCATCCAAGGAAGAACGGCTGGCTGGTGCCTATTCTCTGGCCCGCTCTGGCAAGGACCCAGGGGTGCAGGCCTTGGCCGCAGGGGCTCTAATTGGGGCGGACATTCCCGAAGTGACGCGAGAACTGCTTCTACACCCGGTATCCGATGTGGTTGCCGTTGCGGCCCGAAACTTGGCGAAGCCTCCCGCGCGGGAAGAGCCCAAGGCACCCGTAGCCGCCCCAGAGGCGGCTATGAGAGATACCCAGGCCGTTCCGTTCCTCATTTACGTCTTGAATCGCAACAACTACTACCACTTTGCTGGGAGTGAAGAGACAACGATTCAGTTGATCGTTAAGCAGCGCATTGTTGATGCCATATTGTATAACACAGACCTCGCGGTTAAACCGGCGGATGTGAATGTCGATAGATGCGAGGATGTCGATCTCTTTGTTGCCGCGGCTCGGAAGTGGGCGGCCGAGAAAGGGCTCCAGCCCCTGGAGAAGCAGCGTCCGCCGAAGGGCGAGCCACCAACCGATTCCAAGACCGCCCCCGCCCCGGCCGTTCCTCCTGCCGCAAAGGCAGCCGGCCCCAAGGACCAGCCCGCAGCGAACCCCGGAGGGTCGAAATCCGAATAAGCTTCCGCATGACGTGGTGCGACACGAAGGCCGGCACGCCGAAGACCTTCCGGCTGCCGCCGGAGAACCGCTGCCGCGCCTCGGCCATCCGGCCGACGATCGTCCGGGCCAGGGCCTCCGTCCGGCCCGGCTCGGCGAGCAGATAATCGGTCCGTCGCCAAGAACATGCCCACTCAACAGCGGCCCGCCGCGGCGGGCAGGCTGTGGCCATGCCACCTGGCTATCCGCAGTAACACGCCGAACACCCACGGAGACCCACGGCGCAAACGCTTCGGTGGCCACTACGACAGTTGTCCCGCCGTGCCCGGTGCCGCCAGGATTTCGCGGATGCGGACGCCCAGCCGGTCGCCGACGACCACCAGCGTGCCCCGGGCGAAGCAGACCCCGTTGAGGATGAGGTCGATCGGTTCGCCGGCCTGCCGGTCGAGCTTGACTACACCTCCCGGCCCGAGTTGCAGCAAGTCTCGGGCGGCCAATCGGGCATCGCCCAGGTGGGCGGTGATCTCGACGGTGGTATCCAGGAGGATGTCAAACTGGCCTCCCGGCACGCGGGCGCCGTTGTCGATGGCCTCGGGGAGTTGGGCGTCCTGGACGTCGATCGACGCCGCCGCGGGCGCGGCCTGGGGTTCCGCGGATTCGTTCGGCAACTGAGTCATGGCTGGTCATCCCCTTTTGTTGTAGCAAGCCGGGGCCACAGACGTTGATCCAGTATCCTGAAGGCGTATGCCCCCTCGCACGCGACCGGAAGCCCGTGATGGGCCACGGCCTCCTTGACGAGCATCTCAATCGGTTCGCCGACGGTGCGGTTCAGCAGGAGGACGTCGTCGACCTCCAGCCCCACGACGTCTCGCATGGTGACGGTGGCCGTGCCCAGTCGGACCGTGACCGAGGCGGTGATGCCCGCCAGGTGCCCGAGGATGTCCTTGCGGATCTCCTCGGCCGGCCTCGGCTTGCGGTTGACCGACTCGGGGTTGGCGACGGCGGCTACGGAGTCGCCGGCCAGAACCACGACGATTTCGGCCCGATCCTTGCCGGTGACTGCCGTGAGCATGAACCGGCAGCACTCCTCGGACTCGTGGCCGGCCATGGGCGACGGGTCGACGGCCACGCGCTCGACGTGCTGGAAAGCGGGGCCGCCGGCTCCGGACGACACGGTGGCGAGGGCCTTGGTCAGCACGGCGGCAATGTCCAGCAGGAGGGCCGACTCCAGGGCCGTGAGCGTGCGCAGAGCGGCGTTGGCGGGCGCCTTTCCGCCCAGGAGGTGCTCGACCCAGCCGGTGGCCACCGCCGGTGGAATCGCCAGCATGCCGCACGGCCGGCCTTCCTTATCGGTCAGCGGCACCGGGTAGGCGGGGAACGACTGCGGGCTCCAGGCGTCGGCGCCGTAGTGCTCGGTGACGGGGCCGGCCTCCATCGCCAACTCGAGCCTGAGGAATGCCGCGAGGTCGGCCGCGACCCGCTTGGCGGCCGCGGCGGCGAAGGCCTGGAGCCGCTGCCGCTCGGCCGGGATGAACCGCCGCGGGACGCTCCAGTCGTAGTCGACCACCGTGTCCTGGTCCGTGGGAAGGGCCGCGTCGGTTGGCGTGGCGGCCGGGGCCGCCTGCGGCGCTTGGGGCGATGCGGGCTCAGCCCCCTTGGCCTGCGGCGGCGAGGCGGCGGCCGGCGGAGGCTTCGGCTCGTCGAGTGTGGCGGTCGTGGGGCTCATGATACGCCGAATTCCTTGAACAGCACGTGCTCGATCAGGGGCTTCTGGTCGGGCCAAAGCTGCTGGCAGAAGGCGTCGAGGATCTCGCGGCGCAGGCGGTTCAGGCTGGCGGCGCCGCGCACGTTGTCGAGCGTGCAATTGGCAAAGTAGAGCGTCAGCCAGTTCTTGAGCTCCGGCTTACGCTTGTCGAGGATCACCTTAACCGCCTCGTGGTTCGCCGGCTTGATGGCCAGTGTGATCGTCGCGCGAACATAGCGTGCCAGGCGCGGCTCGTCGAGGTTGACCACGATGGGCTCGAAGTCGTAGTAGATGAAGTCGGGCTTGGCGGCCTCGGCGTTCTGGGCCGCCGTCGGCTCGGCCGCGGGTGCGGGCGTCGTCCCGGCCTCGGCCTGGACCGGCGCCGGGTGGCTCGCCGGCAGAAGCAGCGCCACGCCGTAGCCGGCACCGGCCGACAGGACCAGCACTCCGGCGGCGAAAATGAGCAGGGTCTTGAGGCGGCCGGTGTTCGGCGCGCCGGCCAGGACCGGAGCGGCGGCAGCAGCGCCGTCCGAGCCTTTCGATTCCGTGGGATCAGCCATAGCCGTAGTCACTCCTCCAGGGCGGATTCAAGGACCGCAACCACAATGCAGGGGCTCTGGCTTGCCGCCGACTGGGCCGACGTCTGGGGCCCCGCGCCGATGCCCCAGGCCAGGACCCGGGAGCCGCCGCCCGCAACTTCGGCGGAGAGGTTTGCGGCGAGGGCGTTTCGGACGGCCTGGGCCCTCATCGCCGACACGATGTACTGCTCCTTCATCCCCCCCACGTCGGGGGCCAGGCCGATCACGCACACGGTCTGCTCCGGGCCCCCGCCGGCGCGTCCGAGCTCCGAGCCGATGGTGGCCAGAAAGTCCAGCGTCTGGGCGTTGAGGGCCGTCTGGCCCGGCGCAAAGCGGATCGGCGTCGTAAGGAGCCGCGCGCGGCCGGCCGGACCGTCGGAGCTCCTGGCGCCGGCCTGGCGGCGGAGATCGTCGAAGATCTTGCGGAGCTGTTCGTCCTCGGCGTCGATGATGCGCTCGCGCGTCTCGTTCTGCGGGTCCGATTCCATCGCAAAGCGGCGCTGGCGAAAGCCGAACTGCGCCTCGGGACGCTTGCCGATGAGCCAGTGTCCCGTGCCGTCCGACGGCGAGGCGGCCATGCCGTAAGCGTGATCGCCCTTCTGGAGTATCTCGCCCTTCTGCGACGTGGCGAACGACTGCATCAGGATGAAGAAGGCGAGGAAGTTCGAGATCATGTCGCCGAACGACAAGATCCAGAGGGGGGCCAGCGGCTCGCCGCCTTCCTCGGTTTTCCGGCGGGTCATGGGTAGACCCTCCGGGCAAACAGGGCGATCTCGACGATGGGTTCTTCGTTGAGATTCTCGCGAGGCGCCACCGGGGCCGCCGAAAGGCTGAAGCGGTCGAGCGGTATGCCTTCCTTCTCGGTGAAGTACTGAACGACGGCCCAGGCCCTCTCGGGGCCGATATTCTCGCGGGCGAACATCGGATGGTTCGGATGCAGGTAACTCGTCTCGCCCACGGAGACCTGGCAGGTGGCGGCGCGGAGCAGGGGGGCGATCTGGGCCAGGCGCACCTGGCCGGCCTCGGTGATGAACTTGCCCCAGCCGTAGAACAGGTACTTGGAGGGCAGGTAGATGAGCTTGCGGTCGCGGTAGACCTCGGTATCGAGGATGCCGATCGGGGCGCGGGGCCGCTCGACCTTCTGGAATTCGGCCGCCGGGTTGGGTTTCTCGCTGCCTTCGAGCGTCTGCTGCCCAGGCGGACGCGGCGGGTGCGGCGCCATCGCCGCCGTCAGGGCGGGGCCGCTGGGCGAGAAGACCGTGGCCCCGGCGTTGCGGGGCCCGATGCCCACGGCGTGGCCCGAATTCTTGTCGCTGTCGCCGAAGGCCGAGAAGGTGACGAGCAGAATGAAGAAGGTCAGGAGGTTCGTCATGGCGTCGGTAAAGGAGATCATCCACAAGGGCGATCCCACTTCGCCGCTGCGCTCCGGAGGTTTGTGCTTCTGCGCCACGCTACACCTTGGGTTTCAGGTCTACGCGCTGGGTGCCCGCGATAAAGGCCTGCATCCGTTCGCGGACGCCGGTCGGCCCCTCGCCCTGGGCGATGGCCAGGAGCCCCTGGACCGCCATCTCGCGGATCAGGGTTTCCTTCTTGGAGTGGATGCCGAGCTTGCCGGCGATGGGCAGCAGGATGGTGTTGGCCAGGAACGCCCCGTAGAACGTGCACACCAGCGAGGTGGCCATGCCGGCCCCGATCTTCGAGGGGTCCTCGAGCTTCTGGAGCATCTGCACGAGGCCGATCAGGGTGCCGACCATGCCGAAGGCCGGGGCGGCCGCGCCCATGAACTCGAACATCTTCTTGCCGTCGGCGTGGCGTTCCTGGAGGTACTGGATCTCCAGGGACATCTGCCTCTCGATGGCTTCCTCCTTCTGCCCGTCGATGAGCATCCGCACGCCTTTGACGACGAACTGGTCCCGGACCTTCTGGAGCTGCTGTTCGAGCGCCAGCGCCCCGTCGCGCCGGTTGATGGCCGCAAAGTTGACCATCATCTGGATCAGCTCCTGGTCGCGCGGGAGCTTGACGATCAGCGTCTTCTTCAGCACCGCCAGGATGCTGAGGACGTGCTTTATGGAAAAGTGGATGCACGTGGCCGACAGCATGCCCCCGACCACGATGAGGATGGCGGGCGGATCGAGGAAGATCTCGAAGCTGCCGCCGATCAGGATGGCCGAGAGGACCAGTCCGAGTCCCGCACAGACTCCGATTACGGTAGCGATATCCATAAGATGCTTTCTATCCCTTGATCCGCTTCAACTGGTCGCACAGCTTCGCCGCGGCATTCTTATCGGTGAATTCGGCCAGGACCTTGGCGACGGACCGCTCGGACATGAAGTGGAGGATTTTGGCGGCGTCGCCTTCCTGTTTGTTGGCGCACATGCCTTCGAGGATGCGGGTCGCGGCAGCGGCGTCCATCTTGTCGTAGACGGTGGCCACGCGTCTCAGGTTGACCTCCTCATCCTTGGCGATCGCGGTGCGCGTCTTCTCGATGTCGGCCTGCGCCTCCTTGAGTCGCGCGACGGACGCGGCCACCTGGACGCGCAGGTTCTCGAGGTCCTGCGACTCGCGTTCGATGAGCTGCCGGGTGACCTGGAGCCGCCGGTCCTGCTCGTCGAGCTCCTCCTGGCGTTTCTGGTAGTCGTGGACCTTCTGGCGGACCTCGCGGATGAGTTCGAACAGTTGCTTCTCCTCGACGCGCGGCACCTCCGGCGCCGGGGCCTTTTCGGCCGCCAGGGCGTCCGGCGCCGGGGCCGCCTTGGCCTCGGCCGGCCGCATGTTCAGATGCCGCGACAGCAGGAAGGCCCCGGCAAACGCCGCGCCCGCCAGCACGACCACGATGACGATCATCACCTTCTTGCTCATGAGAAGCTCCTATCGGGCCGCTCCGGCGGCAATAAGGATTGCGGATTGTGAATTGAGGATTGAGGAATGAGGCTGCAATTCGCAATTCGCAATTCGCAATTTCTTGCCTGTGGCAGGCGCCGGGCGAAGGCGATGTGCGAGACCTCGTCGAACTCGGCCTGCTCGCGGGCCGCCATGGCCTGCCGGTACTTGACGTACGCCTTCTCGCGCAGGTGCTCGAGCGCGCGGCGCATGGATCGCACCTGGAGAAACCGCTGGGTCTTGGCGGCCCGCTCGGCCTCGAGCGCCGCCTGCCGGGCCCGCAGGCCGGCGAGGATCCGTTCCTCGGCCGCGGCGCACGCCAGGACGATCGTCTGCTCGCCCAGGCGGACGGCCAGGCTCTGTCGGCCCAGTTCGTCGAGGATCGTGCGGACGATCATCTGGCGGGTCATGATCTCGTGCCGTACCCGCGCGATCTCGTGGGCGAGCACGAAGAGTTCGGCCCGCAGCACGCGCTCGCGCTGGTCGGTGATTTCCAGGACGCGTTGGAGCCGCCAGGAGAAGCGTCTCATGCGGCACCTCCGGCGGCACTCGTCGCCGCCCCGGCGGCCGGCAGGGCTTCTTCATCCTGCGGCACCAGGAAGTCCCACGCCTGCGTGATCTCGGTCAGCCGCGCCACGGTGTCCGGGAAGGCCGTCCGTGTGCCGCACGGCTGGATGAGGAATTCGTTGACGCGGTCGATGAGCGACACGGCGGTGTCGATCCGCCGGTTGTGGCCGGGCGCGAACGCGCCGATGTTGATCAGGTCCTCGGCCCCCAGGTACGTGGCATAGACGGCCCGGAACCGCAGGGCGGCCAGTTGGTGCTCGCGCGAGGTCACCGAGGGCATCAGACGGCTGACGCTCTGGAGGATGTCGACCGCCGGGTAGTGGCCCATCTCGGCCAGCTTGCGTGCCAGAACGACGTGACCGTCGAGCAGCGACCGCATGGTGTCGGCCACCGGATCGTTCATGTCGTCGCCTTCGACCAGGATCGTGAGGATGCCGGTGATGCTGCCGGTGGCGCTGCAGCCGAGGCGCTCGGTGATCTTCGGCAGCATGCTGTAAACGCTGGGGCAGTAGCCCTTGGTCGTGGGCGGCTCGCCCGCGGCCAGGCCGATCTCGCGCTGGGCCTGCGCCAGGCGCGTGACCGAGTCCATCATGTAGAGGACGTCCAGGCCGCGGTTGCGGAAGTACTCGGCGATGGCGATGGCCACAAACGTGGCCTTGACGCGCTGGATGGCGGGCGTGTCGGACGTGGCCACCACCACCACGCTTCGCGCGAGGCCCTCGGCCCCGAGCGATTCCTCGATGAAGTGCCGCACTTCGCGGCCGCGCTCTCCCACCAGCGCCAGGACGTTGACGTCGGCGGCGCTCGAGCGGGCGATCTCACCCAGCAGGGTGCTCTTGCCGACCCCGCTGCCGGCGAAGATGCCCATGCGCTGACCCTTGCCGCACGTCAGGAGGCCGTCGAAGACGCGCAGGCCGAACGAGAGCGGCTCGCAAATGGGCCGGCGGCTCATCGGCGGCGGACTGGCGCTGTCCAGCGGACAGGCGTCCGGCCCGTCGATCGGCCCCTTGCCGTCGATCGGGCGGCCGAGGCCGTCCAGCACGCGGCCCAGCACGCTCGGGCCCACCGAGAAGCGCCGCGGCGAGGCGTGGGGCCAGACGGGACTGTTCGGGGCGATGCCGTCGATGCTCTCGAGCGGCAGCAGGATCCGCAGTTCGTGGTTGAAGCCGACGACCTCGGCCAGGACGCGGCGGCCGTTGGCCATGCCGATCTCGCACAGGTGGCCGACGCCGACCGGCGGGCCCTTCGATTCCACGGTCAGGCCGGTCACGCGGACGACGGCCCCGTGGCACGTCATGAGGTCGGCGTGCTTGAGCCGGTCGCGATATTTGTCGAGGTTCATTGGCGTCATGGCTTGTTGGCTTGCCTGAGCACTTCGGCGGCCGCCTGGAACCGCTCGGCCACGGTGGCGGAGACGGTGGCCTCGGCCGTCTCGACGATGCAGTCGCCGCGGCGGAGGGCCGGGTCGGCCACGACTTTCAGGCCGGGGGCCGCGCCGGGGGCGGCGCCCTGTGGCCACGCGGCCGCGTCCTGCGGACACAGGCGGACGACGATGTCGCGCCGGGCGGGCATGTGGCGGAGCGCCTCGCGGACGACCGGCTCCATCTGGAAGCGGCCGGCCTCGAGCTCCTGCATGAGCACCTTGCCGGCGATCTCGAGCGCGAGTTCCACCACCTGGGTCTCGGCGCCGGCCAGGACTTTCGCTTCGAGGGCGTGGACGGCGGCCGCTGCCTTTTCGAGCGTTGTCCGGGTCTCGCCCAGGAGGCGGCGTTCTTCTTCGAGCCGGGTCCGCGCGTCGTCGAGCGCCGCCTGCGCGGTCTGGGCGCTCGCCCGCTTGGCGCCTCCGTTGGGCGGCGCCGCGGCCGGGAGGCTCGCCGGCGGCGCGACCACCTCGGCGGTGCTGAGGGGCGCGGGAAACGAGATGACGATCGGTTCGGGCACGGGGTCACTTTCCCTCGAACTGGAGTTCGCCGCTGGCATTCAGTTGGCGCAGGTACCCGAGGAGAGTGGCTCGGGCGTCTTCGATGTCGTCGGCCTGAGGCTTCTTCATGAGCTGTGTTTCCTCGTCGATCATCGCGCGGGCGCGCTCCGAGATGTTGGCGCGGATCTTGTTGGCGGCGGCCTCATCGGCCCCTTGGAGGGCCAGGGCCAGTTGGCGCGCATCGACGTTCCGCAGGACCGCCTGGAGGCTGCGCTCGCCGACGAGGGGAATGTCCTCCCAGAGCACCATCATGTTCTGGAGCGAGGTGGCCACGTCGGCGTCGTGCTGCGTGATGCCCTTGACGAGGTTGTCGCGGAGTTCCGTGCTCAGGCACCGCAGCAGGAGGGCCACCCGGCGCAGGTGGGCGTTGAGCCTGGCGGCGGCGGCAGGGCTGGCCGGCGCGCCGGCCGGCGTGGGGGCGACCGGGCCGGCGCCCTTCTGGTGCAGGGCGTTGATGCGGCCGCGGACGATGGAGGCGATCCGCGCGCGGGCCTCCGGCGAGATGCTCTCGCCGCAGGTCAGCCGGTACACGGCTTCCTGTTGGACGCTCGCTTCGAGCAGGGCAACGAGCATCGCGCTTTTCTGGGGGGCCAGCTCCAGGAGCACCACGGCCGCCACCTGCGGGTGCTCGCCGGTCAGGGCCTGCGCGATGTCCTCGACGGGGGCGTCGCAGATCGAGCGGAACGGGTCGCGCGCTTCGAGGAGGCGGCGGGCCTGGCCGAAGATCTCCTCGCTCCGCTGCTTGCCGACGGCGGTTTCGAGCACGCGTTTCACAAACGTCTGCGGCGCGTTCTGGGCCTGGCGTGGTTTGCAGAGGGTGGTGTAGAAGTCTCTCAGGTGCTCGTCGACCCTGGCGCCGGGTCCGGGGGCGGCGGTCTCCATGTGCACCATTTCGCTGGCGATTTCGGTGAGCAGATCGGGCCGGACCCCCTTGAGGAGTTCGGCCGCGGCCCCCGGATCGAGGCACGCGAGCAGCATCGCCGCTTTGCGGGTGTTGCTGAGAGCCACTTAAGTTCCCTCTTGTCGCCCTTCGGCCCACGCCATGAAGAGCCGCTTGACTTCGTCCGGGTTCTCCTGGAGGGCCGCGGTGATGCGGCTCTTCAGGAGGGCCGGGTTTTCTTCGCCAGCGGTCGCCGCGGCGGCCATCGGCAGGGCCCCGACGGCGGCGGTCTGGCCGAGCGCGAACGCTCCGGCGGGCATGGCGCCACCCTTCTTGCGGGAACCCGACACGACCTTCAGGGCCACCAGGGCGCCGATCACGAGCACGCCCAGCGAGGCCTGGCGGGCGATGTCGAGGTAGAAGGTCCGCGTGTCGCTGCTCGCTTCCTCGGCCGCGGCGGCTTCCGACGGTTGCGCCCGGTGGAACGGCGTCTCGACGACCTTGATCGCGTCGGTTTCCTTGAGGCCCAGGGCGTTGCGGATGATCGTCTCGATATCGGCCGCCTTGAGGTTCGGGGCCGCCGGCGGCGTTGCCCCTCCGGCCGCCGAGGCGTCGGCCGGCGCGCCTGCCGGCGTGGGCGACGCTGGGGCCGACAGGTCCACAAACGCCGCCACCGCGACCGACGTGATCTTGCCCGGCACGACGGTCTCGTGCTTGACGGTCCGGCCGACGGCGTAGTCGGTAGAGAGGGTTTCCTCCTTGGTGGTGCCGCCGTTGGCGGCGGTGGCTTCAGCGGCTGCCGCGCCGGAGGCCGACTTGGTTTTCGTCTCCTCCTTCGTCGGGACCTTGGCCTGCGGGTCGAAGACCTCGCTGGTGGTCGTGGCGCTGGAGTTGTCGATCATGCAACTGACGCGGACGGTCGCGCGGCCGGGGCCGAGAACC
>Ga0315286_10006594_pt1 | contig 11310 bp, 14 predicted proteins | sample YL17G10_0_MG_FD_205038 | JGI IMG/M metagenome (GOLD analysis project Ga0315286, IMG submission 205038) | Sediment microbial communities from Yellowstone Lake, YNP, Wyoming, USA - YL17G10_0 | ecosystem: Environmental > Aquatic > Freshwater > Lake > Sediment | place: USA: Wyoming | collected...
GTTCAACCTACGGTCCGTAGAAATGAAGCTCCAAGAGATCGACATGTTGCTGTGTCCGCGTGTCAGCTGCCCAGGGTACAATGAAGCCTTCTTGTCCCACATGGGCAAGATCACCAAGCTCACCCCGGTGTTGGCAGCCTCGATACTGTGTGCGACGCTATATCTCGTTAAAACTAAACGACTTGTATACCGGGATAGCTCCATAGTAGAGATCGCCTCGGCATCAAAATCGCTCTGTAGCCAACTCGGACTCACCTGCCAGACAGCATGACACCAGAAGCCACGTTCATTCTTTTCAACGGATCAGAGCAGCAGATCCACAACATCACCGAAGGTAGCCACATGGTTGGTGACGACGGCTTGCCACGGACTGTGGATGAGATTGACATAGGTCCATCCGCGCTCTTACGTGTCAAACCAACAGGATACCCGGGATTCTCGATTGACTCCCACGGATACCTGGTGCTGGTATGCACGGTCCCGTATCTCACCACAGCCAAAGGAACCGTCGTAGACGTGTCGGTCAAGGACTGGGACCGTTGGGACAAGCGTCGCAAGGCTTCATTCAGACTCAAGTTCCGTTCTCTACCCGGTCGTCCAGCAGTGCCGGCTGATGCGTCGTTCGAAGTACAGACCATCGAACCTGGACCTTGCTACCGGATAGTGACCACTGGCAACGGTCGTATCGTGTTGGCCAGCGGCATCGTGGTGTCGACTCGACTTGCAGGTTGAACATTGAACCTGCAGCTTAATCCATATCTAAATGAAAACACGATGAATCTACCCGAGTTACAGCCTATAGATCCACTGGTCCCGCTGCTCCGCCAGGTCGGTCGTTACTTGGCTGAAGATCATCACGAGGCAGCCAACCTGTTATCCGAGAAGATACTTGCACGACTCAAGCAGCCAAAGTCTAAGGCTCCACCAACCATCGCACTACTGCACTACCTGCTGAACAACAGGATCGAGCTGGCACCAGCACTCCTGTGGTCCGAGAGTCAGTTCGATCCTCGGCCTGAGTCGACCCAGAGGATCTGGCGTGCATTCAACAACCACAACTTCGTCCTGCTCCAGGGCTCTGGATCTATGTCGAAGTGCCTGGCGCCAGACACGCTGGTACGAACATTCGATCATCAGGTCATCCGGGCCGACCAGGTCAAGCTAGGAGACAAGCTCATGGGACCAGACGGTAATCCCAGGCAGGTGCTTGAGGTTCACCAAGGGACAGACGAGATGTTCACCATCACCCCGGTTGCTTCCGAGCCCTTCACGGTAACTAAGGATCACATCCTACGGGTCAGATTCACCGATCCGGACCGACAGTGGTTCGAGAACATCTCAGTAGATCAGATCAGACAACAGGCTCAGAGTTGGTCAGTACATCCAATCCTCATGGAGCTACAGCTGGTATGCTCGGCCAGCCAGTCCACCCAGGCCGTATGGACCAGGCTGGTACAACCTAACAAACGAGGTGACCGGGTAGTACTGCCGGCCTGTTGTGGAGACATTGCCCAACAGATGGGATGTCTGGTAAGCCCAGCCGGACAGAACATCCTCTGCCAGTCCGGACAGCTCCTTCAGGGCGGAGCATTCACACGGTTCAAGATAGAACCAGCCGGTCATGGACCATACAGTGGCTTTGGTGTAGACCAGGACAACCTCTACCTGCTGGGATCAGGTGTCGTGACGCACAACAGCTTCTCCATGGCGATCAGGTTGTTCCTAGAGTGGCTCAGAGATCCGAGGTGGACATCTGTAAAGCTGGTAGGTCCAACGGCTGAACACCTGGAGTCTAACCTGTTCACCCATATCGTCAGACTGCACCGTGAGTCGTCAGTGGAGCTACCGGGACAAATCACCCAACGGTTCATCGGACTAGATCCGAAGGAACGCAAGGCTGCCATCCTGGGAACAATCATCCCGGCCGGTCACGCCGGCGGTAAGCTTCGTGGATCAAAGCCTGAGCCTCGCGACACGCCGCATCCAGTCCACGGTCCACTGTCCAGGCAGTACATCTTCATCGACGAAATGAACCTCGTGCCGGCTGGAATATGGACCGAGATCGACAATTTGATGTCCACCAAGCAGGGTGACTGCCTCAAGATCATCGGAGCATACAACCCTACTGGAAGCCCCGAAGACCTCGTCGGACAGGCCGCGGAACCCCTAAAAGGCTGGGGTTTCTTCGATCCGGAGGCCGATTTCGAGTGGATGTCTAAGCGTGGCTGGTACGTGGTCAGACTCGATGCACAGCAATGTGAGAACGTTGTTCACGGTAGGACCATCTTCCCGGGCCTGCAGACCAGAGAAGGATTCGACCAGATCAGCTTGAACGCCGGTGGGATCAATACGGCGGCTTACTGGACCATGGCCAGGGGTTGCTTCAACCAGAAGGGTTCTACCTCGTCCATCATCCCGGCAGGATCGATCCTGGTCCGAAAGGGTGTACCGACATGGCTGGAACCTCCCGTGCGTGTCTGTGGTGGCGATCTGGCGCTTGAGGGTGACGACATGGCCGTCATGACGACCGGGCTGTGGGGACGTGTGAGCCACATCACCAGGACAGACGGTACCGTGCATAAGTTTCTGTCTACCAAGGGCAGACCGGAGCCGAGACAGATCCTCTGGGTCGAGTCTATCACCAAGTTGCCCAGGGCCGAGACCATTGAACGCGCGAACCAGATTACGGAGATGATCGTCAGGAACAAGATCGCGCCTAACCATCTGATGCTGGACCGATCGGGCAATGGTCAGGGTGTATACGACTTGTTGCGTGCACAACGACCTGGCGTGAGGGCTGTTAGCTACGGAGAGACCGCGACTGACCGGAAGATATGCGAGGAGGACACCCAGAAGTGCTGCGACGTGTACAACCGGGTCTACAGTGAACTGCACTTCGCTACGAAACTGTGGATTCAGAACGAGGTATTGTGGTTTAATCCAGAACTCCCGTCTGGCTACGAGGTCCAGCTGGAGGATCGACGCGAAGCTCCAGGGAAGAAGCTGACCGTGGAGCCGAAGAAGGTCTTCAAGTTACGCCACCGACACTCGCCGGACGAGGGGGACTCGATAACGTTAACGGTACACGCGGTCCGTGTAGGTCTCGGCGTGGTGATCAAGCAACTTGGCTCCCGGAAGGCCGAGGCTCCGACCAACCTACCCGAACACCAGCCTGGATTCGTGTCAGCCGACAACCGGCAGAGCTTCATCGATGACTAGCCCGGTGGAGGCACAACCTACTGAGCACCATGTTGACAACGCCGGGCAAATGGTTCTACTCTCAACTGTGCCTAACAGCAGACTTGGCGCAGCTGCACCGACCTATTCGTGAGTGGTCACACGAAAAACCGCCGCAAGGCCAGCTGCTAGACTGTTTTCTAGCGTCGGTATCAACTTTTTATATTTATGGCTGAGTGCAATACGCCAAGCGCGAAGAGCGAATTGGCAGTGAAACATACGGGCGTGATCCAAGGGACAGTGGCCAAAGCGTTGGCTGCTAACTCCGCCTGGATCAACGTGTTGAGTGGTGGTGTCTTCAAGAGCGGCGACGGCGACGTGCAGAAGTCTGCAGTTCAACTCCCGGCGGCTCCTGGTGACTCCCTGGCGATTCCTACGTTCATCGCTGATCGTGAGATCTGCGGTACCAACGGCATCCAGGAGAAGACTGAACAGAAGCTGTACGACATCTGTCTCGAATCCAAGCGCATCAAAGGTCCTCGCGTTTGTATGAAGAGCACGTTCGGCGCCTTCAAGTCCAGCTTGCTTGCTGCTGAGGACGCTCTCAAGAAGAACATCGTCCAGTACAACAACTCCGACATTCGTTATCAGCTGACCCAACGGTCTGCCACCAAGGTTGTTGCCACGTACGGCTATGACTTCGCGTCACTGCTCACCGGCGGTTCCCAGAGTGATCTCGGTGTCGAGTTCGCGAACCTGTTGCCGACGGCCCCGCTGTCGCTCAAGTTCCTCCAGAAAATCGCGCGTCACGCCAAGGATGCCTTGTGGGCAGAAATGTTCATGAACAAGGGTCAGGAAGCCGCCTACCGCTTCATCGGCTCCAGCGACATCATCGACTCCATGCGTGCCGAAGCTGTCACCCAGGGCGCCCAGTACCTCACGAACGGTTCGTTCAAGCTCGGCGAAGAGATCGTCAACGGCTTCAACTTCGACTCTGCTCCGGGTTACCGCGGCATGTCGTTCGGTGTTGATCAACGCCCGCTCCGTTTCGATACCGTCACGGCTGGCCAGCCCAACTACATCAACCCCGTCGTGAACGTCACCAACTCCACGAACAACACCGCCTACCCGGTGACCAACCCGACCTGGTTGGCTGCTAAGTACGAAGTGGGTCATTTCGTCGCCAAGGGTGCGTTCGAACGCCTGGTGCCGGAACGTTACGTCGGTGAAGGTACCTTCAAGTACGCTCCGCAACTCGTCATGGGTGAGCTGGAATGGTCGTATGTGAAGGACAACGACTGTAACCAATGGGGTGACTTCGGTCAGCACTTGGCCCAGTTGAGCCGCGCCTACAAGCCGGTCCACCCTGAGCACGTCATCCCGATCGCGTATCTCCGTGTCGAGGCTGACTCCGGTCTCGTCGTCCCCTCGGTGAGCACCGCCTCCAGCTACAGCGGCGCTGACACATTCGCCGACGTTGATTGTACGGTGTAACAGTTGATCTCCACAGGCCCGGCTCTCGAAAGGGAGTCGGGCCTTTTTGTTTTGACACCCACGGTCTGTATGAGCTACACTAACTACAATGAGAAAATACAAATTTACAGGAGTACCAAATCACGAAGGCCTCCACCAGATCATCAGGCTGAACCCCAAGATTGTCGAGGGTCAAATCGGAGGATGGATCGAGTCTGAAGACAATCTATCCCACGACGGCGACTGCTGGGTAGCCGACAACGCCAAAGTGTTCGGCAAGGCCCTCGTGTCTGGCAACGCCATGGTGTACGGAGATGCCCATGTGACCGGAAAGGCCCGGGTGTACGGTGATGCCCAGGTGTACGGCAATGCCGAGGTATCAGGTGCCGCCCTGGTGTTCGGCCATTCCCAGGTGTTTGAAAAAGCCCAGGTGTACGGAAACGCCCAGGTATCAGGTACTGCCCTGGTGTTCGGCTTTGCTGACGTAGAAGGTAATGCCGACGTATCAGGAGCGGCCGAGGTGTACGACTGTGTCCAGGTGTTCGACAATTCCACGGTGAATGGAAATGCGAAGATCAGTGAAGAAGCTCAAGTGTTCGGCAACGCCAACGTGTCCGGCGACGCCGAAGTTTGCGGTAAAGCCAAGGTGTTTGGCAAAGCTAAGATCTCAGGCGATACCAAGTTGTCAGGCGACGTGCGTTACTTCAACTATGATTCAGCTATCGACGGACAGCTTGCGTGACAGCACCAGATCCACAGGCCCGACATCGAAAGGTGTCGGGCCTTTTTGGTTATTGACACCCACGGTCTGTATGAGCTACAGTAGCAACATGAAACTACGACCAACAGTGATATTGAATCAGACGGCGAATTGGGGAACCGGCATCCCCGGGCTAACTGGTGACGAAGTCTGCATAGTATTGACCCAGGGCTACTTGTCCTTGATCGATGCCGAGCATGATGATGAACTTTCAGCCCACGCCTGGCGTGCTGACTTGTCGTCAACGCAGCAGGTTCGGGCGAAGCGGCATGGGAAGCGCGATCAGAACGGTCATCGGCTCAACATCATGATCCACCGCGAAGTATCAAAACCTTTGGCTAGTCAGGAAGTGGATCATCGGGATCAGCATAAATTCTTCTGTCACAAGATCGTAGATAACCGTCGAGCCAACTTGAGGAACGTGTCCACGTCACAGAACCAAGCCAATCAGCGCAAGCAGGTCGGCTGTAGCTCCTGCTACAAGGGCGTCAGTTGGCACAAGAATATCGAGAAGTGGATGGCGTACATCAAGTTAAACAATAAACGTATCTGCCTCGGCTACTTTGCCTCTCAAGAAGAAGCCGCTCAAGTCTATAACGAAGCTCACCAAATCCACTTCCCCGGTATCACCGAGGGATTGAACAAGCTCTCAATATGACTGGACCGTCACGCGAAGAATCATTGACCGCAATCGCGCGGTCCGTCCTAGATGACCAAGACCCCATAATTGTGGCCGTCAAGGCTGATAGAGAGGCCGCTCGTCTAGTCGCCATCGCCGTGTGGGAAGACGCGCGACAAGACATCAACGCCGTGTATCAAGACTCGCTGCGAGTCATCAACATCTCGCTTCACGCCGCTTACGACGATGCCGAAGCCATCTATCAAGCCGGCAGGAAGAACTCAACCGAATCGCATCATGAAAACCTGTAAATCCTGTAACATCGAACAGCAAGAGACCAGCTTCACAGCTAACGGCCGACGTCCAGACGGTACGCCACGGCTACGCCCATCTTGCAAGCTGTGCTCAGCCGCCACCAGATCGCTCTTCTACCAGGCCCGCCGGCTGGAGCCATACCTGGTGACCTGCACCGAGAAGACCTGTACTAAATGCCTGGTGACCAAGCCAGCTGATCAGTTTGCCAAATGTCTACTGACCCGGGATCGGCTTCAGTCGTGGTGCTGCGGCTGCGGTAACATCCGCGCGTTGGCGGCTTACCATGCCAAGAAGGCGAGCCTTTTACCGCCCACGTTATGAACTCCAGCCACGACATCGGATCTGACCTGGGTATATCGTCCACCGGCTACGTGCCGCAGCCCTACCGGGTCTACTGTAGCCACAGTGACGCCAGGCTGATCGATCACATCTCCCGGAACGTCGGGCAGGTCGAGTACACCACAGATCCAACCAGTGCCCATACGGCTGTCATGTACCCGGGGCATCCCGTGGGGATCGATCTTGCCTTCTTGAACAACGTCAGAGTCTTCCGCTGGGACCCGCGGCAGTCGGTGCTGGTGGCGATGGCTGAGGAGTATTTCAAGAACACGCTCCAGCAGGTTCCAGATACCGGAATCTTATTTTGAACAAAATCGTTGACACAGCAGCTCCGGTCTGACATACTATCCAAGTAGTAGATAACCATAGCGTCCGTAGGGCTCTTACCGCTCCTACGGACTTTTTCTTTTACACCCTACATTACTATATGCTCATTCCAATCTTGATCTCTCTGATCGTGGCTATCGCAATCATTCTCATCTTCTTAAATAGTATCAGTTGACATCCCGGGCATCTGCCTTACGTTGCCGTGTAGTTTCGTCTACCGTCTCTCTTGTGAAAGATGGTGAACACCTGGTCGACCTAATCCCCCGATCAGGTGTTTTGCTTTTCAGGTTGACTCCTAGGTTATATCCGTGTACTATAGGCACAGTGGTTTCAGCGCGTTCATCTTGTGATGGACAAGAGCCGATCGTCGTATGCGGTCGGCTCTTTGCTATCTGGACGCTACCTCATGTTTGACCCTACTCTAACCTGTATGACTAACATCCTCATCGGTGTCGTTATTGGCTTCGTTGTGTCTCATCTTAACATCCTTGGCAAGGTCAAGGATCTGGTGATGAAGCTCAAGCCGTAATCCACCAACCCCGGCTTAACATCCGGGGTCACTTTCGCAATGCCAAAAATCCCCAGCTATCCAGTAGCGTCTAGCCCCACGTCGGCTGGCTTGCTGCTGTTTGAAGAGCTGCAGGCCAACGGGGAGTTCATCACCAAGCGTTTACCAACGTCTGCGCTGGTTGGACTTTCAGGATCAACAGGTCCTACCGGGGCTACCGGTGCTGCTTCGACCGTACCTGGACCCACCGGGGCTGCTTCGACCGTGCCAGGACCTACAGGACCGTCTGGCCCGTCTGGTCCATCTGGAATTCCAGGCCCAACAGGCCCTACCTCGACCGTCCCGGGTCCGACTGGACCTACCGGACCCACAGGTCCTACCGGACCAACAGGCGCTACAGGTCCTACCGGGGCTGCCTCGACGATCGCTGGTCCTACCGGTCCTACCGGTCCTGCTGGAGCCATCGGAAGCTCTGCTACGTATCTTTCTGATTACGATGGACTCGCACTTGACTACTTGGAGCAGAACTCGGCTGGCGCCATCTCTACGCTCACCGGCGGTGTAGGATGGCCGTCAGATGGTGTGTGTAGCTCGTCATCAATCGTATCCAGAACCACCCATGGAGGACTTGCACAGAAGCGCCTAGCCATCACAGGCCCCGGGGAGTTCGGCCGTAAGATGCCATGGGCCGGCAAGTGGAACACCATCCGGATAGGAATCCTGATCCGCATCGACGGGTCTGCTACGTTCAGCAGCCAGTTCTCATTGGGTGTATGTAGCGGAACATCTCTCATGTTCGGTGCAGGTGCTTCAAACTGTCTGAACTCGATGAGTGTTGCCCAGTATGATGGCGGAGCAAGCGACGATTTCACGTACTCGGTAGGCACCCAGAACAATGCGTTAGTAAGTTCCTCGTATGAAGGATTGATCAGAACCGGCGGAGTGGACACACAGATCGCAGGCAACTTCACCACTACAAAGCTTACAGCCCCGTCGACGGAAGCCTATCTGGCCGCATACTTCATCGAGATCACCAGGCCGGTGTTCACCGGTAACACCGCGATACAGTACACATATCAGGTACATGCACCCAACACGGCAGGCAGAACCGAGTACTCGGTACCCAGAACATCCTTCATGGAGATGATGAACACCGGCCCTAGCGCGATGTCCACAGACTTCAATGCTCAGCTTGTCTCGTCCGGGCATTCTAACTTTCAAACCACCAGTTCTGAGACCAATGGTGTGCTTGACACGATCAATTTCTACTGGCAAAATGCTTCGAATCCGATTGAGATTGCAGCATACGGGGTCAGAAAACTAGCTTAAGAGGAACAACATGCCCAAGATTCCAGACTATCCGATCGCCGCAGATCCCACAGCACAAGGACTTGTCCTGTTTGAAGAGCTACAAGCAAACGGTTCCTACGTGACCAAGCGGATACCTACGTCGGCCCTGGTTGGTTCAGCAGGTCCTGCAGGTCCCACGGGTGATGCCTCGACCGTCCCGGGTCCAACGGGTCCTGCATCTACTACGCCTGGCCCTGCTGGACCCACCGGGGCTGCATCGACCGTGGCTGGTCCTCAAGGCGTCACGGGACCCTCGGGTAACGCCTCCACGGTTCCAGGACCTACCGGACCATCTGGCATCCCGGGTCCAACCGGACCCACTGGACCGACTGGACCTACCGGACCCACGGGTGCAGCATCGACAGTTGCTGGTCCTACCGGGGCTGTCAGCACTGTTCCCGGACCGACTGGACCCACGGGTGCAGCATCGACAGTTGCTGGTCCTACCGGTGCTACCGGTGCTACCGGGCCTACAGGACCAACAGGACCAACAGGCGTTACTGGTGCCACAGGTAACCGAGGTGGACTCTTGATGAGTTTCAGCTCTACCACCACGAACTCTGATCCCGGTACTGGCGCTTTCCGATACAACTCTGGAGTGATCGGGTCTGTCACCGAAATCTACGTTGATGATCAGGACACTGCGTCCGTCGACTTCTCCACGTTTCTGAACTCATGGGATGACTCTACAAACGCGATAAAAGGTCACCTCGTTATTCAGGGCAGCACCGGAACGATAGCAAACGTCTGGCAGATCAACAGCCTCACTGACAACGTCGGCTACTCTGCGCTTGGTGTAACTTACCTGAGCGGAACCATGCCAACGAACGGCACGTTCTGCGTGTTCGGGTTCTCAAGGGCAGGTAATGTAGGGGCGACTGGGCCAACTGGGCCAACTGGGCCAACTGGGGCTGCTTCAACCGTGGCTGGTCCCACCGGTCCTACTGGTGCTGTGTCCACCGTTCCAGGACCTACAGGACCTACCGGGGCTGTGTCCACCGTTCCCGGCCCAACCGGACCTACTGGACCAACCGGTCCCACCGGGACAGCCAGTACGGCTGCTGGACCCACTGGTCCCACAGGTCCTACTGGACCTACTGGTGCTGCGTCTACCGTGGCTGGTCCTACGGGTCCCACGGGTCCAACCGGTCCTACAGGTGCTACAGGTGCTACAGGACCTACTGGTCCTACCGGTGGCACCGGAACGAGCGGTTACAACGGCGGCATGTTGATGTCGTTCAGCACTACGACCACGAACGCTGATCCCGGTGCAGGAAAGATCAGATATAACAGCGCAACCATTGCGTCAGTAACCGAAATCTACGTTGATGACGAAGATCTTTATGCGGTTGATATTTCTACATTCCTGAACTCATGGGATGACTCTACCAACACGGTAAAGGGTCACCTTGTTATTAACGGAGCAGGTACAAACATCTGGCAGATCAACAGCCTAACTGACAACGTAGGCTACTCTACGCTTGGTGTAACCTATTTGAGTGGTGCCCTTCCTAGCAATCTTGCTACGCTTTCGATCGTCTTCTCAAGGGCAGGTGACGTCGGAACTACAGGTCCTACTGGTGCTGCCTCGACGGTTGCTGGTCCAACGGGTCCCACCGGGGCAGTATCTACCACACCTGGACCTACTGGTCCTACAGGTCCCACGGGTGCCGTTAGCACGGTTCCAGGACCTACAGGTCCCACGGGTCCCACCGGACCCACGGGTGCAGCATCGACAGCTGCTGGTCCCACCGGCCCTACTGGTCCTACCGGACCGACTGGTGCAGCATCGACAGTTGCTGGTCCCACCGGGGCTGTATCTACCGTACCCGGACCTACTGGTCCTACTGGTCCTACAGGTCCAACCGGCCCTTCCGGAACTACAACGCTTGTATCGCTTTACACCGGTAGCACCACGCATACGCTCGCAGCTGGAACCAAGACTGTCACAGTGATCTGCCAAGGCGCAGGCGGCGGTGGTGGTGGTGGCCGTGGGGGTGCCGCAGCTACTGGCAAGAACGCCGGAGGTGGTGCCGGAGGCGGTGGAGCACAAACCGAACGAACATTTTCAAAAGCCTTACTGCCTACCGGGGCAATCACCATCACGGTGGCAGCCACCGGAGGTTCAGGTGGAGCAGGCGGAGCAGGTGCTGGAGCTAACGGAGCGACCGGATCTTCAGGAGCAAACTCCACATTTGGTACATTGGTCTTGGGTGGCGGCGGAGGTGGCGGTAAGGGTGGTGCAGCGTTTGCAAGCGGACCTGGTGGAGGTGGCGGCGGATCTGCCGGTCAAGGACTTGACGGATCTGGTGTAGGTAACGTGCGTGGCGGCAACCCCGGCGGATCTGCCGTGTCAGGTGCCGCAGGCGGTCAAGGCGGTCAAGGAGCTATCACGGGTGGTGGTGTTGCCGAATATGGCGGCGGAGGTGGTGGAGGCACCAA